>Ga0307510_10000741_pt1 | contig 33552 bp, 41 predicted proteins | sample 12_EM_MG_FD_207224 | JGI IMG/M metagenome (GOLD analysis project Ga0307510, IMG submission 207224) | Populus trichocarpa ectomycorrhiza microbial communities from riparian zone in the Pacific Northwest, United States - 12_EM | ecosystem: Host-associated > Plants > Roots > Unclassified | place... | reverse complement strand
CAATCACTCTACCCAAATTTACACACCATGATGACGGAAGCACTGCAACCTGCAACTAAGGACCATCACAAGATCGGAGGCATGCGACGGGACTGGCATTACGGAATACAACAGACTTTACAGCTCGTCTCTGTCGTGGTGCACGTTCGCCGCCGCCGCCTTCCGGCGACCCTTGGCAGCGCCGTGAACAGTCTGCTCCCCCTTCCTTTGCCCCTCTTTCCCCTCACGCTCAGCGTCTGTCCCGACGCCGACCTCCTCGACCTCGACCTCGACGTCCTCATCACGAACGTCGAACCCCGCCTCGCGCAACGCGTCCTCGAACATCTTGGAGTCCATCATCCGCGAAAAGTCGTCGACTATGCGCCGTCGCACCTTGCCCCCCTCGTCCATCTCGATTTCGCTGATAAACTCGATCATCATCTCACCGTCGCCGACGTCCTCCACGACCACGCGCGGCGCGGCGGCGGTGCCTGCACCTCCGCCTGCGCCGTCGCCCTCGGGGTCGACCGCCGCCGCCTTTTGGAGGATAGCCTCGAGCGCGCGGCGTAGTATATCGTTGTGATCCACCGACCCCGAGCCCGTCGTACCATCCTTGGCGGCGGGCTCTGAGACCTTTTGTGATGCATCATCACCGCCAGTCTCCGTAGCGGCCCCAAATGGTGCTTCTGCTGCGTCTAGGGGTGGAGGGGCGCCGACGGGGGGGCGTCGCTGGCGAAGGGGGTGATCGGATTCGGGTAGGGAGCTGTCCGCATTGGCGAGCGTGGCGGCGTCCACAACCTGCCGACAGCGAATGAGGGCTTCATCGCGCTGGTCGACGCGCGATTTAAACCCGGGCTCGCCACAAAGGCGCGGCGTATTGACCACGAGGACATAATGACACGTTTTTGTCTCTTTGACAAACATTATGCTGTCTGTCATTGTCATGGAACAGTGGAACTAGAGCGGGCAACGTGGACATAAAGATTCGCATGTGAGTCGGGCAACGCGTTTTATTTTTAGTGATGGACTACCTACCTGGACCTCGATCTCGCGTCGTTTGCCTGTCCTGTCACATAGCGTACCGTCCCCCCACCGCTGAACGAGGTACCGCGACCCCAGACCACGCGCGAGCTCGAGGTTTGCTACAGCCGCACCGTGGTCTGCCCTACTTAGGTCGGCACCCGAGCCGGATTCAGGTGCCCGCCCGAGATCATAAGCTTCCCACTGGGAGAAGCCAGGTCAATGTGAATCCGAAAGGGCCTGAAGAAAAAGGGAAGCGAAGCACTCACGTCAGGATCCTCCTCGATTTCATAGGCTTTTCCTGGGATCAGACGGGTAAGAAGAACATAATATCTCACGCATCGATCCGACAAACACTTCACCTGGAGTCATCGGTCGGGGTTGAATCATTTCTCGGAATTGGCGGACATGCGAATTGTGGCAGTATGAGTAAGTGAACCATCCTTGGCGATGCTGAGATGGCCGTCGGCGGTCATATAACCGGAAAAAGGCGGTGACACGTCACATACGTATAGGCAAGTTCCGTCCAAGGGTTGCAGAAGCGACCAACTGTGGGACGGAGTGATTTCTGTGATGGTTTCCTCTGGAGGTGGCGATTCTCGCTCGATTGAAGGCGGTATGAAACAAAGATATGTATCACGAGGGCCCATTTTCATCAGCTGGATGGCATAATCTGGGGCAGATTCGGCTGAGGCTTGCTTTTGAGGAAAGTGACATATGAGCGAGGAAAGGTGATATGATATTAGGAGCATACAGCTACGCCCTCTCCTGCATCGATATGCTTAAATGGAGACGGCTCTTGCCATGGGGTTGGATTGTCGAGAAATTCGGCCTCGCCGCCACGGAGACCCTCACGAAGCCAGCGCTCTGCGGTCTCATTCAAAAGAGGTAGACCGTTGAGAAAGGTGACTCTGTGCTTCGGAAAGGAGTACAGGTCGTCTGGTAAAGAATGAAATAGATACGACGAGGCAAAATGGGGGTAGAGGAGGAGAAGGAGGGAGAAGAAGGTGCAGCGAGAGTGGGAGGGCATGATCACCATGATCATCATTGGAGGGAGAGGTGAGCCACGTGGCAAAGTCCGGGTCCCTGGACTTTGTGGCGCGGGATAAGAGATTAGATTCCCGACAGAGTAACTCCGGGAATGGCCGTTTGTCCTCCGCGAACGATTGGGCAGTTGCGGGTAATGCACATGGCCGGGGGGTTGGAGGGGAGGGGAAGGACGAACGCGTGTGGGTGTGTGCAGAATAAACCGGGGGTATTGCGGGAATTTGCACTTATGGCAGTGTGGGACGAGCGGGCAAAGGACCTCTGGTGGGTGTTTTCTGTCCCGGAAACGGCATTTTCCATTGATATGGATATGGGCCTCAGTCCGCCTTCCCAATTAAATTAATTACGTATTTCCACGATTCCAGGGCCCTCCGCTGACCCAACGCAGAACGCTCTCCAAGAACATTATCTAAAGGCAATAAAAATGCACGCGAAAAGAACTCTATTCAATTATGGCAAAATATTCGTTATAACCCGTCCCCTCCCTTCAACAATCCCCATACCTACCCTCTTTTCCCAACCATGTCTGACTCTCCACCCGATGACTTTGACGATCACAAACTTCCCGATGAGCTCGAAGGGGGTGCTCAACTGGCGGGCAACTCGGATACCGGTCGGTCCCCCTCTCCTTTTCTGCTTTCGCGCGTCTCCTCTTGCACGACGACGATCGATAACGCGCGTCTTTTTGTCCAATACCTTGTGCTCACAATCGCCTTTTGTTCCTCCTTAGGCCTCGCGACCACACCAGCGAAACGAGGTCGGGGTCGTCCCAAGGGCAGCAAGAACAAGAAGAGCGCTGCGGGCACAGCCGCCTCCACGTCCGAAGTTGCCCCAGCGGCTGGCGAGAAGAGGAAAAGGGGGAGACCTCCTAAAGTATGCTCTGCCGAACTTCTCCTTAACTCCCCTCGCCCGCGCCCCCATGCACCGCCGGGTCCTGATTCCCCGTGATTTATGCAGCCCAAGAATGTGCCGGAGGAGAGTCCGACGGGTGAACCTCCCGCGAAGCGCAAGAGAGGAAGACCACCAAAGCCCAAGCCCACCTCTCCCCATGACGACGTCGGCGAAGGGGGCACGTCCGACTCGCCAACCAAGCGAAAGCGGGGCAGGCCCCCGAAGAACGCCGCCTGAAATAATAATTTTGTTTGATTGGATGCATTGTATACGTTTATGGAACGTCCTCCGCCGCGTTGATGCGACGACGCTTGCGCCCACGACCACGCAGAACAATACCCACTTCTTGTCGCCGTTGTGTTGTCCCTCGGACTGTTTATTGTTGCAATTGTCTGGTAATATCTATTCCGCACCACTCGAGTTGTACTGCCCGTTTCCGTAGCATTAGGTTCCTGGTGGACACGGTGTTTTCATAGCTGATCCCCCTGTATGATTGAAATGTTGATGTAGGGAATGTTTGGTAAAAGAGGGGGTGCATGTGTGACCGTAGGACGTGTTGATCATGACGGGATAACCGGACATCAAATTGTTGTCACCCGGCGAGAGGAAGAAGAAAAAGGTTTCTCAATCGCCGCAGAAAACAAGCAGGTCGGTCCCTGCAGTCCAGCCCAAAACCAGACAGCTCTTCCATGTTGGACGCCATATTCCCGGAAACAACAATAAAAATAAAAAATAAAAAAGCCCCTATCTATCTCTTTTAATAATTACTCTACGTCGACACCCAACCTGACATGACATGACATGCTTCTACGAAAAAGAACAACAGCTTCGCCTTCGGTAAAATAACGCAATCCACAACATGCCCACGCTCGCACCGATCCTAAGCGCCACCGATCCTACCTTTCCTGCCTTGTTCATCACACGCGCCTGTTCGTCCGCTTTCCGTCTTGCACTCGAATAGCTGATGTCCGGTCGAAACGTCACCATCGTGTACAAAGGTAGCCATCCGCGAGGTGTTCCCGGTGGAAAGGTCACATCAGAAGGGAAGCCGCGTTGACTCGTCAGTGTGACAGCCGTGCGACATGTTAGTGAGAATAACAGGTTGTCCACCATCCTTTTCAACTTGTGTGCAATTGTTGTCACCGAGTGGCGCATCTCCACACTGAATAATTATTTCACCACGGTCATCGAGAAACGGGATCACTCAACAGGGTCAAACGTACTAATTATCCATCGCCAGGTCATTGATCGCAATGAGGTCCTCGTGCCTCGACTCAGAATACCGGGAAAGGGCTCCGGCAAGTCGAAGATCAAAAGCTTCCGGATCTCGAACGGTCGTGGGATCAACCCCCGCTTCGTGAAGTAATGCTGTGAGGACGCGAACGTCCTCAAGGCCGCAATTCAATCCTTGGCCGTAGAAGGGAACCATGGAATGCGCCGCGTCTCCCAGGATGATCGCACGGTCCTTGTAATGGTATGGCTTCGCCTGGGGAACAAGGGAGAGGGGGGAAATAACATATACCAGAGGCACAGGTGAGAACGAAAGTGCCTACCTTGATAGAAATGAGAGGGTTCCGCGGGTTTCGTTGAAACGAATTTAATAATCCCTCTGACCCTATGAGCTCCAAAGCGTCGGGAAAGTGTGTCCTAAACCATGAAAGAACCTGGTCCTTGTGGGATAACTTTTCGAACTCAGTCGTTGGAGCAAATAATGTGCAAGTAAATGATTTGTCCTGCACAACGCGCGGTCTAGGTTGTTGATAAAAATCGGGGAAGTTTGAAGTAGGCGACCGACCTTATTAGGCAATGCTATGAGCATGAAAGAGTGCCTCGGCCATATATGCAAATGATTCGCATCAAGGACGAACGTAGGGTTATTACGGTGGTCTCGTCCAGGTGGTATCTTTAATTCGAGATATTCATGGGGAATATATTCTTGCTGATAATCCATGCTATTGGAAAAGAAAATGACCATATTCAGAATACAATGCGCTCCCAAGCGAGAGAAGTACCTACCGCACGACCCTCATCAGCTGACGTCTGACGATAGAGTAGCTGCCGTCGGCGCCAATACATAGGTCAAAGCCCCTTTCGAGTTGTTCGCCGGTGGTGGCATCCAGGACGGATATCACGCGCCCGTCGAAATCTATAGCCACGACCTTGTGATGGAAAAAGGCGCGAACGGACCTGACAGCAAGCGCCTCGTCGAGAAGTCCCTGATTGAGAAGGGCACGGTCTACAGAATTGATGCACTTTTCAAGAACAAGGAAATTCAGGGCCGTGGGACAAACGCGGCACAAGGGTGTGAACACGAGGACGCATCGAAGGAGTGGGAATACGCAGCCCACCTGTCCATCCTTATCATAGGGCTGACTCTCTAAACTGCCATTGGAATCATGGATCATTCGGCCATGCATGGGAATAACATTGTCGAGGAAGCGGGATGCCGCGGCGGGATCAATTGTCTGCATGGCAGTTATTCCACGAGAAGAGATGGCAAGGTTAATCGATCGCTGTTGGGCGGCTGCTTGCGAAGAAGGCAAGCGCATATCTAGCATTGACTTTTTTATGAAAATGAAGAAAAAAACGCCTCGGTGAAAGGTAGTGGATACCAGGACGGGCCTCATAGATTTCGACTGACCAGCCCATCTTGGCGAATGACATGGCAGCTAGGCAACCAACAGGGCCAGCGCCAACTATAAGTAGCTTCCTCGCCATGGTGGGAGTGTTGGATGTTGGAGAAATGGTATTATGACATGACACGATTGGTGACTCCGATCCCCACTCACTCATCCCACGCCAGTTCCAATATAGGCAAATTTCCCTCCCCCAACTCGGCATATCTCCGCGCATATTACGGCATAAAATATTCTTCCTTTCTTTTTCTTTTTATCCTCTCTCCTCAGCTCTCGGATCAGTACTTTTGTGTCCTCGCTTCCGATATCACTCGCTGCGTTTGCTGAACCCCCGAAGGCCTAGTGTACAATTTTTTTCATCGCACCGCAATGGGGATAGATCGCAGCAAGTCGAGAGGTCGCAATTAATGGACCAGGGCTAGAATACTGACAACAACATGCGGCAGGATGACCGCTTGGATGCATGCAGCGCTGCGACATGCATTCCATTCAATTTCAATTTCAATAGGGAATGATCTGCAAAGCGACAGGTCACCTGTGATGGCCAGATGATTGTATTATTAAATAGCTGCGGTAATAATTCGTCGTTATCACGAGGAAGAACTGTGTCTGTGTGTGTAACATACGGTGCGTTAATAATAAAGAATAAATAATTCACGGGATGTGCCGAGTATATGAATGTAGGGATGGAGTGGAGAAGTGGCTTAATCACCCTTTACTGATCACTGATGCACTCTCTTCTCGACTCTTCTTTCCGCCACAGGTTCGTTATTCCCACTAATGCGGGCGTCGGTGCATCACGTGTGAAAGGTCGGTTACTCTTCTGGTACTGGCACTCTCAGTTCTGCTTCCGCCAAATCAAACCCCCGTTAAAGCGCCCTTCCCCCGCAGGTGAAGACCCTTGCACTTATCTGTGTGGTAATTCCTTGGGCCTTCTTCCGCAGCCTGCAGAAGCTCTAGTCCAGCAGGAATTTCGCGTATGGGGTTCCAGGCAAGCACCATCGATGGCTCTAATTCATTTCATCCCACCACGTCCTTACTGCCATTTTTTCACGTTTACTCAGGGCTGTTCAGGGTCATTATGATCACCCGTATGGAAGGGGATGGGTGGACATCACTGATCATGTCAACCCCCTTCTAGCCGAGCTCCTAGGTACAGAGTCTGCCTTGCGGCGCTTGTGCTTGACCTCACACTTTTCTGTCTCGTCTCTTCTTGGCCAAAGGCGCGCACGAGAATGAGGTCGCTTGCATGGGCACTCTGACGGCCAATTTGCACCTCATGATGAATACCTTTTACAAGCCCACGCCCGAACGGTACAAGTTACTTTGCGAGGGTATGGCATTTCCGTCAGACCAAGTGGGTCATTTCCCATATTGATCGCTACCTCATGTCCTTGCCCTGTTTTGACCGCACCTGTCAAAAGTACGCCTTTAGTTCCCAGGTGAAACTTCATGGGTTCGATCCCAAAGATGCCATCATCGAGATGTTCCCCCGTGAAGGGGAGTTCTGCCTTCGGGAAGAGGATATTTTGGAAGTAATAGAAAAACAGGGGCCTTCTATCGCTCTTGTCATTTTCAGCGGCGTACAGTACTACACGGGACAATGGTTCCCGATGCAGTCGATCACAAAGGCAGCTAAGGCCCAGGTGAGGTTTTTCCCATTCCCGCCGGGGGACTCGCCCGGGCGCCCCGAGAGGTATCACCCAATCTTTTAAGAGTCAGTGCCCAGGAGGGTCTTTTTTCTCATAGTCCTGTTGCACATCAACGCCTTTTACGTTTTCTGGCTCTGCTGATCGCACCACTCACAGAATTGTATATGTGGATGGGACCTTGCCCACGCGATCGGAAATGTCCCTCTGTCTCTTCACGATTGGGACGTTGACTGGGCCGTGTGGTGCAGCTACAAATACCTAAATTCAGGCCCTGGGGGCATCGCCGGCGTATACGTCCACGAGAAGTGGGACCGGGAAAAGCCAAGGTGCCGTAGATCCATACCTTCTCCGGCGCGTTTTCACCGATCCCCCTACCCTGCCACAACGTTGTTTCTCATAATCACGTACCGCCTGGCTGTCTGACGTGCCGTACGGGTCTCGTACACCGACATTTCTCGATTTGAAGACATGCGGGCTGGTGGGGACACGATCCCTCTACACGATTCCTCATGCCACCCGTTTTCTCCCCTATTCGAGGGGCCCAAGGATTGCAACTGTCTAACCCGTCTGTCCTCGGTGTCGCCTCTCTGCTTGGCTCCCTCCAAGTGTTTCAAGAGGCCGGGATGGTGGGAGCGTTGCGGACACGTTCCATCGAGTTGACGGCGTACCTCGGAAAACTCCTGACCCAGTCGGCATATTTTGTTTCCCCACACGAGGCCGCCATGAAATTGCCCTTATGCGCCGTCAGTTCGACGGACCACGATCAACACCGTCGTCCGGCTTTTACCATCATTACGCCATCTGATGCCAATTCTCGGGGGTCACAGCTCTCCCTTTTGTTTTTCTCATCGGACACCGAATTGATGCATAAAGTCCTCGAGGGCCTTCGGAGCTATGGTGTAATAGGAGATGAAAGGCACCCCAACGTCATCAGGCTAACTCCTACAGCCTTGTACAACACGATCCAGGATTGCGAAAATGGGGCGAAGTATTTAGAGGAAGTTCTCAAGGAGCTGGATATCTAAAGGGATCTAAGAAGTCGTCACAATATATTATAGGTTATACTATCTCAAGCGCTGGACACCATGTGTATGAAGTCCCATACAATCTGGATATATTTGCCCGACTGAAGAACCGCGCTGTGGTCTCCTTTCAGATCATCCCAATTTTTCAAAACCTGACCAGTTTCCTGGAGGCCCCCTTGGTGGAGAGACTGTAAGTGGTGGTACATTTCCTGGCTCTGAAGGGCGTCCACCAGAGCATCTCCACTGGAGTGAACGATGATCCAACTGATATGAGTTGACCCCTCGCGGAGGGTCATCTTCGTAGCGGAATAACGATCATAAGTTGGCAAATCACCAAATGTATCGCGAATAAACCAGTCGCGATAAGTCGGAAAAGACCGGAGCAAGGCATCGATGTCATAGATGCCCTCCGAAAAGACGACACCCCGAACAGCCCGTAAAAGCTCCACGGGAGGTACGAGAGCCGGATCCGAAGAGTCGAGCAGTATGCATGCTAGCATGTGGGCGCCGCAGCTATGACTTATCAAGAACATTCGGTTCGGGTCATAGTACGTCCTGGATTGGCATCCGCCGTGGGGGCCTGACCAAGAGAGGAGGAAGGTGAGCAGTTCGAGGACGTCCTGTGCGTGGGCCGGGTGCTGCAGTTTGTTGTCTGGCGCGGTCAATCGGTAATTCGGGACGACCACCGGTGACAACGTGGACGCAGCAAGGCTGCGCGCGAGGGCTGCGTGGTCCTTCTTATCTTCGCTTTTGATGATACAAAAAAAGAAAGAATGTTTTTTTACATCGGTCATCAAAACGAAATCGGATGGGATACGCAGCTGGCCAAGACTTACGATCGCCAAGCACCGCCGTGTACAAAACATAGAAGCGGTGGTGGGGATTGTGGTGGAGCTGCGACTGCGGCTGTGGAACTTGAAGTTTGAGTTTGGGGGCCCGGGGGAAGGTACAAGTCGAAGCTGTGTGATAAAGAAGGGTGGTGGTGCGGACCACTGGGAGAGACAGACGTGTAAGGAATATCCAAGAATTCGCTCATGGGGTATCCCTGGTATGTTGCACCACCGTTGCACCGCAATCGTCCTAAGAAACGGAACGGCTAACCGAAAAAAACGCAGCCGCCGGCGCGTGATCTCTTCTCGATGACGTCACGTTCCAGTTTCCGGTAGGTATAAGACGACGCATACATGAACCACCATACACCCCACACGAAACTCCCGCAGTCCCCTAGCCATGCCTTTCACCGGTTCTGACATTTGCAAGGTTCGTTATTCCCCCCCCCCTCCTTTTCTTTGTCGGCTCAATTGTTTTTTTTCTGGTTTAGATCTTGTACGTTGCCCCGTTGCCGTTGCCGTTGTTGTTGTTGCCTAGAGCTTTCTGACGACCTCATTATATTCCTTTCACCCTAGCTTTGCCATCTTTATCCCTCCCGTCGGTGTATTCTTGGAGCGTGGGTGTACTGCTGACTTAGTATGTCCTCTACTTTCTTTCCCGACGGGGGTTCTTAATCACATCTCGTGCAGTTGATCAATATCCTCCTCGTATGTATTCATTCATCGTCGGAAGCTGTCTCGTCGGATCACTGACACCTCCCCGTCTTCGTCCGGTAATAGACGATCTTGGGTTATATGTATGCATTCATCTTTGTCGCTTCTCCTGCTGCTAACACGTGCTTTCAACCCTAGTCCTGGCATCATTCACGGTACGTAGTGACCCTCACTCAACATGCCCCGTCTCATGCCACCTCACAGCGCTCTATATTATTCTTAAATACTGAGGCCGACGGAACGCCGGATTATCCCTCTTTTTTGTCTTCTTTCCGCCTTACTGTAGAGGTTATGCCCTCATTTCAGATAATTGTCAGCTTACGACGAGAATACGTTTCTACATGATCGGTTGAACAATAATTGAAGCTATTTGTATTCGCACACGCTGTCATCATACAACATCGCACGAGTAACCCCTTTCAGTCTGCGTCACTATCTTTGCCCTCCGAGGACCCGTCGTCGTCGTCGCTCTCTTGTTCATTCAACTGGTGTATCATGCGTGCACCAACGATCCATGTCTTTTGCAGGTTCTCTAATAGACCGCCATTTTCGACATTCTCGCCCTTGGCTTCTGGCAGAGCGTGCCAATTTCGAATGTCCTCTTCTTCGACGATATCGTTTTGGTAAAGTGACGCAAGGATCTGACCGAACAGGGGAAAGCGCGTCGAGGATACGCAGTGGTACTAAAATCGCAGTTAGTTACGAGCCCTGTCGAGGACGACACAGAACGAAAGAAAAACAGGGCCCACTTGTAAGATCGAGACTGTCTCTATGCCATCGACACCGCCAATGAGGTTGATCAAGTCACCCCATCGATCCACCCATCTCGTAATCTCTGCGCGTTGCGGCACGGCACCTTCGACAAGAGGAATTCTTTCCACAATGCCGGCGACGACGGCCTCACGTACGCGGCGCAGGGGTACGTTGCTGGCCATGCGGAGAGTCTTGAGCTCGACGCTAGCATTCTCGAGCGAATGACCCTCCGAAAAGGCCCGATCGAGCGACAGGCGGACTTCGGTCTGGAACTCTTCCTCGACGGCCGATATAGCAGCAGCATTCAGAGCCGGGGAGGCGGACGCAACGGAGGAGGACACGGAGGCGTTCTGCGACACAGAGCCGTCCTCTCCGTCGTCCGTTTCGTCCGATCTTTCGTCCTCGGAGGTGATGGAACCGCGGTCGGATGGAACAAGGTCGTCAAAGTCGTCCCCTGAAATAAAAATAAACAAAAAGCGGCGACAGCCGATGTACAGAACCGCACGCAATGGCAACTCGGGATCGGAACGTACCTAATCGCATCAACCGCCTGTTGTTGAAACTCTCCACCTCGTTCTCGTATACATCCTCGTCGCTCTTCTGTGCGTCTCTCCGGGGCCACACAAAGGCGTCCGAGCCAAGGCCCAGACCCTGCGAGAGTGAGGCCTGGTCTGCATATCAATCAGAGCGGGCCAGATCAGTAATTTGGGAGTTGAGCTGTGATAAGGGGGTGCGAAAAAAAGGGCGTACTTTGCTCGGCCTCTTCCAGCTCCGAGTCTGCGTCGCCTTCGTCGCTCTCATCTTCTTCGGTGGATTCCCCGATCGTTGTCGGAGTGGACTTTTGCCTCCGCTTTGATACCCTATCAAACGGCCTGAGAACCGTGCCTGGTCCAAGCTTGACACCATCCGCTACAAGCGAGCCTCGGGCTATACGGCTGCCCTCCCCGATTTGCACCCCAGCGCCGATGATACAGCTCTCAAGAACGCAATTGGGACCTATTGCAACGTCGTCGAAAAGGTATGCATTACGCAAGACAGTCGCAGCGCCAATAGAGCAGCGTGCACCAATGGTGGATGTGGTGACTTGTGCCTCGTCATGTACTTGGGTCGAGGGTCCTATGAGTGTATTGTTGCCAACCTTACATGTCCTGGAGCCTTATCAGACGACCGGGAAAATTTGTGATGAATTCAGGCACTGACCGCGAAAGAACAACGGAATTGTCTTTGGGAACATATTTATTACCACGTAGGTGATCGTAGTAAGCATGGCCACCTGGGTGATTGTCGTCAGGTACTAATGGGAATGTCCACCGGGAGAGGATGTCCTTGCTAAAACGTGCGTGTCATTGACAACCCAAGTCGACACAATTGACCCGATTACGAACCAAATGGCATCATAACTACGCGTATCCTGGACCCGCGCAGCGTAACCCTCTTTCGCGACATAGCAGTATATGTTCTTCATGAGTAGATCCGAAGTGAGTACGCCGTGCACGAAGTCCCGCCTAATATCACCGTAATCAAAGTTATCTTGGAATAGTGAGGGCACCTGCGAGCGTATCGGATTAGTGGCTTGGGACACAAGAATGACGGTCGACATGCCTCTACAGCGCAGACGTCTATTGAGCAATCAATGAGATCATAGCGAATGTCAACATTCGGATGTCCCTCAAGAATTCCTCGGGGGATCTTTGCGATGCTCCTAGGAGGGTAACCCGTGATTGGCTCGTAATGCAGACATTCCGAGGTATCTTGATCAAGCAAGAACACAGCAGAATCACCTTTGGACCTCGACACGCCCGTCAGGACCGCGATCGTATTTGGGTGGTCACCACTCACCTCGTCCGGTGCGTGGACCCGCTCTCCTTGACGACCATGGTCATGATGGCGTCCTTGTTGGTTTTTCGCCGCTCCTTATGCGCGCGGACAACCTCATCTATGCGGATGTTGCTCACCAAATCACCAGAGACAAGGACAAAGTCACTAGTGATGATCCCGTGCGTATAGATGTCACGCATGGCGTCTCCAGGTGAAAACGTCTCCTTGGCCGTCATGACAGGCACGATCTTTAGGCCAGTCGATGGGTGTGACCACCTAGAATTCCTATGCGTGGGGTTGTTGAGTGGAGAAGGAGAGTTCTTGGGTACTAACTCACTGAATTGTTGCTTTGACTTGTTCGGCATGCGAGCGACATATGACGAAAACCTCTTGTACGCCTGCAAGAGCAAGGCCTTCTAGCGTCCAATCCAACAGAGGGGCATTGCAGATAGGAAGTAGGCACTAGCTAACCCATTTAGAGAGTGCACAGACAACGCACGCAGGGCCTAAACCTTGGGTCGATCAGTAGTCAAGGGCTTGAATCGCTTGTTGAAACTATCGGCAAGGATGACGGCTTGAAGCACTTCGTCCGCCTCATGTTCTGCATTTTTTGACGGCATTATGTGCTCAATGTCGGTTCAAGGGGGTGTGCTAGGATGTACGACGCATGCGTGAGTCTTTTCTCATTGTTTGGATCACGTGCGTATTGGGGTTAACCGGTTAACCATTCCACTCCAATTGTTCGCGAAAAGGACCAAAATGTAAACATAATCCTTGAAACATGAGCCTTGAATGACTGGTTTACAAAGGAAATGCACGAATCACGAGCAACGACCCAGAGGGTAAAGGGAAACGAGGGTATCAAATAGAATCGTAGGATCGCTATTAGTCAAAGGAATTGGGACGGATCAAGTAAAACATGTCGAACACATGGGCCGAGATAGAACAAGATCCGAACGTAAACTATGCAATATTTGAGCAAAATGAATCAGAAGAGTGGACGTGGATATCCAGAAGGCATAAAAGATGGTTAGAAGATGGAAAAACGTAGACCAATCCTGCAATCATGATAGTCATTCAGTGATAGATACCCTCATGTTCTCACGCCGCTGCAGCAACCACAGGAGCAGCGGGGGGAACTTCCGCCGCCTTGGGTTCTTCAGCAGGGGCCGGGGCGGCCTCGGTAGCGGCCGCCGTCGAGGAAGCGGGGTTTTCAAGGGGAGCAACTGGAGTAGGCTCATCAATCTTCGGCGGGTTCTCATCCACCTTGGCGGGGGTAGGGGTCTCCGTCTTCTTGGGTTTGAAGAGTTCGCCAACGCGCGAAGACAGCCGACGGCCGACCTTCGCAGCAGTCTGCCTGACGTCCCTCCTTTCAACTTTCTTCTCTTCCTTCTAATAAAAAGACGATAAGGCTCGACTTAGAGGGCTTGAAAATCAAAACCCACCGCTTCTTCCTTAGGTGCCTCAGGCTCTGCGCTAGCCTCAGCGGGTGCCTCTGAAGGTCCCCTATCAAAAATGTGAGTATGGAGTACATAAAACTCGAGTTGCATAACGACTCACGATTCCTTCGCTGCTTCAACGGGAGCTGGGGCCTCCTCAACTTTGGGAGCTTCAGTCTCGGGGGCGTCCTCAGTCTTAGCAGGCTCAGAGGTGGCCTCAGCCTAGAAATAAAGGTGTACATCAATCATTGACCACGACACGACACAACGCCTGTCTCTACCTTGGCCTCTTCTTTCTTCTCCTTCTTGGGGCTCTTGGGAGCCTTTCCCTTCTTCTCGTTTTTGAATGGAGCTAAAAGCTTAGCAAGAAGGGAAGGGCTCTTCGGGGGCTCCTCCTTCTTGGCCTCTACAGGGGCATCCTCGGTCTAGAAACCCAAGGATAAGCAACGGATGGATCCATTTGAAATCAAAGGTACGTACGGGTTTGGTATCGTCGGTAGCAGGTTCCGCACCTTCCTAAAAGCGAGTAAAATTAGAAAAGTAATGACAATGAGGAATGGAGGCCTACCTGTGCCGCTTCTGGCTTCGCAGCCTCCTTGAAAAAGAGAAAGAAAAAAATAAAATAAGATACAATGAATGCCACACAAAGGAAAAGTCTTACAGGAGCCTCGGCAGCTTCAACCTTTGCGCCCTCTGGAGCGGGGGCAGAGGTGTCGGGGACAGGTGCGGCGTCAGAGGGCTTGGCCTCCTCGACAGCAACAGCGGGAGTAGCTTCGGTGGCAGACATTACAATAATAGAGAGATAAATGGGAACTACAAAGGCAACCAGTAAGCAAAAAGTGCAAGAGACAATGAAAGGAAGTAAATGGTCACGAACGAGGGAGGTATTATAGAAGGAAAGAGAAGGGGAGGCTGGGCCTGTGGAGAAGAGAGAAGAGAGAGGAGGAAGAGAAAGATACGGTCGGCTGAGCCAGTTCCGCCCCCTCTTATTCGTGTTTGGCTCCGCCCGCGCGGACCAAACAACGGGTGACCAGAACTCGAACTCTATTCGATCCCTGTGACCCAATTAAGGCTAATTCCACCGCCGCCCTTTTTTGACAATTTATTCCCTCCCAATAGCCCCCTGGACCCGCCAGTCAGTCCAGAAAAGACGGGAAGGGGAGACAGGATGAAAATGTAAAAACGAAAAACAAAAACAAAGAAGAAAAAAAAATACAAGGATGGTAACGAGTATAATGTCGGGAGAAGAACGCCCGATCACGCGTTCTGGTTGCCTCGACCGATACCGCTTCCGCTTGGAAGCCTTCGCGACAAAGCGCAATGAATTTACTTACCTGTCACAAATATTTAAATACATGTTATGTTCTTCACGCATCAAACGTCCATCCACCCCCTCGACCGTAGTATCCTTCATACTGACAGCCTCGTGAAGGCCCATTGAGACCCTCCAGAGCTGTCCAAGACCTGGAGGCTCGCCCTTGAGGAGCGGTGCTGGTAGTACTAGACCGTGAGCCTGGTTCCTTTGGCGTACCTTTTTGGCCTGGTTGATCCGGCTATCACGCTATCGCCTGTTCTCACGCCTATTCTGCCGTCCGCCGAGGAGATCCATCTGCTGAATACGTACAAGATCCTCTCCTCTGGCTCACCACTCGCACGACTCGATTCTTCTCAAAGTGTCTCCCTCGGCTCTTCCGCATACTTATCCTATCTCAACGACAAATATAACTCGTTCATCCTTATCTCCGGTTGTACTTGTCTGTTCCTTTACATCGCTCCACTCAACGCTGAACGACGCTCACAGCTTTGCTGTGCATGTTCAGTGAGTAGTGACCCTTCACCATTCGCTCCCGCAATCGCGCAATCTGATGGACGAATACCCTCGTTTAGAAGGTGGTGGCCCTTCACTCTCTTGATTATCGATATGTGCACGCCACTTTACACTCTTTGGCACAACAGCTGTTCATTGACAATACGCGGCACCCTCCGTCGCCGCATCGCCCGCCCATGATGGCTATGCTCTCAGTGAGTAGATGCCACTGAGTTGTGGTGGTGTAGTGGTGGTACTTGGCCGAACGCCGAACACCACCAGGTATATCACACCTGACTCGATTGACATCTCGGAATTTTCAAAATCACACTCTCGGCCTATCAATTATGGCAATCAAAAACCGCCTCCGGCTTACCCTTCCATTTCAGCTCATGGGCCGGTACGAGTAAGTTTAAAGGGCAGCTGTATTGGGAGGTCACAGGATCATTGATGTGACACCGGCGCAATAGCCCTTGCGTGGTCTTAGCCACTCGTCGAGCGACCTAAGGTTGATTCCGAGGCGGAACACGGAGACCCTTCGCCTTTAGCCGTCTCCTCTTGGCCTCTGTTAATTATGGCCTGTAAGCCAACGGCAACGCTTAAACACAGGTATAAACGTACCCTGAATGTAGTCTTTGTCCTCGTCTTCATCAAATTGGACATCCTTCTGCACCACATCCTCGTCCATTAATGTATCTTTTTCTACCTCGTCTTCCTCCTTGGCCTGCTTCGCACGCTTTGTGATCCTGAACTTTGCTACAAAAAAACCATCCATATTGTGCACATGAGGGTAGAATCGTCGTGTCAACTTGATGCTTGCATGGAAAGATTTGCCACGAAAACTAGAATAACCCGGACGCCCAAACTCAAGGCTGGTATCCACCAAATGAGCATTCGGCCGCTTTCGGAGCGCGTAGTCGACAACGGCTTCGTTCTCATCGACTGTGACCGAACAAGTCGAATACACCAGGTATCCGCCCGTTTTCGAAATCGGATTTACGCTGTCAATGGCACACAGAATGAGTTGCTTCTGTAAATGCGATAGCAGTGTGAAGTCTCTTTCTGTCTGATTGTCATGACGCCACCAGAAGAGCAGAAAATTGAATTAGACAATTTTGACATTAGTGACGTGATATAACGAGGCAGCGCCCAGTGACGCACCTTGTTGGTTTTGACGCTCGAGTCCTTGCTGATGACGCCCGTCCCGCTACACGGCGCGTCGAGCAACACACGATCGAAACCACCCATGACTTTGGGGAATTCACGTCCGTCATACGAACATACCACAACATTTTTGCACCCTAGCCGGTGTACGTTCGCTGTTAGACTCTTCGTTCGAGCCTTGTTTGCGTCATTAGCGAAGATAACCCCCGTGTTCTGCATGAGGGCAGCCATATGCGTCGTTTTACCCCCAGGTGCAGATGCCATGTCAAGCACACGCTCGTGAGGTTCAGGTGAGAGTGCGATTACGGGGAGAAACGACGATGCGGCTTGCAGCATGTAATGTCCGGCAAGATATTCCGGAGTCGCCCCTTGCGAAATGGGCCAATCAGTACCAGCACGAAGGAGTGGTGGCAAGTGGTTTTACCGATCGGTACGCTGCTTTCAAACACTTGGAGCCCGACATTGGTCCACTTGCCTATTGGCTCCAAATTGACACCGCGATTGATCAGTGCTTGTGCCAAATCTCGACGTCTAGTGCGGAGAGTGTTCGTCCGGACGGTAACCGGCCGAGAAACTTCGTTTGCATCAAAGAACTCGATGGCCTGGTTTGGCCGTCACATACATATGCCGCATCGGGAAGTCTGGTGGACGTACCTCTACTACAGGAAAAAGCTGGAATAACTTCTCGGCCAGGAAGTCATTATATCCGTAATAACTTGCGATATCTGATACAAGCTGTACGACAAATTCAGAGCGGGTCCTGTCCAAATTCTCCTATCAGTAGGGAAAACGCTTCAAGTGTGTGTTAGATGACGAACCTGCCTGTCTTGGTTCCAGACACTTTCCACCTTTTCAATATTCTGACACATTCTCGCATCCGTTTTTGAACGATGTGTACATCTGGTCCACCGGTCTTCTTTTCTTCCAAGCGCTCCTCTGCCGTAGGTAAAACGACGGCTTCCGCTTCAGGTGCGTCCACCTCCTCTTCGTCGTCGTCCATGTCTTCAACGCCATCAAACTCATCCGCTTCGGCCTGTGCTGCCATCTGAAGCTCTTCTGCGTCAAGCTGAGCTTCTCGAGCGGCCCTGGCGTCGAGTGCACGAGACCGGGCTGCGAAGTTCGATGCTGTGATAGGTACATCCTCGTCCTCGTTTTCGTCGATGTCGGAGTGGGAGGCATCAACTGAGGACAAATCGCTATCCTGAAACAACGATCTACGGCGTTTGAGTTGTGAGATGTGTGGCCGCTCTGCTCGCGCACGAAGACAACGCACCTAGTCTGGGTTGGCAGATCCTGGATATCCTCCCATCCTCCATTATTTCCATCCTCCTCGATGCCATTCCAGGAGTTGTCCCCCTGCAATTCACTCTCGTATTCGGACTTATGTTTTGAAGTCTCCTTCGAGTTTGCCGATGTCGCGTGCTTTTGGGTGGAGTATACGGTGTTCTTGACCTTCTTTGCTGGTTGTTGCCGGACGATAACCGTGGCCGCCTTACGCTTCCCTAATTTTTTGGGAGAGGCATGTTCTACAAGCTCTTGAAGAGATTCAGGGTCGCCTTGCTTGTTCTTAGCGCGTCTCCCCATGATGAACGCGGCGGGTCGGAGAGGTTGGGTCCCCCGAATTGTAAAAAAGTGAAAACTTCCTAATCGGGTTAGATTGCACGTGAGACATCAGGGCCAGGACTGGTGTCGGTGTCGACTCGTCCAGCACAGATTTATTCACTAATAACACAACTACCCTATTCTTATTCCCAAAGCGAATCCTGCTATGAAAGAGGCCCTTGGTTGGAAGTCAGCTGTCAAAAAGTCGATCAGCCATCTCCACAACGAGTAGACAGTTGGCGGTCGTCTGGTCCCATTAGGCCCCAAAGTATAAAACAAGTTCTCGAAGCGAGATGCGGCCCTGGTCCAATCTATTTTTATTATCGACGTGCTGCCAAGATACTATTTTTTGGATTGGCATGAGCGCACTTCAAAGGGAGGAACGCGTGCGATTATGAGGGCTCACCTGCAGGATTACGAAAATCCCACCAAAAATAAACCCGAGGGCCTTTGCACCCTTCTTGACGAAAATACCTGCGCAAACTCCGCAGACAGTTCCAAACGTGAGTTCATACATGTTGACGGTGGACTCTGGGGGAGGAGGAAGGGTCATTGAGTCGTACGGTCCCGACGTCGCTTTTGAACGGGGTTGCGAAGCGGGAGCCGTGGCTTCGGCGGTTCTTAGCTGCTGTTCATAACCAGGTAGAAAGATGGACTCACACTCGCAATTCAATCTCTGAAGGTTCGCATAGAACGTAAGCCCAAGACCGATTCCAGCAAGGCCAGTACCGAGGGCAGCTATCGACCTGCGGGGTGTTACATGGCTACTCAAAGGACGGGCTCTAAGTGGGGATATGATCGAGGCCCTCTGCAGAGGGTGCGTTGCGCGTTTCAAGCTATTTTGAAGGACGGTGTGACGAAGGGCTGCTTGGTGCGAGAATATATGCGTGAATACAGATGCCGCCATGAGGAAAGCTCAACGCGTCATCACCTCCTGTCAGCTCACACTTGGTTCACACTCCCACGACTGTATTTGACCAAGCGGGCTCGTTGTCGCGGTCTCTGATGCGCTTAACGTCAACAGTCAGTGGGCTCGACGACACGCCGCCCATCCAATCAATTGTTTGATTTGCTTCAGCCACGGCCAGTAGCAATCATCTGCGGCCTCGTCGGATCGTTGATAAAATTCCTAGCCCCTAGACGGGGCATCCACACGACACCCTTATAACACACTGGCAACGATTTGACCCCATTCGGGCGAGAGTTGTGACAATCACTACCATAGCTCGTCTATCACATGGCAATACCCTGGCATTGGCTGGTCTATGCAAACAGGAAGGCGCCCTCATCTCACGGGTATCGCGGCAAAGGCTATTGGCACAAATTTATCTGATGCCTGGGTTATCCATACCATATCCTCAATTGCCCCATACGTTCATATTAGCTGTTGGCTCAGAAGCCGGCGTCGGCATGCCCTACACCAGGGGCACGGCCGTCACTAGAACCCAGGTCACGAAGATAGTGTACCAGAGTGTTGTGAACTATCCCAAGAGAGCAGAACCGCCGTCGAGATGCAATGTTAACCTTTCTTAAAGGGGTCATCACGAATCGGCCGTTGGTCACCAATGTATGTGCATTCTAAGATTCTATCGATAACACCTTTCGAGCAAGCTATCGCAGTTATTGTCTCACAACTCTGTATCATCTGATTCCCTACAGCGCAACACAGATTCTACGAGCCACTTAATAGTGTCGTACAGGAACAGTCGACCACAGAACTCTACGTTTTCGTTCTGTCCGATGTCTGTCTCTTTTCTACTCACGGGTCGACATTGTCAGTGTCCCTTCGAGAAGGAGATAGGAAGTCAATTCGTTCTATTTGTTAGCACGCCGTAAGCAAAGGGGTCAAGACTCATGCAGCCTATTATTTTATGGCAAGGTCACAAATAGATGCGTCCAATTTGACGATACTCCCGTGACATCCCATAGCAAGATGGCTCTGGCTTCCCAAACCGATGTCTGCGCGCTGGCGGGTGTCCCACAAGGAGTTAATTTCGCGAACAGAAACGCGGGTCGCGGGTCGCGGGTCCGAATCAAAGAACGGCGAATCCTCCCCTGAGGAGACGATAGAGGTTTTCCCTGCCTGCCAATGTGGAGTTGAAGATGTCTAAACATCCGGAGGGGTTGCGCATCCGCGCATCCTCAACTCGCCGGACTCAGCTGTGCCCAGTGGACAACATCATAAGGATGGTGACGAAGCGATCGTCTACAGACGTTTAAAAGCAGGGCGATTGTCTCCCCGGGTATATCGGTTATGAACTATTGGACCTCACTCCTTTCGCTTTCGTTCAACGCGAGCGCGAGCAGGCGGAGAAGTCAAATGGATGCCCTGGGATCAATGGCCGTCCGCACATCAAGGACTAATGGACCCTACAATTATAAATAGAAAAACGATCACTGACGTCATGTCAATCAGCATCCGCTCTGGGTAACTCCTGACCATGAGTGGAATCTTGAATGAAGGAGCGAAGACAAATTGCTGCAGAGTAGGTAAGTGTAAATAACATAATACCCTGGGCAGCGGGATGTAATGATGACCATGCAAGATCGATCAATGGAAGGACAAGCATCGTGCCGTAAACCACAGGCAACCCGAATAGCCCGCGAGAAGTGGGGCAGATAACGACACCCGTGTTGGGGATCGTGAAGAGAGAGGTATCAAAATGGTGGGTGGGAATACGACTCAACAGGTGTAAGAACATGTGCATCAGTGGTTTTGCGCCCTCCACTTCGCTCTACATACCGTATTTCATTACCAGAAGAAAAAATGGGGTGTACGTGTACGTACTAGTTGTGCAGGATACCCTTGCACTGGGGCATTCGCGTGTGTTGGTTCCCAATTGGCTATGGCTACCGATCAAGTAGTAGTTAACTTGCATGCGTTGATGAACGTCGTGATCGCCAGACTAAAACTTGAAAGACAAGGGGACATCATCATCATCTGCTGACGAGTGAGCAACGTAAAATGTACTAGCAAGGGTTGTGTTTCCGAGGCTCGGCCCAGGGATGGCCGAGAGAGACAAACAATCATAGCGCTCCTCTTCAAGTTCCTGGGACCCAGAGTGCGCGGCGCGACACCATAACAACCATGGTGGAAACCTTTTATACTAACCAGCTTCCTCAAGCTGATCCACATGCGTTCCCACCAGAGAGATGTTACTATTGGCAAGCATTTAAGGAAATGTGTCACATTATATGTCCAATTCTCGCGGTGCCCCGTTATCCTGATTTTGTCAGGATCATGGTGTGCGCCCGGGACAGGGATCCCCCCGGCCCTTAACGTAGCCCATGACGCCAAATTTACTTTAATAAGATCATATTGTGTTGGGACCAGGAGTGGTACGTCTTTCGCTTCACAAGACCGCTGCCACCGCATGAAGTGCTGGAAACCACTTGAACATAAGAGTGGAAAACTATCAGAAACAGAAACATTGTTAAAGGAAAGTCATGTCGATTGGAGTTAGTGTTACAAAATAATGGGTGCGTCATCATACTATCCTCGAACCACCCAATACATGACTAGCCTAGCAGCCCGTTTATACATTTGCACCGAGCCAAACTAATGGCGTTTGAGGGCACATATACGCATCTAGGATTTCCCCGCCGCACTCAATACAAGTCGCTGCCACTGCATTTGATCCAACACCTGCCCATCACTTCCCCTCTTTGGAAATAGGCCCTCCTTGGCATGAAGATCGGTTGGCTGATGCACCACATCCCCGGTAAAATGTCGCATGGTTCCGGTGGGTTCGGATATGTTATGCACAAGACTAGATTTTGAACCCCAGGCCCCGAACGGGGTATCGTTCGTTGGGCCCACCGGGCCCCAAAACGCAATGGGCTCACGGAAACGCGCGGCGCCTGGCGTGAGAGCCGGAGGGGGTACAGCATGTGAGGTTGGTCCCTCCCATTCGGAATGGACACCCGCAGCGAGAGAGTCGAATGAATATGCGGGAGGCGTCTCTGTTTGCGAATGATCTGAGGATGTCTGTTCCGGTTTCGAATTACTACCGAACGACGTCCGAAGTGAGTGATGGTGGACGGAGTAGGGAGTAGGTGTGTTTTCAGTAGCACGATCACGTTGTGTGGTGACCAGGGTCGGTGGGTCGCGGAGAGTTCCTTCTCCCACATCAGTTCTAATCACTGACGCGTGCAAATTGATAGAAGTTGGTGGGGATGTGGGATCGTAAAAGTGAACACTTTGAAACGACTCGACTCGCTGTGGCCCAGAAACAACGCTGGTTCGGCCTCTTGGGGTATTACCCCTAGATAGCGTTCCGTCATTATCATGAGTGAGACTCAGAATTGGTGAGTTCTGGAAATTTTCCAGAAGGTGAGGTGGTCCCCCGGTAATGGTCTCTTGACGAGTTCCGCTGATGGGTTTGGAGTCACTGTCTGGAGAGAGCGCCGCATCTAGAAGTGCACCCTGGTCCTGAGCGATAACCAACCCCGTGCGGGAGTCAATAGAATAGAAAGATGTGTGTCCTTCGACTCCTTCCTCATCCGCGGATTCGCCCGTACCGAATGAAGAAGGACTCGGGGGGAAACTACCCTCTTCTGCCCCTTGTAAAGACTCCACTGGCCGAGGGATGAATCCCATAATTCCAAGAGCGATCGCAAAACAGAGGACTGTGAGCATAGAAGGTCTTAGTGTCGCCAGTCATGAATACATCAAGAAATCTTACCGATTCCGGTGAAGACCCAGCAACCAACAAGAATCGTGTGGACATATTTTCTGCACATCGACTCCGTACCTTCGATTTAAGTTCAGAAAAATGCGCAACGAAAGAGCACGGGGGTTCACTCACTAAAACCGCGACAAGAAAATTTGGGGCTAAAGTGCATGAATAGCACAGAGCCTCCTACATGACACGTTAGACTGTCCCTCGTTCTTGTGGTTGACGGCTTACCAGTATGGATAGAAAGAAGTGCGAAAACACGTGCAACATCCCACCAAAAAGCAAATTGTACGACGATCCTGGGTGTGAGTGTTAAATTAGAGAAAATCATTGCGAAGATGGGAGGCACCTCACATCAAATACAGAAGGATAGCGGTGAAAAAATAAAGTGCCAGTAAGCCGATAACAACAATCTCTGCCTCGCACAGTCAGGGGGGCTACGCATACTCGTATTCAAGGCTGGCGCACTCTGGACACGAGAGAAATGTGAAAACTCTCGGGATAGGAAGATGGCGAAGAGAGCAGTCCATGCGAGACAGACCAAGGCAAGATAAGCTATAGAAAGAGACGGTTCACTGAGCGAATCGTGGTCAAGAAGACTGACACCCACCGAACAATATCGTCCTCGCCCTGCGGAAAATGACCCAAGCACTCATAACCAAATAGAAGAGTACGTGGAGAAAGGAAGAAGCAGAGAGTAGACAGGCGATGGCCTGCGCCTTGGATCCAGAAAGGGCGAGACACCAAGATCGAACGGGGAACTGAGCCAGCCAGTGAGGGAACGAAAGGAGATGGTGCGAGTTTTGGGCGATACCCCCAGGCGCAGCCTTTTGGGCGACCCGGCCTAATCATCCCTAGGTGGATATCATGATGATAATTCCTAGCGGATGGACACTGATACCATTGGTTGTTATGCGGCGATGTGCCAATAAGCGCCAGCGCTGGATTGTGAAGAACACGGCTCGGGATTGGATGTCTGTGTTTGGATCAGGCCTATCAGGTCGGGCGCTGCCTCGGCACCACAGACTCGGACAATTAATCATTCGGTTTCATTCGGTTGGGTCATGTGATGCGAGCTACTGTAGTGCCCGGACCAGGACATCTCGGAGTCTAACTCTGTCGTGATTCACATCATTCTGTTACGCGACAACCCTGATATTGGGCGCACACCACCACCATTGAGGTGGGTTATCTACCGTCGGTTTGTAATCCCAACCCAAGAGCTCATAACCTGGTTGCATGGCTCGATGTTGAAAGACATTAATGAGCGGAATGAATAACGTGATCATTATTGTACCCGGCAGCAAGGGGTGTGAGAAGTTTAAAGGATGCAGTATCGTTCCATCAGAGGTGAGAGATGACGGCCCCTCTCAGTCATCCGATTTGGTTGGTACAAGCGAGAGGGGGGGGGGGCCTGGAACATTATTCCTGGACAGGGTCAGCACCACGCAGTGACGGACATATGGCTATGCGATCGCGTACTAGACGTCTTTCTTGTCTCAGCCTTCGTACAGCCGCCATCACAGGTCCCTGCACAATATTCCCATTCCTATGCGCCCAAGCCTCCCAAAGTGGTGTTTGCCTTTACTTTCTTCCGAGTCATGGCTTCTGGTTGGTTGGTTACTACTGCACTGCAGTACGTGGAAGGATTAGCACAGCGCTCATCTTGCGAAAATAAAAAGCATTCCAAATTTACCATGAGAATTGGTTGGCGTGTACACGTAACATGGGAATTGTGCAAAACAAATGCCCCCAGGCTACCCTAAATAGCTGCTAATGGAGGAACGACTCACATTTCTGAAGTGCCGTGGCCCTACGCTAGTACGGGCGCGCGAGATGATCGATTATTGTTAACCTATCGGTCGGGGTCGGGGATTCCGAATGGGGTGAGCAACCCTACGGATGCTTGTGTACTCGGCCGATTTGAATATTAGTCATTGAAATTATTCTCATTCTCTCCTTGACTTTCTCTTTACTGTTCTGTAGTGGTAACTGTGATAAATTAAATCATCAAGAATGTTGTCTTCCCCACGCTGCCTACTAGTGCCCGACGGAGCTGTCAGTTGCACGTGAGTCGAACGTTTCGTATTGAAGGCGGGAGGGGGGTCGCACGAAGGGTGTGAAAAGATAAAACGGTTCGACCAAGAAAAAGGAAGCAGTGAGCGATGATGTCGTCCGAACAAGAACCACTTCTTCCGTCGACGTACCCAGAACAAGTAGACCTGTCCCAGACGGGGCTACTCCCCACCTGGCGCAATCGCCTCGCCGAAGCCCTAGAATCCGTCGTCGTCCACAAGTTGATCATCACCCTCGTCCGTCCTTCCTAACACGGCATGCCGTTCCCCTTCCCCACTAACCTTTCGCACTTCTCTGGTAGATCGTCATCGATGCCACGTGCGTCCTAGTCGACCTCGCCTATACCCTTTTGTCCTCCGACTGCAAGCCCTCAGGGTCACCCGGCGCCCCAGCCTGGCTCGAGGTGCTCTCCCTGATATCGATCGCCATCACGACGCTCTTCCTCGTCGAAATCCCCCTCTCGCTCTGGGCGCTCGGATCCGAGTTCTACAATCCGTACGGTCGCGTCCCGCACGCGTCGCTCCACCTCTTCGACGCTGTCATCATCGTGACGACGTTCGTGCTCGAGGTCATCCTGAGGGGCAAGGAACGCGAGCTCGCCGGTCTGCTCGTCGTCCTCCGTCTCTGGCGCCTTTTGAAGTTGGTGGGAGGTGAGAGAGACCCTTTTTTTTTTTTGCCTTCTTGCTTGTTGCCGAGTCGAGACGTCAACTTACGCGATGATAAAGGCGTTGCGGTCGGCGCCGGAGAGCTGGAGGAAAACACGTACAAGGACCTAGCTCGGGTGAAAAAAGAGCTGGAAGACTCTCGTTTCGCACTCGTCCGGGCCCAGGACGAAAATCAGGAACTTCAGGCAAGGATTGCGTGGCTTGAGTCTCATGCCACTCCCGTCTCTTAGGGTTTTTGGTTGTCCTTCTGCCTCTGCTAGTTATGTTGACAGCGTTCTCATTGCTCTCTTGTATATATATTTAAGGCTCGGACCAGGCTACCTTCTTGTATGTACAGCATCATATGTTATTACATTAACACTCCGAGGGACTATCAGTACATTTTAAGGTGTGGGAATACATCCAGCTGGCAACTGGCAACCAAACGCATCTTTTGGTAACTTTATACATTGCCTCACAAGTCGCCCGGTCTAGGATCCGAGAGCGCGCCCAGCACGCACCCACTCAGACCGGTTATCCACAGGAATAGGCGCGTCTTCGTTCAATGGAATCGGGGGGTGTGGCAGAAACCGCGATTCACCGGCCTGCGGGTCAAACTCGGCCTCAGGGCCCGGGGTCGGTGGTTGCGAACCTGGGTACTTGGGTGGGTCATTGTCGCCAGCCTCATCGTTACTTTCATTATTCTCTTCCCTGTTCTCCCCACTCGCCCACCACCTGTACTCCGGTCCTTTTGCGCGGCGGAATCTGAAAGGGTGATCTCTACCGGCCTGACCGGGGAGGAGACGTCCCCACCAAGTATTCGACTGCGCAAGCGACGGCAGGGGCTTGTCGAGATTAGGATTTCCCGAGAGCTGATTCTCCACGTCTCGAGGGAGCGAAGAAGTTGAATGACGACGGGAGAGGACAGATAGACGCGTAGGACCAGAGTCCCCCAGCGGGGGGATCTGAGGAACTGAGCTGCGCCTGTCCGTTCCGACGCCGCCCGAACCGTCCGCGAACCAGACGATGGAATAAATGGAGGTGAACCACAGCTCAGGGTGCGAGCGCAGGTGCGCGATGCATAACGTCGATATAGCCACAAAGTAACCTAGCACTTGACGCACGGCGGGGCGTTAGGAGCAGGACGTCGAAAGCAGGAGGATGTTGTACGCACGTAAAGTGGCAGCCAACCATGATATAGGAACCAGGATCGTGATCGAAGAACAGACCGAAATAGGCGTCTTCGCATCACAGAACTCGGGAGGTCCGCTCAAGGTGACAAAGATACTCGCCGCTATCGATTCCAACAACATCAGAGACAACCCGAAAAGGGGCGAACAGGTAGTCGTAAAACATACCCATCTGTAACGTCGTGAAGACACCCGTCCAAATGCACTCGAACCCTATCATCGAAGTCGAGAAAAATGAAATGTCGATATCCATCAAAGCTCTGTAATGCTCGTCATCAACACAAGTTGCTGGATTTCGCTTGTGCAGGGGGGACACGCACGAGATGATACAAAGGGATGTCGCGATGCCGTTGAAATTCATGAAGGCAGACGCTCCATCAACTGTCGAACACCATCCTCGGTAACGTGTAACCGAATCGACACCATCGGATGAAAAAACCCACCGTGAACTCCAGCTGCCCTGCTCGCACCCACATTCCAACTTGCGAATACCAGCGCAATCAAGCTGAGATAAAACTGTAAAGCTAGAAACGAACCAAGACAACATTAGCGTTCAAAGAAAAGAAGAAGAAAAAGGCCATGGTGCGTCAAAAAGCGAAAATGTTGTTTTGTTTCTACTGACAAAAAACGACGAATCGGACGAGAAGGAACGGGCTTTTGATGAGCAGGCTGGAAGGAAGTTCCCACTGAGGCGTCGGCATCGCTCGCTACTCCAGTACAGCAGTTAGGGTGTTAAGGTTAACAGGTTGATGGAGGGGACCTGGCGCCAGGACAGACCACAGGGGGATTAATTGGAGGGGGAGACGGACGGATGAGGTAAAAGGTTAGCCTCCTTATGGGGTCAAGGAAGAATAGTGGACTCGGCGGATTTTTGTAGTCAAGATGTGGAACCCAAGTCGCCCCAGTCATTAAGGAATAATGATGCCCACGAAAAAACAGCCCGCAAACAATGGGAGAAACTGAGACAATGGCAGACACACAGTGGCAGACACACGCAGTTTCCTGATTCGATGGGAAAATGGCACATGCAAAAAAAGGACACGGGGAAGATTGCCAGCATTTTCAAAATAGTCAGGCTATATGTTCTATGAGGTACCCCGGGCCAGTGTGCTGTGGATGAAGAATTAGACCTCGGACAGATGGCGCCAAGACGAGACTCCGAGTCGGGAAGGAGCAAACAGTAGCAAGCACAGCGGCGCGCGTGGCTGTGGCGCCGCTGACACGACTTTGAACGGAAGTTGAAACCAGAAGTAAAAAGGTCCTTAGCAGGCGACTCGCGTTCCGACACGTCCCAGTTGTCGACGAGGATTCAAGCTATTCAAGTTCGCTAGAACATCCGTTCATGACGGAGAGAAGTTCCACGTCGGCTGTCGGCACCTGTTTCATTCGTACCGTACTGGGTCCCGCCCGAGTCCCGCGGTCCGATGGCGAGTCGCGCTGGCCCGCAAGCCAAACGGTTAATCAAATCAAGGTTCAAGGTAGAACCACATGTACACCCATTCATACAGATCTCAGATCTAGAGCTCGCTTCAAGTTTTTTTTTTTTTTTTTCAAGGGTGAAGAAAGGTTGACATGTTGACAGGTCGTCGAGGTCGAGTGGGTGCCAGCCTGAGTCGTAGGGTGTCACTGGCACCAAGTTGTAAAATGTTGCAAAGTGAAAGACGGATTTCATCATTTTCCAACGTTTTACAACTTCATTGTTGACATCTTCGAGGGATCCTGTGAGGATGCCTCAGCAAAGACGTGCGCCGACGAGCTCCGAGTCTGCAGCGGTGGAACAGGTGCGTTTAAATCCAATTGAATACACGGAGTCAGAATTACTCATATCTTCACTGCATTTTTAGCAACATCTTTCCGCGACTGATAGCGATAGCGGGACCACTGCCGCAGATTCACGCCGTCGTGCGATGCAGGAATGATAGGAAGCGGCTTCGGGAGGGTCGTGCAAGGCGCTGCTCGCTCCAATGCACAGTAACTGACCGCACACACTGCTGTGCTGTATAATGGATCATGATGGCGGTCACGGTGCACCGCTTGGTTTGGTTCGGATCGGCCTGACCCACTTTGCACCTGCGTCCGAGTCGCTCCGTGACTCGTTTATGGCGTTTAGGATACGGATACCTACAGTAGTGCTCACACGCCCCACAAAACCGTGGGGTCGATGGAAGGAACACAGCAGGTAGCGAGAGAATAATGAAGCGCAACTGATGCATGTGTCGTTTATCTCCGCCATTGATCCTTACTATTACTGTACAATGGAATGATTTATGATCCAGCTGCCAAGTGACAACAACTTCCACACAAGCGCGAGGATTCAAGTTACCGTGGTGACGATAGATTGCGGATGGGCAACATCATCAGCCTGAGACGGCCGCATACATGAATCAATAATTTCCTCATGTAACATACAGTATTGCCAGCAACTCACAAAGTCACCGGGGCGCGCGCTCCATAAATATCTCTTCTTCGAGCTCCCTGTTCAAGTACGCGGATTTGACGTCCATTTGGTAGACTTCCCAGTTAAACTCGTCGGCGAGGGCGAGAATGGCGCATAGGGACGATAGTTTAGCAACGGGTGCGAAGGTTTCATCATAGTCCACACCTTGAACTTGCGTGAAGCCCTGTGCTACGACGCGGGCTTTGTATTTCTGTATGGTTCCATCGGGTCCTCACTTGACGCGGAATACCCATTTGCTCCCGATGACTTTCTTGTTGCGTGGCCGTGGCACCACCTCGTAAACGCCCATTGCCTCGAACTGACGTTTCTCGCCTTGGCAAGCGAGCTCCCACATTTCTGCGTCGGGTCACTTCATAGCTTCGGCACACGTCTTCGGGTCCTGCAACATGTCAGTGCGAGCTACGTTTGCTTGTTGCCGTGGGCCATAGGACGAGACTGAATAACGAGGGTCGTCGTTGCGCGTGGGCGCGCGAGGGTTGCGTTTGGGGCGTACTTCTGCGGGTGGGGTTTGGTTAGGCGGCAGCGTGTCAGGTGCAATTGGAACTTGTATTTGTGGAATCGGGGCTCGTGGGTTCGGCGGTGTTATTTTCGAAAGTGATTCACTCGAAGGGTTGTACTAGCGTTGTGTCCCCCTCTCGTCGAATATAACGCCGCGGGATTCGATGAATTGCCTCCGCTGGCGGTGGGTGAACCAGTCGGTAGGCTTTGCGTTGATGACGTGCAAAACCTAGGAAAGTATAGATGAGCGAGGGCGCGGATACTTTACAGTAAGATTCTGGGATTTCCCCCAGGCTAGGTAGCTCAGTTGGTAGAGCACCTGGTATATATTCAGGAAGCCTGGGTTCAACCCCCAGTCTGGCCACGGAATGAACTATATTGATTGTACCTAGGATGTGAACGAAGGCTGTTTGTTCCTTTATTTGCTTGTTTGTCGATTGCTGGTGCCACATCCACCCCCTATCAGTCCCCTATCAACCCATTGGACTTGGACAGTCATCTCACCCAACTCACGCGTGACTTGGAAAACATGGCAGAACGTGAACTTTGGCTATGTCGACGGGAAATGCAACTCACGACTTGGCAAACATCGCAGAACGTGAACTTTGGTACTATGTCGACGGGAAATGCAACCTTTCATCCGTCTTCGTTTCGCCCAACGAAACGATTCTTCAACTGAAGAGGAAGATTTATTATGACGTCGACAAGTCTTTCGTCGGATGTAATGCTCCGGATCTCATTCTGACCCAAGTGCGCTTTATCATGGTCTCTATGAACGCCAATGTAACCAATGGCCTCTGCTGGCCTATTACACCCGTAGGTCGATGTGGACATTGATGAGATGATCGAAGACATATCCGCTGGCAAATATCGGTTCGAGACTAACGAACAACCATTGCCACCTCACAAAAGAATTTCTGACGTGTGGCCCCAACTGCCTCCCAGGGACCACCTCCATGTTTGTGTTAGGGTTGACCCGACTCGTGAGTACTTCATATCGCCTCAGGACATCTGACGAACTCCACGTTTATGCCACTTCACCAGCTTACCAGGGCGGCCCAACTCTTGTTCACAATATTGGTGAGTACTTCATCTGTCTCTTTGTGCCATCGCAGAATATCTGACGACGAACTCGCTGTTTGAAGGTGAACCGATTGGTCGTGTCGACCTCTTGCAAGCTTACAAGGATATTTTTATCAAAGGGAATGAGTGGGGAACGTTCGAAGAGTCCGATCTCGGAAGGAACCAGATACGGAATGCAGAATATATGATGATCATACCAACCATCGTTACAACCTTTCAGCAGGAGTTGGTCAGAAAGCCACGTCTACGTCCTCAGGTGCGCTGTTTCCTCAATTTGTCCGTCTGGTTCGATTCTGACGTATCAGTGTAGATGCATATTGGATTGCAGGCGTTAGAGAATCTTCAGGGATATTTTGAGCTTTCCGAGGACGAATCTCACGAGGAAACGCGCTATTCCGGGCTATTGGAGGTGTTGCACACCGCATATGACATTTCGCGTTACAATTGGGAAAACGTTTGGCAAGCGAGGGGTGGTTGAGTCGATTTTTTTTGATCGTCTCGTTCAAACTCCAAAGAACCGCACGGCCACCGCTCTGATGTAAGTGCTCGCTTGCTTGCCCCCTTCGATTGCGATTTAGCATGGCCTCTGCAGAAACAAAAGTTTGCCCATCACCCTTGTCGTGAGACGAGATGAAGACGAAGAAACCCGCAAGTACAACCCTTGTAATGATTTTTCTATCTCACACTCCCGGGCCAGGCTTCCTCGACTGCTTGTGGAGGTTAATTCCACATCGGAGACTACATGGCCTATGGATCTTGTTCGGATGCTCACGACGGGGGCCTTTATCGTTCGTTTCGCGAACCACTTGGGCACGTTCCATCAGGAGAAGAATTTCGTCCTCTGCGCTATCTTTATTTGGGACGATGGCCGGGTGACTCGCTATACTCTATTCCAGCAGCTGAACGATGAAGCGGTATGTTATGCTTTGTAATGCAACAAACAACTCGCGGGCTCAGCCGTCGTATGTTTATTACCTCACAAAGCCATTGTCGTTAAATGACTCGGTTGGTCGCATCGAGTTTGTACGCCATCTGTACAACCTCCTTTGCATAGAAGTGGACCAAGAACAAGACCGAGACACGAATTCCGCCGTTGGCGAGCTTAATGATACGATCGCGAGTCTGCCAATGAAGTCGATGTACACCAAGCAGGCCACCACAGGCAAACCCTGTAGGAAGCGTGCTCGTACAGGTAATGATGACCGCGCAGGTGGAGCGGGCGAAGATGACCGCGCACAGCTCAGAGCACATGGCTATGAAATAAAACCGGAAATCATTGTGGATGCCTCCGGTGGCGAATGGGCGCCACTTTACAAGGTCCCGGCAACGCTGTTCTACTTATTCGCCATGCTGACACTCGATCCCAGAGGCCGGACCATATTCTTACCGTGTACCGACCCATGGACTCGAACAGGGAAATGATCGCGAAGAAAGTTCGGAAGGATTCGAACGAGCTCGAGATGCTCAACCTTCTTGATACCATCCCACTGAAGTCCGATCATGTTATCTCGTTGATCGATTCGTTCCACGGGTGGGCCATTCTACCCAAAATGGCCACCGTGGGTTACGTGGAATTCGGACCTAACCTATCTGGAAGCAAGGTTTCCAAACTCTGCGAAGGCCTCATCAAGGGCCTCGGGTATCTTCACGAGCACCGCATTGCCCACAGGGATATTAAGCCGGACAACCTTCTTGTCGACGAAAACTTCTGCTTGAAAATCATTGATTTCGATATCGCAATGCGAGTAGAGGACGAGGATGAGGAGGTAGGTGACCAGTGCGGGACGAAGGGTTGGATGGCGCCTGAGGTCGAGAAGAAGTTGAGGCACAGTCCGATCAAGGCCGACCGATGGTCATGCGGGCGGGTTATCCTGTACCTGCTGGACAAGTTCAAGAAAGAAGGCAAGCACCTCAAGGCGTTTGCGAATAAGCTGATGGCGCATAATCCTGAGAGGCGGCCATCGCTTGCGCTTGAGTGGGCCGATGCACCGCTCTTGGATGGGGCCAACTTATCGAATGCTCTCGAGAGAAAGGCCTTACGGCCTTTTCAAGGCAAAGTGGTAGTCGGTAGAGAGTTATAGAGTCAGCCTAGTAAATAATATAGAGAACTGCGTCGTAACATCAGAGGGCCGAACAGTACACATTAATATTAATATTGGTGTGGCGACTGACACCTTATCAATAAATTTAATCAAGATCTATCAAGGATCAAGGTAGAACCACATCCATTCATACAGACCTCAGATCTAGAGCTCGCTACAAGTCTTCTTTTTTTTTTTTCAAGGGTGAGGAAAGACTGACATGTACTGACAGGTCGTCGTCGAGTGGGTGCTAGTCGTACAGGTGTCACCACGCACCGCTGTATGATGGATCATGATGGCGGTCACGTGCTTGGTTTGATTCGGACTCGGATCGGCCTGATCCACTTTGCACCTGCGTCCGAGTCGGTCGTTTAGAGCGTTTAGGATACGGATACGCAGGGAGCGAGAGAATAATGAAGCCCAACTGATGCATGTGTCGTTTATCTCCGCCATTGGTCCTTAATGT
>Ga0307510_10000740_pt1 | contig 33594 bp, 38 predicted proteins | sample 12_EM_MG_FD_207224 | JGI IMG/M metagenome (GOLD analysis project Ga0307510, IMG submission 207224) | Populus trichocarpa ectomycorrhiza microbial communities from riparian zone in the Pacific Northwest, United States - 12_EM | ecosystem: Host-associated > Plants > Roots > Unclassified | place... | reverse complement strand
GCACAGCGCTCGGTGGCGTCAACACGCCGGAAACCCAACAGGCCGATGATGACGTGTCGGTTGGACTCCTGGTCCAGGCGGTGGCGAAGAGCCAGTACGCTGCCGACACGCTGATCATCGTCACGGAAGACGACTGCCAGGACGGCCCGGATCACGTCGACTCACATCGTGCCACGACCTACATGGTGGGCCCGTATGTGAAGAAGAAAGCGGTCGTGAGCCAGCATTACTCGCAGGTCAACGTGCTGCGCACCATCGAAGACATCCTGGGCACTCCCCACATCAACCTGAACACGGCCTTCCAGCGGCCGATGGCCAAGGTGTTTGATGCCCGCTCTTCGGGTAATTGGGACTACAACGCGACAGCGTCGACGGTTCTCAAGACCACGACCCTGTTCGGGCCGGCTGGAACCACCACCGTGGCGTATGAGACAGGGCCGGACGTGAAGCCGAAGCACGATGCGGCGTATTGGGCGAAGGCCACTGTCGGGTTCGACTTCACGGACGCGGACCAGGTGCCTCCCGCTCAGTACAACAAAGTGCTGTGGAAAGGGCTGATGGGATCGAGGCCCTATCCGACGATCCGCAACGGGGGTCGTGCGCGGACCGCGATGCGGGACGACGATTGATCCGCGTTTGTTCGATGTGATGAAAGGCAGGGGCGCTTCGGCGCCCCTGCTGCTTTTTCAGGTTCCACCAGCGGCGCCGCCCTCACGCCTTCCAGGCGCACAGGCCCCACAACACCAGCGCCACGGCGGTCGTGATCGCCAGTGACCCGCCCGCCAGCAGCGTTGTGACCGCCGCCTCACGCGGGCGGGTGGCCTGATGGCCGGCCCCAGCGATGGGCGTGGCGCGGCTGGTACCCCAAAGTGCGGCGAGCAGCAGGCTGGCGAAAATGGCATACAAGCCCAATACCGCCAGAACCTGCGTCGCGAGTTGCACGCCGGCCGGCAGCGTCAAGCGCGGCCACATGAGTCCCAGCGCCCACAGCGCCATTCCGCCCTCCATTCCGGCGACGTGCACTGACACGCCCATGCGCGGATTGCGCAAGGCCGGCACAGCGAAGCCGATCAGCAGGCTGAGTAGAAACAGGACGGTGCCACTGATCAACAGCTGCTGCGGGATCGGGTTCATCAATTCTCTCCGCGAGTGTGAATCACATCTACGCAAAACCGTACGGGAGATTCGGAGAACCCACGATTCGCTCCCCCCTGCTTTCGCCGCGCACGAACGCGAGGACCGCTTCAATCACATCGGGTGCATCCAACACTCTGTGGTGGCCGAGCCCCTGTGTCGTGAGGAGCCGCGCGTTGTGCCAGTGGCGAGCATAGAGCTCACCGTCACCCCAAGGCACTTCGCGATCAAGGAGATCGTGCACGATCAAACAGGGTAGTCCTAAGGCCGGAAGATATCGCCGAACCTCCAAATCACGCACGTTGACCCCAGTAGTACGCTCATGCCAACCAAAGAAACGCTCACGCAGATGCTCGCCGAGCCGCATATGACGCATGAAGCGTTCGGCCTGCGCCGACATGTCAGCCGCCGGAGCGATCACGACAACGCGCTCGGCGTGCCAGCTCTCACCCTGTGCGAGGGTCAATGCGGCTCCCCCCAGAGAATGCCCGATGGCCAGTGAGGCATTACCGTAGCGACGCCCGATCGCGTGAATCGTGTTGATGAAATCAGGAAGCGTGCACAACTCGCCGGTGCTGCAACCGTGCCCCGGTTGATCAAATGCGACTACCGCCAGGCCGGCCTCGCGTAGCCGGGCAACCCATGGCAGAAAACGCAGCCCAAAACTCGACCAACCATGCACGAGGAGAGCGTAAGGCTCCCGCGTAGGGTCGCCCCACACATAAGTAGCAATGGTCTGCTGTCCCGCGGTGATCTCGCACCGCTGCATTTCGTCGTCTGCCTGGACTGCACGTGCACGTGAGCGGCTGCTGCCATAGGGCGTTGCGAAGAGGCGGGCCGCGAACTCGACAGTCTGCCGCGGGACGAAGCGTCCACCCAGTGCAAAGGCGACGCGCAACAGACCCAGTCTCAGAAGTTTGGTCGCGGGCAGCCGCCGGGATCGAACGTGCCGGGTCACTGCCGTGCCTCCGCTACATTGGGTCGATAACTGGCGAACAGCCTCTCGAGTGCGAGCTCAGTCAGGCGGCGAGCCTCGTCGTAACCGAAAAGACCGGCGTCGTGATGGAGGCCCAACATCAGGCTGTAGATTTCAAACGCGAGCTGCGCTGTGTCCGTGTCGGTTCTGAAGTGACCAACATCGACTGCCAACTGGATCGTGTGCCTGACCTCATCACGCCAACCCGCCTGTTGACGCAGCACGTGCTCACGTATCGCTCCCTCGCGGCGACCGTCGTACTCCACCGCAGCACTGAGTAAGACGCACCCGCTTCGATGAGCACGCGACCATTCACACCATCGCTCGGTCAGTTTGCGCAGCCGCGGCAGCCCACGGGGCTCGCGTACAGCAGGAGACCTGACAAATTCCACGAAACGGGCTCCCACAGACTCAAGCAGCGCCAACTGCAACTGCTCCTTGGATCCGAAGTGCGCAAATACTCCGCTCTTGGACATCCCGGCGCTTATCGCCACGGTCCCGATCGATAGCCCCTCGACACCACCCTCCTGCGCCAGCTCGTACGCCCGCGCGAGGATCAATTCCCGGGTGGCGCTCCCTTTCTCAGTGCTCATGTTGATTACCATGCCCTAAAATAGCACGACCGTTCGTGCTAAAGCCAGCTACCCCATTGCCAAGCTCGGAGAGGACTCGGACTGCAGCTCATGGACGAGATGCTCCCCAAACGTGTGCGCACGCGGCGCAGTTCGGGAGCGTTGTGAGAGATCGTCCGTGGCGTTGAGCCACAATTTCATTGAAGAGAGAGTTGAGCTTCCCACGTGCCACCGTGAGAACTCTGTTGTCCGTGTTGGACCACGGCCTCGTTGAGGCATGCACACCCGTGCCAATTCAGATTTTAGGCGTTTGTTAGGCGCTGCAAACGCCGAGGTCCGGGTATGTCATCACGCCGCTGGTCGGTGCTCCTTTCCCGATTCCTGCCGGTGCGTTTAAGGCTCAAAGCGACGGCCCTCTTCAGGGCGAATCTAGTGGCCTCACCTGCTTCAGAACCGCGGCGTCCGGGGGTGCGCCCTGGGCTGCACACCATCCTTCTGCCTCCGGTAAGTGACCGAAGTGAACGATCACCTTTCCGTCGCGGCTCGGCGCACGTTTCAGGCCGGAGGTGCCGACCCGAAATCCGGCTCCCTCGCCTGGCTCGAGCGCAGCGGACACCGTTGAGAGCCGCTTCGCACCCAGAGCGCGTAACCGGCGGGCTTCGTTTCGGCACACCTCATAACCGCTGGGCTTGGAAATGAGAGCCGCCCGCGGCAGTTGCGGTTCGTGCATCTCAACATCGCCGATGTGGATCGCCCAGATTCGCGCAGAGAATCCCGCTAGATCGGCGGGGTCGGTGATCTCTTCGTGTCGGAGTACCTCCGCCCACGCCCCGGCTGGTGTGTCAGCAAAATACTGCACAGGGCCCTCGCCGACGCCATGCCAGCGTGCGGGCGGTTGACGCGCGCCCGAGGCCGCGTCCCAGACGAACGGAAAGCGTGAATCGCAGACGCGAAAAACAATCACTGCCCTGACCCGGCTAGGAGCGTCTGCGGTAACGCCTCAAGTCGCACCCAGGTGTTGCAAGGACTCCGCGGCACTCAGTACCTGGCGCGCAGAGTCATCCTGGGACGTCCAACGACGGGCAAGAAGCTGCCGTGCGCTGCGGCCGCCGAACATCGAGCGGGGACGCTCAAACCAGCGGCGTACTCCAAACTCGTTGTAAGTACCTTCCAGCGCTGCAATGACGGCTGTGAGGAAATGAGCACGGTCCGCCACGAGGTCCGGCGCCTCGCGGTCTCCGCTCTGATAGCGCTGGATACTGGCCGTTGAGATCTCTAACAGCTCCGCCAGCAGCTCGTGTCCGAGAATTGAGTTGAGCTTCGTCAGCTCCGCCGCGGGTACGGGAGATTCATCAAGAGCCAGCAGGGCTGCGTCCAGATACCGCGCGAACTCGTCACGGGAGGGCGTGGACACACCAGTCAGGCGGGCTGCAACATCACTCGCGAGCCCGCGCTTGGACAACCTGCGCGCCACCCGTCGCACGACCTCTGGGCTCAATTCCTCGATCTTTCCCTCGAGCAAACCCATCGCATCGGCACGACGTAGGAAGCGCGTCGCACGCGGGTACAATTCCTCTTCCTGGAACGGCGGCAGAACGGATGTAATATGGAGGTTCGTCACGCGCCGAATTATACCCGCTTTGAGTCCGCTTGGCGAAAACCCGGCTATCTGCCGCCACGTAATTGAGCACAACCTATGGAGCGGCGGGGAGAGTGGGATTGCTCCGGCCATCGTGGCCGCAGGCCCTTCGGGCCCGACGCGCTCAGGCGCGCGGCGCGGAAGGCAGGCGGATTCGGTGAATTTGGCGGAGAGAGTGGGATTCGAACCCACGAACACCCGTTAAGATGTTACTGGAATTCCAGTCCAGCGCCTTCGACCGCTCGGCCATCTCTCCGATTCAAGGACTTACAGCACTTCGTTGAAGTCAGTTCTAAGGCGGTCGAAGCCACCGACCATCAACGAGGCCGCGAATCATACACCGTCACGTCAGGCCTGGGGCGGCGGCTTCTTCGGCACATTGAACGGCGGCGGGGCATCCAGGCAGGGATCCTTCTTGCCGCGGGCCGGGGGCGCCGGCGTATTCAGGGCCGGGATCTTCAAGGCATTGGAGCTGTCGGGCGTATCCAGGCCGGGAGGGATCTTCAGGGGCGCGATGCTCTTCGCCTTCATATAAGGCTTGGTGTCGTGGCACGTGCCACCGAGGTTGCGAATATGCTGGCACCCCGAAAGGCCCGTAGCGGCAACCAGAAGACCCAACAACGCCAGGCGATAGCTCGTCGAAAAACTCGTGCTCAACCTATAAAACTCCCGCGGTGCTCAACGCTGCCAGCACTGCCGGCTGATACTGCGCGGACAGCTCTGTCAGCGGCAGCCGGATGCCGCTTTCGATCATTCCCATCCGCATCAACGCCCACTTGGTGGGGATTGGATTAGCTTCCAGAAACAGGTCGCGATGTAAGGCCGCAATCGGCTCATCGAGCTGCGCGGCTGCCGCAGCGTCACCTTTCAATGCGGCCGCGACCATGTCCGACATCGCGCGAGGCGCCACGTTGGCGGTCACTGAAATTACCCCCTTCGCACCTGCCAGCACGGAACGGCGCGCCGTCGCATCGTCACCGCTGAGAACTGCAAAGTCCTTCGGGCAGAGGTCGACCAGCTTCCGCACTCGCTCCAGATCAGGCACGGCCTCTTTGACCGCCACGATTCCGGGAAGTTGCGAGAGCCGCTGCACCGTTGCCGGTAGCATGTCGACCGCCGTTCGCGCGGGCACGTTATACATGATCACGGGCGCGCGTGCCGCGCGGGCGACTGCAGCGAAATGCTGATACAGCCCTTCCTGAGTCGGGCGGTTGTACGCCGGCGTGACGATGAGCAGTCCGTCGATTGGTAATTCCGACAGCTTCCGCGCGCGCTCCACCGTGCTCGAAGTGCTGCTGGTCCCGGCGCCCACAATGACCTGCATCCGCTTACGGACGTGCGTGCAGGCACGCTCGGTGAGCTGCCAAAACTCCGAATCGGTCAAGGTCGCGGACTCGCCCGTGGTGCCACCGACCACGATTCCGCTCGTACCGCTGGCGGCATGGAAGTCGAGCAGCTGCTCCCACGCACCCAAATCGACGGCACCATCCGGCCGCATCGGCGTCGCAATCGCGACCAGACTGCCTGAAAACATTGATCTTCCTAGGAGTTCGCGGCCCGCATGTTACGAGCCGACGCTCCGCCTAGGCAAGCTGTCCGGGCTGTGACGAGTGTCCTTAGCTGGTACCCTTAACTGATATACTGGCCGTTGTAGACGATGGAATGAAAATCACACGCAGATGAAGCAGCACCTGGCCGTTTCGGCGATCGGTGGCGACCGCACGGGGATGGTTCACGAGCTGACGCGAGTAATCAGCGAGTGCGGTGGCAACATAAGTGAAAGCCGCATGGCGAGCCTCGGGACCGAGTTCGCGATGCTGCTGCTCGTATCAGGTAACTGGCACGCACTTGCGAAGCTCGAAACCGAGCTCAAGCGTCTCGCAGAGACCAGCAGCCTCAGTATTCACCTGAAAAGGACGGAGCCCCGTGCCGCGCGCACGGACATGCTGCCGTACTCGATCGATGTCGTCTGTCTCGACCAGACGGGTATCGTGTCGGGACTCTCGGGCTTCTTCTCGAGCCGGGGCATCGATATCGCGGAAGTCTCCACGCGGAGCTATCCCGCGGCCCACACGGGCGCGCCGATGTTTTCGGTACAAATGATTGTGAACGTGCCAAGTCGCATCCACGTGGCGCACTTGCGCGAGGAATTCATGGAGTTCTGCGATTCGCTCAACCTGGACGCAATTCTCGAACCGGTGAAGTCATAGCAGGCCAGTGCCCGCATCGGACAATGAACCACAATGGCAGCTCCTAAAATAGGCAGCAAGGTCAAGGATTTCGCGCTGCCCACGAACGGCGACGGCACGTGGTCCTTGCAGGCGGAGGCGGGCCGCAAGCTGGTCATCTACTTCTATCCAAAGGACATGACGGGCGGCTGCACGCGCGAAAGCCAGGACTTCCGGGATCTGCACAGCGCGTTCCGCAAGGCAGGCGTCGACATCGTCGGTATTTCGCGCGACAGCGTGAAATCGCACGACAAGTTCGTCGCGAAGGAAAAGCTCCCCTTCCCGCTGCTCTCGGACGCCGACGAGAAAGCCTGCAAGCTGTTCGATGTCATCCAGGAGAAGAGTCTGTACGGTAGAAAGTATCTCGGCATCGAGCGCAGCACGTTTCTGTTGGATGGCACCGGCATCCTGCGGCGCGAGTGGCGCAAGGTGAAAGTTCCGGGCCACGCGGAGGAAGTTCTTGAAGCAGCGAAGTCTCTCTGATCCAGGACCGGCCAGCGCCCAGACAACCACGGCGCCCGGCGATACACGCGAAATCAAGACCAGGTCCCGCGACGGGCACCGGTTGTTTGTGCTCGATACGAACGTGCTCATGCACGATCCCACCTCGATATTCCGATTCGAGGAACACGATGTCTACCTGCCGATGGTGGTGCTCGAAGAGCTCGATGCACACAAGAAAGGACTCTCGGAAGCATCCCGCAACGTCCGCCAGGTAACACGCTTCCTCGACGAGATGATCCGCGAGGCTACGAAGGAACAGATCGATCGCGGCCTGCAGCTTCCCAGCGGTTACTCCGGCAACCACGGCAAAAAGCCTTCCACCGGCCGCTTGTTTTTTCAGACCCGACAGCTCCAGGCAGTGTTGCCCGACAGCCTGCCGGGCCAGTTGGCCGACAACGTGATTCTCGGGCAGACGCTTGCACTGCAGAAGGAAAAGCAGGACGCGCGCGTCATCCTGGTGTCGAAAGACATCAACCTGCGGATCAAAGCGGCCGTACTAGGCGTGCATGCCGAGGACTACTACAGCGATAAAACGCTGGAGGACTCGGACGTCCTCTACAGTGGAATGACGGCCCTCCCCGCTGACTTTTGGGAGAAGCACGGCAAGGACATCCGTTCCTGGAAAGAAGGCGACCGGACGTTCTACGAGCTGTCAGGACCCTCCGTTGAGCAGTGGCAGCCGAACGAAGGCGTCTACGAGGACACACCTGAAGGCATCGAAGGGATTGTTCGCAAAAAATCCGGCAACGAGGCCACGATAGAGCTGCTGCGCGACTACCGCAGCGAACGTCACAACGTCTGGGGCATCGTCGCTCGCAACCGTGAGCAGAACTTCGCGTTCAATCTGCTCATGGACCCCGAGATCGACTTTGTGACGATTCTGGGTCCTGCCGGTACCGGTAAGACCCTGCTCACGCTCGCCGCCGGCTTGATGCAGACGCTCGAGACGAATCGCTTCGTCGAGATCATTATGACGCGCGTGACCATCCCGCTCGGTGAGGACATCGGCTTTCTGCCGGGCACTGAAGAGGAAAAGATGGAGCCCTGGATGGGCGCCCTGATGGACAACCTGGAGGTGCTCACGGGCAGCCAGGAAGGCGGCAACTGGGGCCGGGCCGCGACCAACGACCTGCTCCGCAACCGGATCAAGATCCGCTCGCTCAACTTCATGCGCGGGCGAACCTTCCTGAATCGGTTCATCATCCTGGATGAGGCCCAGAACCTCACCCCGAAGCAGATGAAGGCCCTGATCACCCGGGCCGGACCAGGAACCAAGGTCGCGTGCCTGGGCAATATCGCTCAGATCGACACGCCATATCTCACGGAAATGACGTCGGGCCTGACTTATGCTGTCAATCGGTTCCGCGGCTGGGCACACTCCGGCCACATCACGCTGGTGCGCGGTGAGCGGTCGCGGTTGGCGGATTTCGCGTCCGACATCATGTAAGGAATTGCAAGGAAACTCTGACCGTGGCTGCGCGGTCGAAGCTCAATAATGCGTCCCCTGCTGCTTTGCGTCCTGGCCGCCCTGACGACGTTCACTTCGGTGGCGGCGGCGGATGACCCCATCACTTTGCCCAATCCTCCCGAACTGCCCGATATCGGCAGCCCCGCTTCGGCGATGCTGTCCGGGTCGGACGAGTACCAGTTGGGCGCGATGGTCATTCAGCAGATCCGCGACCAGAACGGCATTCTCGAGGACCCCGAGGTCACCGAGTACCTGAACGCGCTGGCCTCGAGGCTCGCGACGCAGGCTCCCGATGGCGCCCCGCACTTCCAGCTCTTCGCGGTGAAGGACACCGCCATCAACGCGTTCGCGTTGCCGGGCGGGTTCATTTGTATCAACGCCGGACTGATCATCCAGACGCGCAGCGAGTCGGAGCTGGCGAGTGTCATGGCGCACGAAATGGCGCACGTGACCCAACACCACATTGCCCGTGCAATCCGGGCACAAAGCCAACAGAGCCTGACAACGGCAGCGGCCATGTTGGCTGCCATCCTCCTGGGCTCGCTGGGCGGCGGCGGTGGCCAGGCGATCGAGGGCGGCATTGCGGCGGCGCAGGGCCTGGCCGTGCAGCAGCAAATCAACTTCACCCGTGACAACGAAGCCGAAGCTGATCGTGTGGGCATCAGCTTCCTGGCAGGCGCCGGCTTCGACACGCGCGCCATGGCCAATTTCTTCGAGACCATCGGCCGCACCGAAGGGCTCGCCGGGACCTACATCCCGGCCATGTTGCAGGACCACCCGGTTACATCGGTGCGTATCGCCGAAGCCCGCGCGCGCGCCGCGCAGTTTGGGCCGCAGAAAGTGAAAGAATCACTCAACTATCTGCTGGTGCGCGAGCGCGTGCGCGTTTTGACGGCCCCCGGCGACCGGGATATCGAGAAGTTCTACCAGGCGAGATTGCAGAAGAACAGCACCGACATCGGTACCCGCTACGGCGAGGCGCTCGCACTGATGGTCGACAACCAGCCGGTGGAGGCCGAGAAGATTCTCGACAAGCTGGTTGAGCAACACGACAGCCTGACATTGCTGCACGCTGCGTTGGGCCAGGCCCAGGTCAAGGCCGGCCAGACGAACGACGGTGTCGCCACACTGAGTCATGCTGTACACCTGTTTCCCCGCAATGTGCCGGTTACGGTCCGTTACGCCGAGGCGCTGATGAAGGCGGGACGGCCTGCCGAGGCCCATACGGTGTTGCTGGATCTGTTCAACAACGTGCCGCCGACTCCGGAGCAGATCCGGTTGATTGCGCTGGCCGCGAGCGCCGCCGGTGACCCGGGGGACGCCTATTTCTACATGGGTGAGTATCAGATCTCGGGCGGCAACCTGCAGATGGCCGCCCAACAGCTCACCCTGGCCCTGTCGACTCCCAACCTGAGCTCGGTGCAACGCGCGCGCTACCAGGCACGACTGGATGAAGTGCGCGAGTACCTGCAGAACTCGCGGTTGCGACGAGTCAGCAACACTCAGTAACGCGGTGCCGAACGGCCCTCTCTCAAAGGGAGCAGGCCCGATTAGCCCGATGTAGCCGGTCCCCCAAACGGGGGTGGGTCGGCCGAATGACCTAACAACAGGTACAATCGCGGCACTATTGGCACCGGGCCGACGGCCCACCCCACAGCAGGTCTCGTCCAACGATGCACAAACCAGCCCGCGTCACCTTGCTTGCCGTCGCCTGCCTGACCCTGTTCGGCTGTGCGTCCCTGCCACCCAACGCCAAGCGCGATCCGCGCGATCCCTGGGAGCGCGTCAACCGGACGACGTTCAAGGTCAACACGGCGCTCGATCATGCGATTGCACGGCCGGTTGCACGGGGCTACCAGAAGGTGGTGCCGGCGCCGGTGCGCACGAGCGTGTCCAACTTCATGGACAACCTGTTTTATCCGGTCACCATGGCCAACGATCTGCTGCAGCTCAAATTCAAAGGGTTTGGGCAGGACACGGGCCGCTTCCTGTTGAACACGACAGTAGGTGTCGGCGGCCTGTTCGATCCCGCCACCAAGGTAGGACTGCAGAAGAACGAAGAGGACCTGGGGCAGACATTCGGTTCCTGGGGCATCAAGCCGGGGCCCTACATTGTGATTCCGATTCTCGGACCGTCGGATGTACGTGATGGCATTGGCCGGATCGGCGACGGTTTCCTGAGCCCACTCAGCTACGTCAACAACAACTACATCCGTTACGGAATCTACGGCGTTTCGGTACTCGATATCCGCTACCGCCTGCTGCCGCAGGACCGGTTGCTGGACGAGGCATATGACCCCTACGCCTTCCTGAGGAATGCGTACCTGCAGCGCCGCGAGTATCTCGTGACCGACGGCAAACTGTCGGATGAGGCGCTCAAGAAGCAGGACCAGGAGCGGTTGGAGGAAGAGAAGCGGATTCTGGAAGAGTCGGGTGGGGATGATACGAGCACGCCACCCGGGACGCCCCCGGAGCCGCCGCCGAAATAACCCGGACGGGGTTGTTAGACGCCCTTCTCGAGCAGATCCAGCACGTCGCTGATGTGCGCAATTGCCTGGACCTGCTCCGGCAGATTCCCGTAGCGCAAGGTACGACCGTTGCGCTTGGCGAAGGCCAGCCAGTCCAGCAATACGGTCATCCCGGCACTGTCCGTGGCTGTGATGCCGCTGCAATCGACCTGGATGTCCGTTGAGCCGTTGGCACACAATACCGCCAGCCCCTTTTCGCGGGCCAGCTTGGCCGTGGCGAAAGTCAGCGCACCGCGGGCGTTGAAATTTCCCGGCGCGCTCTCAGTCAGCTCAACAGGCGCGGCCGCCTCATTTCTCACGACGTCTTGTCCGTGGTCTTCTTGATGCTGTCGGGCTTCTCGCCCTTCTGCAGCCGGGTGATCACCGAATCGATGCCCTTCTGATCGATCTGGGTCCCGAAGTCCTCGCGATAGCTCTTTACGTAACTGATGCCGTCAATGTTGACGTCGTAAGCCTTCCAACCGGTCGGCTCCTTGCGCAGCTCGTAGTTGACCGCGATGCGATCGCCGTTGTCGCGCTTCACTTCGGTACGCACAGTCGCATGATCGTCGGTGGGTGAAACGTTGCTGGGAAACACTTTCAACTTGTCAGAAGTGAATTCAGCCAGCGCGCTGCCGTAGTTGGTCAGCAACGAATGATAGAAGGCGTCAATGAAGCGCTTCCTCTGATCCTCGGTTGCCGTGCGCCAGTATTTGGCGAGCACCAGCCGGGCCGCGTACTCGGTATCGAAGTGCGGCAACAGGTATTTGTCCACCAGCGCGGACACCTTGTCGGGATCCTTGCGATACATTTCGCGATTGGCTTCCAGGTCCTTGAGAATGCCCTGGGCCGAGGCCTGCACGATTTCGCTCGGCTGCTGTCCGGTCTGGGCCGGCGCGTTGGCGGCCGGTTGGGCGCCGGCTTGCGCGAGCACGACACTACTGGTGAAGGTAGCTCCGGCGAGCACTACGCCGGCTGCGAGAAGCGTCGAAAGTTTCATTTCTTGGTTCCTTGCTGCTGACTGTTGTTGCCCTGGTCGGCGCCGCCGGAGTTGCCCCCGCCACCGCCGTTGCCACCACTGCTGCCCGCCTTGTCGGCGAAGTTGGCGAACAGCTTGTTGATCAGGCTCTCCAACACAATGGCCGACTGGGTCTGTTCCACCCGGCTGCCGTCCTTGAGGTTCGTATCCGAGCCGCCCGGGCTGAAGCCGATGTACTTGCCGCCCAGCAGACCCTGCGTCTGGATGACGGCATAGCTGTCATCGGGGATCTGGTTGTACTGCTTGTCGATACGCAACGACACCACGGCTTTGAAAGACTTGGGGTCGAAGTGGATCTGGGTCACATCCCCCACACGGACCCCTGCAATAGTAACGGGCGAGCCCACCTTGAGATCCCCGATGTTGTCGAACGCGGCAGTGACGTGATAGCCGGCCTTGGCGCCCACCAGCTTGACCCCGCTGCTGGGAAGCTGAGTCGAGAGGAAGAACAGCGCCGCGAAGCCCAGCACGACGAACATGCCCGTTCCGATTTCCAGTGTTCGATTGGCACGCATGGCTTATCTCTATAAGAAAAAGGCTGTCAAAACATAATCGAGCAACAGTGTCATCACGGAGGACGCAACGACCGTCCGCGTGGTCGCAAGACCCACGCCCGCCGCGGTCGGTGCGGCGTTGTAGCCCTCGTGGACCGCAATCAAGCTGCATGTGATTCCAAAGACACAGCTCTTTACGAGCCCTTCAGTAACGTCGCGTATTCCCACGGAGCCCTGAAGTTGGGACCAGAAGGCACCCGGGTCCACGTGCATGAGCTGTACACCAATGAGCTGCGCGCCAAACAGCCCGACCATGCTGAATATGGCGGCGAGCAGCGGCATTGCAATCACGCCGCCCAGAAATCGCGGTGCTGCAACATAACGCAGCGGATCCACCGACATGATCTCCATGGCCGTCAACTGGTCGGTGGCCCGCATCAGGCCGATCTCGGACGTCAGCGCAGTCCCGGCGCGGCCGGCAAACAACAGCGCGGTCACGACGGGGCCCAGCTCTTTCAGCAGCCCCAGGGCCGCGGCCGAGCCGAGCGCTTCCTCCGAACCGAATCGCTGCAGCAACTGGAAACCCTGCAGTCCCAACACCATGCCGACAAACAGTCCGCACAACATGATGATGATCAGCGAGCGGCCGCCCGCGTTGTAGATCTGCGCAATGATCAGGCCGGGACGTCCCAACGCCGGCACGCACTGACCCAGCAGCCGGAACAGGAACAGGAATATGGCGCCCATGCGGCGCACGCCGCCGATAATGAAGTTGTCTTCGCGCCCGTTGCTCATGGCTCTTCGCCCGTGAGCAGTTGCTCGAAGTAATCGGGAGCCGGGTAGTGAAACGCCACGGGGCCGTCCGCCTCACCGCTCATGAACTGGTGCACGATCTGCGAGGCGCTGTGATCGAGCTCCTTTGGAGTGCCGTGCGCCGCCACCTTGCCGCCCGACAACAGGTAACTCTCATCCGCAATGGAGGCCAGTTCCTGGACATCGTGAGAAACCACCACGCTGGTGATGCCCAACGCGACATTCATCTGTTTGATCAGTCGCAGAATGACACCCATCGAAATGGGATCGAGGCCGACGAACGGCTCGTCGTAGATCAGGATCTCGGGGTCCATGACGATTGCGCGGGCCAGTGCCACCCGGCGCGCCATGCCGCCCGACAACGAAGCCGGCATCAGGTCCGCCGCACCGCGCAGACCAACAGCCTGCAGCTTCGCGAGCACGAGCCTGCGAATCAGCGGCTCGGGCAGATCCGTGTTTTCCCGCACGGGGAAGGCCACGTTCTCAAACACGCTGCTATCGGTCAGCAGCGCGCCGTTCTGAAACAACATGCCCATGCGCCTGCGCAGGCTGTAGATCTCGTCCTTTTCCGCCTTACCGAGATCCTGGCCGAGCACCGATACGCTGCCGGAGCTGGCGGCGATCTGTGCCGTTATCAGGCGCAACAACGTGGTTTTGCCGGTGCCGCTCGGCCCCATGATGGCGGTGATGCGACCCCGGCGCGCCTGGATGTTGAGTCCGGAAAAGATGGCACGGCCATCGACTTCGTAATGAACATCGCGCACGTCGACGACTGCGTCATCAGCCAGCGCCGGTGACGCGCCTTTGAGCGGGACAAATTCTCTCACGGGTGCGCGGTCGCCTCAGGCGGCCTGGCTCTCCATGGAGGACTGATAGCTGCCCGTGGTGGCGAGGCTGTTGAGCTTCGCGCGCTTGGCCATTTCCTTCTGTCCGGCAGCAAAGTTGGACGCATTGCCACCCCAGGTCTTCAGAGCGTCATCCTGCAACGCACGGCCGTAGCTGAATGTCAGCGCCCACGGCAGCGGACCCAGCTTGTTCATGAGTGACAGGTGCAGTGTGGCCTCCGCGGACGACTGGCCTCCCGACAGGAATGCGATTCCGGGTACAGCAGGCGGCACGTGCCGCTCGAGGGTGCGCACGGTTGCCGCGGCAACGGCTTCCGCATTCGCACGATTCGACGCCTTTTTGCCGGAGATGACCATGTTGGGCTTGAGCACCATGCCTTCCAGCAGGATGCGATGCTCGAACAACTGGTTGAATACAGTCTGCAGCACGCCGCTGGTGACTTCCTCGCAGCGCTCGATCGAATGAGCGCCGTCCATCAGGACTTCGGGCTCGACGATCGGCACAATGTTGTTTTCCTGGCAGAGCGCGGCATAACGGGCCAGCGCATGAGCATTCGCCTCGATGGCGAACGAAGTTGGAATGTCGTCGGCGATATCGATGACCGCGCGCCACTTGGCAAAGCGCGCACCCAGCTTGTGATACTCGACCAGACGCTCACGCAGTCCGTCCAGTCCTTCCGTGATGGTCTCGTTCTTGAAACCGGCCAGCGGCTTGGCACCAGTATCGACTTTGATCCCGGGGATGATGCCCTTCTTGCTCAACAGCTCAGGAAACGGGGTGCCGTCCTTCGCCTTCTGACGGATCGTCTCGTCGTAGAGGATCACGCCACTGATGAAATCCGCAGCTCCGGGGGCGGTAAACAGCATCTCGCGATAGTTGCGACGATGCTCTTCGGTCGACTCCAGCTTGATGCCGTCGAAGCGCTTTTTGATGGTGCTCGAGCTCTCGTCCGCGGCCAGGATCCCCTTGTTCTTGACCACCATTGCCTGCGCAATCTTTGCGAGCTCACCGCCATTCATTATTCGAATCTCCGGTTCACTGGATTGATCCTCAAGAATAGCAAATTAACCCCCATCTAAGGACTCGCCCTTCAGGGGCATGGCATTGCGGAACCCGGCAACGCTCCCGCTGCGCCAAGGGCGGACCTTGGAATGGACAGCAAATAGCACTAAAATGGTCCTGTATGCTCAGAATCAGCAAGCTGACCGACTACGCCACCGTCATCCTGGCCGCCCTGGCCCAGGACCCCGGGCATCTGCATACCGCCACGGCCCTGGCCGAGCAGACGCGGGTGGCCGCCCCGACCGTCAGCAAGCTCTTGAAGCAGCTACAGCGGGCGGGGCTGGTGGCCTCGACGCGGGGCCTGCATGGCGGCTACCAATTGGCCAGGCCGGCCACGCAGATCAGCGCCGCAGCCATCCTGGATGCCCTGGAAGGTCCGGTGGCCCTGACCGATTGTTCGGCAGGCCATGGCAATTGTGACATCGAAGCCACATGTCGCGTGGGCAAGGTGTGGCAGCGATTGAACCTGGCGATCCGGCGTTCCCTGTACGAAGTGAGCCTCGCGCAGCTTGCGGGGCTCGACCCGACACAGGTGCGGCTGCCGGAGCTGGAGCGAGAGATGAAGACGGCGGCCAGCCGTGGCGTTGGCCGGCCTGGAGTGAATCGACATGAGTGAGACGGCAGACCAGCTCGAAAGCCTGATGGATCGGGGCTATCGGCACGGCTTTGTAACCGATATTGAATCCGACACAGTGCCGCCGGGCCTCGACGAAGACGTCGTGCGGATGATTTCGCGCAAGAAAAACGAGCCCGCGTTTCTGACGGAGTGGCGGCTCAAGGCGCTGCGCCATTGGCTGACGATGCCGCAGCCGCATTGGGCGCACGTGAAAATTGCGCCTATCGACTACCAGGCGATTTCGTACTACTCCGCGCCGAAGAACAAGACTGACGGGCCGAAGAGCCTGGCCGAAGTCGATCCGAAGCTGCTGGAGACCTACGAGAAGCTGGGTGTGCCGCTCCATGAGCGGGCGCGCCTCGCGGGTGTTGCTGTCGATGCGGTGTTTGACAGCGTCTCGGTCGCCACCACATTCAAGGATCGGTTGGCGGCTGCCGGCGTGGTGTTCTGCCCCTTCTCCGAAGCGGTCCAGACTCACCCGCATCTGATTGAGCAGTACCTCGGCTCCGTGGTACCCACAGCCGACAATTTCTTCGCCGCTCTCAACTCCGCGGTGTTCACGGACGGCTCGTTTGTGTATGTCCCGAAGGGTGTGCGCTGTCCGATGGAGTTGTCCACGTATTTCCGTATCAACGCGGCCAAGACCGGTCAGTTCGAGCGCACGCTCATCATCGCCGACGATGGCGCACAGGTGAGTTACCTCGAAGGCTGCACTGCGCCCATGCGGGATGAGAACCAGCTCCACGCGGCCGTTGTCGAGCTGGTGGCGCTGGATGATGCCTACATCAAATATTCGACCGTACAGAACTGGTATCCCGGCGACGCCAACGGCGTGGGCGGTATCTACAACTTCGTAACCAAGCGCGGCGAATGCCGCGGCCGCAACTCACGCATTTCCTGGACCCAGGTGGAGACCGGCTCGGCCATCACCTGGAAATATCCGAGCTGTGTGCTGCGCGGCGAAGGCTCGATCGGCGAGTTTTATTCCGTCGCGACCGTGAACAACTATCAGCAGGCGGATACCGGCACCAAGATGATCCACATCGGCAAGAACACGCGCAGCACCATCGTCGCCAAGGGAATTTCCGCCGGTCACGGCGAGAACACTTACCGTGGACTGGTGAAAATACTGCCGAGCGCCGCGGGTGCCCGCAATTTCACGCAGTGCGACTCGCTGTTGATGGGCGGCAAGTGCGGCGCTCATACCTTCCCTTACGTTGAGGTCAAAAATCCCTCCGCTACGGTGGAGCACGAGGCCAGCACCTCGCGCATCAGTGATGACCAGTTGTTTTATTGCGTGCAGCGCGGTATTGCGCACGAGGACGCGGTCAACATGATCGTGAGTGGTTTCTGCAAATCGGTATTCAAAGAGCTGCCCATGGAGTTCGCGGTGGAAGCCCAGGCGCTGCTGGCCGTGAGCCTGGAAGGTGCGGTGGGCTGAACAGTTATGTTGAAAATAGACAATCTGCAGGTCGCTGTCGGCGACAACAAAGTCCTCAACGGCTTGAGCCTCGAGGTTCCCACGGGTGAGGTGCATGCGATCATGGGCCCCAACGGGTCCGGCAAGAGCACCCTCGCCCACGTGTTGGCCGGGCGCCCCGGCTATACGGTCACGGGTGGCTCGATCACTCTGGATGGCAAGGATTTGCTGGCGTTGGAGCCTGAAGAGCGCGCTCACGAAGGCGTGTTCCTCGGTTTCCAATACCCGGTTGAAATTCCGGGCGTCAACAATGTGTATCTGCTGAAGGCTGCGTTGAATGCCGCGCGCAAGCATCGTGGCCTGCCGGAAGTGGATGCATTCGAGTTCCTGACGCTGGTGCGCGAGAAAATGCAGCTCATGAAGATGGATGAGAGCTTTCTGTCGCGCGGTGTGAACGAAGGATTCTCCGGTGGCGAGAAGAAGCGGAACGAGATCCTGCAGATGCTGGTCCTCGAGCCCAAGCTCGCCGTGCTGGACGAGACGGACTCGGGTTTGGACATCGATGCATTGAAGGTCGTGGCGAATGGCGTCAACACGCTGCGCTCACCGGATCGGTCGGTTGTGCTCGTCACCCACTATCAGCGGTTGCTCGACTACGTGATTCCTGACCACGTGCACGTTCTCGTACGTGGCAAGATCGCCCGCAGCGGCGACAAGACCCTGGCGTTGGAGCTCGAAAAGCGCGGCTACGACTGGGTCATTGAAGAGGCAGCGTAATGAGCGCCTCCCAGGCAACTTCAAAGGTGGCTGCGACTCCCGCGAGCCCCCTGACGGCGCGGATTGCCGCTGAGTTTGCTGCTGCTCACGCGGGCAGCGAGCCGCAGCGCCAAGACGGTGCGCAGGCGCTCGACACACGGCCTCGAGTCGCGCCACAGGCGCTGCGGGCACGGCGTGAGGCCGCGCTACAGGCGCTGATGGACAGCGGACTCCCGACCTCGCGCGATGAGAACTGGAAGTATGTGAATCTGCGGCCGCTGGAGAAGGTGCGCTTTGTGCCGCCTTCGGGCGCGGCGCGGCCGGCCATGACGGCGGCGGATTTGCCGGCTGCCGTTGGGAAGTCGCGGTATGTGTTTGTGGATGGGGTGTTGGAGCCGTCGCTGTCGTCGCCAACGACGGCGGCTGGCGTGGTTGTGACGTCGATGAAGGTGACGGCGGCGCATAGCACCGCGGCGGGCGTTGCGGCCAGCGGCGTGGGCGGCGCAACGCCAATCGTCGGCGCGGCGAACGACGACGCCCTCCCCGGTGACTTGCGGTTTGCGCTGTTGAACGAGGCATTCGCCACCGACGGTGCGCAAATCCACGTTGCGCGTGGCACCGACTGCGCCATCTGCGTCGAACTGGTCTTCGTCGCCACCGCGGAAGGGAAAGCCGGCGCATCTTATCCACGTGTCAGCTTCAAGGTCGACGCCAATGCGCGCGTTGGACTCATTGAGCGCCATATCAGTTTCGGCAGCGACGCCAACTTCATCAATTGCGCTGTTGATGTCGAAGTAGCCCGCGACGCCAGCGTTCAGCACTACCGCGTTCAGCAAACCGGCGCCCGCGCCATCTGGTTTGACACCTTGACCGCGAAACTTGCGGAGAACGCCAGGTACCAGGTGCACACGGTGAACCTGGGTGCACTTTCCGCCCGCTCGACTGTTTACGTCAAACTTCTGGGCGAACGGTCGGAAGTCGGCGTGTTTGGCGCATCGGTTGGCGGAAAGAATCAGGTCCACGACACCTTCGCGTTGGTCGATCACATTGCTCCCAATGCGCGCACTAACCAGAGCTTCCGCGGAATCGCGGGTGGGCGCTCGCGCGTTGCATTCAACGGGAAGATTGTGGTCCGCAAGGGCGCCCATGGCACCGACTCGAGTCAGTCCTTGCGCGGTCTGCTCGCAGGAACCGACGCCGAGATCGACGTCCGGCCGCAATTGGAAATCTACACCGACGATGTCCGCTGCAACCATGGCGCCACCGCCGGGAAGTTGGACGACAACATGCTGTTCTATTTGCTGTCCCGCGGGTTGGATCGCGAGACCGCACTGCGCCTGTTGAAGTGGGCGTTTCTGGAAGATGTGGTGAGCAAGATCGAGGTGCCCGAGTTGCGGCGGCAGATTGAAGCGAGCCTCGCGGGGCAGATGAATGAGTCAGCGGCGCTGAAGGAGTTGTTATAATGGCTGCAACCGCCCCTCAGGTGGCAAACACCCCGGCTCTGGACGTCGAGCGCGTCCGCCGGGACTTCCCCATTCTCGACCGGACGGTGAACGGCCGCCCGCTCGTCTACCTGGACAGTGGCGCATCTTCACAGCGACCCGTGGCAGTGCTGCGTGCCGTCGAGGAATACGAAACCCACTCGCATGCCAACATCCACCGCGGCGTGCACGCTCTGAGCCAGGCGGCGACAGAAGCATTCGAGGGTGCGCGCGAGCGCGTCCGGCGTTTCATCAACGCGCGATCGACAAAAGAAGTCATCTTCGTCCGCGGCACGACAGAAGCAATCAACCTCGTCGCGCAAGCCTACGCCCGCCCCCGCCTGAAGGCCGGCGATGAGATCATTGTGAGCGCGCTCGAGCATCACGCCAACATCGTGCCGTGGCAGATGGTCTGTGAGCAGACCGGCGCCACTTTGAAAGTCGCGCCCATCAACACGCGCGGCGAGTTCCTGTTCGACGAGTATCTGAAGCTGCTGTCACCGCGCACGAAAATCGTGGCGGTCGCTCACGTCTCAAATGCGTTGGGCACGATACTGCCCGTGAAGAAGATCGTAGATGCCGCGCACGCTCAAGGTGCCGTGGTGTTGGTCGACGGTGCACAGGCCGTGCCGCACTCGCATGTTGATGTCCGAGCACTGGGATGCGATTTCTACGCCTTCTCCGGTCACAAGCTCTATGGACCGACGGGCATCGGCGTCCTGTATGGTCGCGAAGAGTTGTTGCAGTCGATGCCCCCCTGGCAGGGTGGCGGTGACATGATCCTGACGGTGTCGTTCGAAAAGACCACCTACAACGGTCTGCCCGCGAAATTCGAGGCCGGCACGCCCAACATTTCCGGCGCCATCGGCCTCGCCGCAGCCATGGACTACATCGAGAGCCTGGGAGTCGATGCCATTGCGGCTCACGAACACCATCTGGTCGAGCTGGCGAGCGCCGAGCTGCAAAAGATTCCCGGCATCCAGCTCGTCGGCACCGCTCCCAACAAGGCATCGATCGTCTCATTTGTGATGGACGGTGTGCACCCGCACGACCTCGGCACGATCCTCGACCATGAGGGCGTTGCCGTTCGTACCGGGCATCATTGCGCCATGCCGCTGATGACTTTCCTGGGATTGCCCGCTACCGTGCGCGCCTCGTTCGCGGTCTACAACACCGAGAACGACGTGAAGAGCCTGGTGGCAGCGCTCGGAAAGGCGCGTGAGGTGTTTGGTTGATGGACCTGAAAGAGCTATATCGCGACGTGATCCTCGATCACAACAAGCGACCCCGCAACTTCGGGGCGCTGCAGCCGGCTGATGCCCGCGCCGACGGGCACAACCCGCTGTGTGGCGACCGTTTGACCGTATTCTTGAAGATGCAGGGTGATCGCGTCGAGGACATCCGTTTCGAAGGCAAAGGCTGCGCCATCTCAACCGCCTCCGCCTCGCTCATGACCGAAGCGATCAAGGGCAAGGACAAGGCTGAAATCGGCGGCCTGTTCAACAAAGTGCATTCGTTGCTCACCCAACAGGATGCAGTGGCCGATTCCTCGTTGGGCAAGCTGGCGGCGCTGTCCGGCGTGCGCGAGTATCCTGCTCGTGTCAAATGCGCAAGCTTGTGCTGGCACACGTTGAACGCAGCCCTCGACCAGGGTGGCGCCACGGTGTCGACGGAGTAAGCGATGCGTAGCCATGAAAACGAACCGTTTGTCGTGAACCGGGAAGTCCCGGCCGTGATCGTGCCCGCCGGTGTGGAAGTGAAGTTGAAGCCCGGCCAGGCGGGCTACATCACCCAGGCGCTCGGCGGCAGCTTCACGGTCTACATCGAAGGCAACCTGTTTCGCATCGCGGGCGAGAATGCCGATGCCATCGGCAAGGAGGCGGCGAAGGCCCCCGAGCTGCCGCCCAATGCCACCGAAGAGGATGTGAAGAAGCTCGCGTGGGACCAGATGCGCAGCTGCTTCGATCCTGAGATCCCGATCAACATTGTCGATCTCGGGCTCGTCTACGATTGCAACGTGACAGCGAATCCGGACGGCACGCGTGCCATCGACATCACCATGACACTAACCGCTCCCGGCTGCGGCATGGGTGAGGTGCTGGTGGAAGACGTCAAAGACAAAGTGACGCGCATCCCCACCGTGAGCACCGCCAACGTTGAGCTGACCTTCGATCCGCCCTGGAATCAGAGCATGATGTCCGAGGCCGCCCGCCTGCAGACGGGGATGTTTTGAGCAGCGACTGGGTTGATGTCGGTGCCGCCGACTCGCTCAAAGATCAAAAATCCTTCTCGGCGGATATCGACGGCCTCGCCCTGCTTGTCGTACGCTGTGGCGATCAGCTTTACGCAGTAGAAGACCGTTGTACACACGACGGCGAGCCGCTGGAGGGTGCGGAAGTGGAGCAGTGTCAGATCATCTGTCCGCGACATGGTGCGCATTTTTGCGTGCGGACCGGCGAAGCTCTCACCCCACCCGCCTATGAACCTTTACGAACCTTTCAAGTGCGGATAGAGAACGGGCGCATCCTGGTGGAGAACCCTGTTTGAAGCGCCTGACGCTCATGCGCCATGCGAATGCACAGTGGCAGGACCCGCAAATCTCCGACTTCGACCGGCCGTTGAATCGTCGCGGCCATTCCGAGGCTGAAGCCATGGGGCGCCGGCTGCTGGAGTTGCAGCTCGTTCCCTCGATCCTGCTGACGAGCACAGCGCGTCGCGCTGAGCAGACTGCCGAAATTGTTACCCGGGAACTGGGTGTCAGCGCCCGCAACATACGAGCCGAGGAATCGCTGTACCTGGCGTCGCCGGAAGATATTTTGCGGATAGTGCAGTCAACCGGGCCCCGCATCCGGCATCTGATGGTGGTGGGCCACAACCCCGGCATCTCCGAAGTCGCCCAGCTTCTCGCTCCCAACCGAAACATCGGGGAGCTGTCCACCGCTGCGATCGGTTCGTTTACGTTCGAGACCAACAGTTGGGCGGGTGTCGAGGCGCGGAACCTGCGGGATTCGCTCGGCGAGGCACCGCCGACGCGGTTATTCGCTCTCTGGGCCTAGCACTCGGGTACGTTGACCGCCAGACCTCCCTGCGAAGTCTCCTTGTAGATAGTCTGCATATCCAACCCCGTTTGCCTCATGGTCGCGATCACCTGATCCAGCGACACCTTGTGAGTGCCATCGCCACGCATCGCCAGTCGCGCAGCGTTGATGGCTTTGACGGAGCCCATTGCGTTGCGCTCGATGCAGGGAATCTGCACGAGCCCGGCAACCGGGTCACACGTCAGGCCGAGGTTGTGCTCCATGCCGATCTCGGCGGCGTTCTCAATCTGCTCATTGGTACCGTGGAGGGCCGACACCAGCCCTGCCGCCGCCATGGAGCAGGCAACGCCAACCTCACCCATGCAACCCATTTCCGCGCCGGAAATGGATGCATTGCGCTTGTACAGCATGCCCATCGCTGCAGCGCACAATAAGAACCGCATGATTCCGGCTTCGTTGGCGCCCTGCTCGAACCGCACGTAGAAATGCAGGACCGCTGGCACGATGCCGGCGGCACCGTTGGTGGGGGCAGTCACGACACGACCGCCGGCTGCGTTCTCTTCGTTCACCGCCAGCGCATACGCATTGACCCAATCCATCACTTCGAGCGCCGACGACCCTTTGCCTTCGGTCAGCACGCGATACATCTTCGGTGCGCGACGGCGCACCTTCAAAACACCAGGCAGATGTCCGGTCTGGTGAAAGCCGCGCTCAACACACTGTTGCATGACCTTCCACAGGTTCAGCAGGCCAGCGCGCACCTCATCCTCAGATCGCCAGGTACGCTCGTTCGCAAGCACCAGCTCATACAACTCCAGCCCATTCTCGCGACACTTGGCCAGCAACTCCGCGCCGGACGTGAAGGGATATGGCGGTTCGGCGTGCGCACTGACCTCACTCGCTTCGGACTCGTCGCCGCGAACAATGAAGCCGCCACCAATTGAGTAGTAATCTTCCTCGCGCAACACGCTGGAGTTGCTCGCCAGCGCGGTAAAACGCATGCCGTTGGAATGTCGCGGCAAAGTTTCGTGCCGCATGAACAGCAGTTGCATGGGCTCGTCGAAGGGGATTTCGTGCTCGCCCAGAAGCTTGATCCGCCCCTCGGTGCGCACGCGCCGGATGAGGGGCTCGATGCTGTCAGGATCGACGGTTTCCGGCTCGGCACCTTCGAGGCCCGCCAGGACGGCCCGATCCGTACCGTGGCCGATGCCAGTCAATGCCAGGGAGCCGTACAGCCGCACTGCAATCTGGCCCGTGGCCGCGAGCAGACCGTCCCGCTTCAAGCCGGCCACGAACTCCCGCGCGGCGCGCATCGGACCCATCGTATGGGAGCTCGACGGGCCGATGCCGACTTTGAAAATGTCAAAAACACTCAGCGACATGAAAATATCCTGGGCCGGCACAACCGGCTTTTCAATCCCGGCCCCGTAGGCGCCGCAAGGCCTTGCGGCCGTGCTTATCGGGGCGTTCCACCGGCCGCGGAGTCAGTCCCGCCGCAACCTTCATTCGGGCGGCGAACTGTTCGCGACGTGCCTTGCTGGCCGCCGTTTCGTCATAACATCGCGCTGCTTCACTCGCTGGGCCCCGCCGCAGCGGCACCGCAATGACCACGCACTCGAATTCAACCGCCGCTCGTGTGAAGGTTACGGTATCGCCAACCTGAACGCTGCGTGACGGCTTCACACGTTCGCGGTTGATGTGAACCTTACCGCCATTCACGGCCTCCGCGGCCAGCGACCGCGATTTAAACAGTCGTACTCCGAACAGCCAGCGGTCGATCCGCGCAGCTCCCGGGCCGGTTTCAGTGGCACCTTCGCTCATGTCCGAAGAGTATAATTGAAGCCATGAATGCAGCTTTTATTGAACGGTTGCGAGCCGATCTCGCGGGTCTGAAGGAACAGGGTCTGTACAAGTCCGAGCGCGTCCTCGCGGGCCCCCAGGGGGGCCTGGTGCGAACGGGCGACCGGGACGTCCTGAACCTCTGCGCGAATAACTATCTCGGCCTGGCCAACCATGCGGCCATGCGCGAGGCCGCGCACCGTGCCATCGATCGCTTCGGTTACGGCATGGCGTCGGTCCGGTTCATCTGCGGTACGCAGAACGTTCATAAACAGCTCGAGGAACGGCTCAGCAAGTTCCTGGGCACCGAGGACACCATCCTCTATTCCTCCTGCTTCGATGCCAACGGCGGCCTGTTTGAGACGCTGCTGGATGAAAACGACGCGGTCATTTCGGACGCGCTCAACCACGCCAGCATCATCGATGGCATCAGGTTATGCAAAGCACAGCGCCATCGCTATGCCAACAACGACATGAACGAGCTCGAAAACGTTCTGCGGGCGACCCAATCTGCCCGGACGCGGCTCATTGCGACCGATGGCGTGTTCTCCATGGATGGCACTATCGCCAACCTGAAGGCCATCTGTGACCTTGCAGATAAGTACGACGCGCTGGTCATGGTCGACGATTCTCATGCCACCGGCTTCATGGGTCCGACCGGCCGTGGCACGCCGGAGCATTGCGGCGTTGCCCGCCGTGTCGACATCATCACCAGCACACTCGGGAAAGCGCTGGGCGGTGCCAGTGGTGGATTCGTTTCTTCCCGCAAGGAAGTCATCGACTGGCTGCGGAACCGGTCGCGGCCCTACCTGTTCTCCAACAGCATCCCGCCGGTGGTCGCGGGTGTCAGTCTGCGGGTGCTGGACCTGCTCGAGAACACACCGGAGCTGCGCACTCAACTGTTTGACAACGCTCGCCACTTCCGTGCCGGCCTCGAGAGGGCGGGTTTCAACCTCAAACCCGGCGAGCATCCCATCATCCCGGTGATGCTGGGCGATGCCTCCCTCGCCGGCCAGATGGCGGACAAGCTGTTGCAACGCGGGGTGTATGTCATCGGCTTCTCATTCCCGGTGGTCCCGAAGGGACAGGCGCGGATTCGTACGCAGATGTCAGCCGCATTGACACGCGATCAACTGAACCGCGCCATTGATGCGTTCGCCGCAGTCGGCAAAGAGCTCGGAGTAGTCAAGTGAAGGCATTGGTTAAGAAACAGGCTGGCCCCGGCATCTGGCTGGATGACGTGCCGGAACCGAAGGTCGGCCCCAACGATGTGCTGATCGAAATCGCGAAGACCGCGATCTGCGGTACCGACATGCATATCTACAAGTGGGATGCCTGGGCGCAGAAGACCATTCCCGTGCCCATGGCCGTCGGCCACGAATACTGCGGCCGCATCGTCGAGATGGGCTCCGAAGTCCGGGGGCTCGAGATCGGCGACCGCGTCTCTGGTGAAGGCCACATCACCTGCGGCTACTGCCGCAACTGCCGGGCCGGCAGCAGGCACCTGTGCCGCAACACCGTGGGTGTTGGTGTGAACCGGCCCGGTGCGTTCGCGCAATACCTGGCGATCCCCGGAATCAACACTTTCAAGCTGCCGGATTCCATCAGCGACGATGTCGCGTCCATCCTGGATCCGTTCGGCAACGCAACTCACACGGCGTTGGCCTTCGACATGGTTGGCGAAGACGTGCTGATCACCGGCGCCGGTCCGATCGGCATCATGGCAGTTGCGATTGCGCGTTTTGTTGGAGCCCGACACGTCGTCATTACCGACGTAAACGACTACCGCCTCGACCTCGCCCGCAAAATGGGCGCCACACGCGCCATCAACGTCACGAAACAATCCCTCGATGACACCATGAAAGAGTTGGGCATGAAGGAAGGCTTCGACGTAGGCCTGGAAATGTCGGGGAATGCCACCGCGTTTCGCGAGATGTTGCGTACGATGCGGCACGGCGGATCGATCGCCATTCTCGGCATTCCACCGGATGAAACCGCAATCGACTGGAACCAGGTCATCTTCAAGGGCCTCACCCTGAAGGGCATCTACGGTCGCGAGATGTTTGAGACCTGGTACAAGATGGCCTCATTGCTGCAGAGCGGGCTCAACCTGAAGCCCATCATCACCCATCACTTTCCGATCCAGGAATACCTGAAGGGATTCGAGACAATGGGTTCGGGCCAGTCAGGGAAGGTGATCCTGGACTGGGCGACGTTGTAGGTCGCGGCGCAGCCGGCAGACTGAGCGACGCTCAGTCTGCTGTGCAGAAGCAGTAGGCGTAGACCTTGTTCGGCTCGGAGAATTTGTTGAGCAGCTCCACCTGCCGCATCAGCGGATCGAAGCGCTGGGCTACCTGGCCCAGGGGATTGGGCGACGAGCCAATAGCCACCTTCACGGCACGGGTCTTCATCTGCAGCACGAGCTCCTGGGCCCAGGACAACTCCGGCTCCATGAACTCAACTTCATAGTCCGTCAGCTTGGCCCGGTGAGCCGCCGCCTTCGTGGCGTCATCGAACGAACCCAACCCGTCAACCAAACCCAACCGCTTGGCGTCCACACCCGCCCACACGCGGCCTTGTGCAATGGAATCAATCTGCTCGCGGGTCTTCTTGCGGCCCGTGGAAACGCGTTCCAGGAACACGTCGTAGCCACGCTCGATTTCAGCCTGCAACAGCGCGCGGGCTTCCGCACCCAGGGGGCGGTCGATTCGCATCTGCGAGGCGAGCGGATTCGTGCCAACACCATCCACGTTGACCCCGATCTTGCCGAGTGTCTTATCCACTGTCGGGATGATGGCGAAAATACCGATCGACCCGGTCAATGTGGCCGGGCTGGCCCAGATCTCATCAGCGGGAGCGGAAATGTAGTAGCCGCCCGAAGCCGCCAGGTCGCCCATCGACACTACGACCGGCTTGCCGGCGGCGCGCAAAGCCTGCAGCTCGCGGTAAATGTGTTCCGACGCCAGGACACTCCCACCTGGGCTGTCCACACGCAAAACAACAGCCGCCACGTCCTTGTCCAACCGCGCCTGGCGGATCAGACGGGCCGTTGAATCACCGCCGACGGTTCCCGGAGGCTGATCGCCGTCCAGGATTTCGCCCGCGGCAACAATCACACCGACGTGCTTCTTGCCGTCACCATGCAGCTTCTTGTCGGCGTGTGCGATTCGGACATAGTCCTGTTCATGCACGTTCTGGAAGGATCCGTCGGACTCGTCCTGTCCCACCAGATCGATCAGGCGGCGCTCCACATCCTGGCGGGACTTCACGCCCGTCACGAGGCCTGCCTTCAACGCTACCTGCGCGGCGTTTCCACCGGCCGCGGGCACTGCTTTGGAGAGTGTGTTGACGTAGGTCGCGATCGCATCGGGAGGCAGCTTCCGTGCCCGTGTCATCACGGCCTGATAGTTGGACCAGAGGACGTTGAGATAAGCGAGGCTCTCCTCCTTATCCTCGGGCGACATGTCAGTGCGGGTGTAGGCCTCGACCGCGCTCTTGAAAGCACCTACGCGAAAGACATTGATGTCGACACCGATCTTGTCGAGCACTTCCTTGAAGAACATCCGGTAGCGACCGTACCCGTCGAGCAGTACGAAGCCGAGCGGATCGAGGTAGATCTCATCAGCCTGGGCGGCGATGTAGTAACGGTCCTGGGTGAGCTGGGTGCCGAAGGCAACAACCTTCTTGCCCGTGGCGCGGAATTCACGGATGGACTTGGCGAACTCTTCCAGTGTGGGTTGGCCGGCGCCATCGAACCTCTCGAGATCGATGGCGAGGACCGCAATGCGCTTGTCCTTCGCGGCGTAGCGGATGGAGTCCACTACATCCCACAGGAGGGTTTCGGGGCGGCCCTGGCCGCGGGCCTCTTCGATGGCGCGTCCGAGCGGATCACCGGACATCTGCTCGACGAGCTGGCCTTCAGGGGCGACCAGCAGGGCCGCTTTCGCAGGCACGGTTGGCATCGACACGCGCAGCGCGCCGAATACAAACCCGAACACCACGAGCAGAAAGACCAGGTGCAGGAACCGGCGCAGCACATCCAGGCCGCGCCACAGCCCAAAGAGAATCGCCCGGACTAAATGCAAGATACGCCCCTACGGACGGAAAGCTGCAGAAATCTCAGATCTTCTCTTCGATTCTCGCGGCCTTACCGGACAGGTCACGCAGGTAGTACAGCTTGGCGCGACGGACGCTACCGCGGCGCTTGATTGAAATGTCGCTGATGGACGGGCTGTAGGTCTGGAAGACGCGCTCGACGCCCTCGCCGTGCGAAATCTTTCGCACCGTGAAGGACGAGTTGAGCCCGCGATTGCTGATGGCAATCACGACACCCTCGTAGGCCTGCACGCGCTCGCGGTCACCTTCGATCACCTTCACGTTCACGATCACGGTGTCACCGGGCTTGAAGTCCGGTACTTCGCGCGTCATGCGTGCTTTTTCAAGTTCCTGAGTTATCTTGCTCATATTCATCATCCTCGAGTTCACCGCTCGTGCGGTGACAAGTCATTTAGTCGACTCCCACGGTCCGTGCCGTGAGAAATTCATTCAGTAACCGGCTCGCCTCGGGCGCGAGAGGATTCGCTGCAATCAGGTCCGGTCGGCGCTGCCACGTTCGCCCCACCGCCTGCTTCAGTCGCCAGCGGCGGATGTCGGCATGATTGCCCGACAACAACACCGGCGGTACCGCCAGCCCGGCAAACACTTCCGGCCGCGTGTAGTGCGGCCAGTCGAGCAAGCCCGCGCTGAACGACTCTTCGACGCTCGAACGCTCATCACCCAACGCCCCCGGCAACAACCGCGCAACCGCGTCGATCACCACCAGGGCCGGCAGCTCGCCGCCCGACAGCACATAGTCACCGAGCGACAGCTCCCGATCTATGCCCAGCGCCAGCGCGCGCTCATCCAAACCTTCATATCGTCCTGCCACCAGCACGAACCCGGGCAACGCGGCCAGGCTTTCAGCCTGTCGCTGTCCAAAGGGCTCGCCCTGCGCTGACAGATAAATTCTCGGGCTGCCCTGCGGCAACCTCGTCCGCGCCGCATCGATCGCCGCGAGTATGGGCTCCGGCTTGAGCACCATCCCGGGACCACCGCCATACGGCCGGTCATCCACCGTGCGATGGGGATCGGTTGTATGCGCGCGCGGATCTTCCGTTCCAACGCTCAGTAAAGCCCGTTCCAACGCACGGCCCACAATCCCGAACTTCAGCGCCCCGCTGATCATCTCCGGAAACAGCGTGACGACCTCAATCTTCACCGCATGCCTCTACTCGGGATCCAGCGCCCAATCCACCAGGATCAATCCGGCGTCCAACTCAACCTTGCGCAGATACTCCGGAGTGGCGAGCACCCAGTGCTCCCGTCCGTCCGCATCCTTCACCACCATCACCGGGCCCGTGGGAGCGTCAACAAACTGCTCCACGTGCCCCATCTCAACACCTTCGAGGTTACGGACCGCCAGCCCAACCAGGTCAGCGCGATAGTGTTGGCGCTTCCCGGGCGGCGGCAAGTCAGCCCGCTGCACCTCGATCACGCAGCCCGTCAGACGTGCCGCGGCATCGCGATCCTCGATTCCTTCCAACCGCGCGACCAACCGGTCGCCCTGCGGCTGCCCTTCGACCAACTTACGCGTTACACGCTCACCTGAGCCGCCGCGTAATACCCATTGGGGATATTCGAGCAGGCCTTCGGGTGGATCGGTGTACGAGTCAACATGCATCCAGCCTTTGACGCCGAAGGGAGCGCCAATGCGGCCGAGCTCGACCCAGCGTGCGGTCAGGCCGTGGCCTGCTTCCGATAGGAAGCCACGAGCGAGCGCACCCGATCAGACTGCTGCGCGCCCTTGCTCACCCAATAATCAATTCGCGGCAGATCCAGTTTCAGCTTCGGCTCGCTCTTGCGGGCAATGGGATTGAAATAGCCCACGTGCTCCAGGCTCAGGCCGCCCTGCCGCTTGCGGCTGTCGGTCACTACCACGTGGTAGAAAGGCTGATTGCGCGCCCCGCGCCGCGTCAGGCGTATGGTTACCATGGTCGAATTCTCTCTCGGTTCAGGACCGGCTCTCGTCCGGTACAGGCCGACTTGGAGCCGGCCCAAAAAGAGCGCGGATTCTACGTGCGTTTGGTTTCCCTTTAAAGAGCCTGGGGGGTTTTCTTTTCAGTGGCTTACCGACCGGGGAAGCCTGGCGGCGGCCCGCCCCCCATACCCCCCTTCAGGGCCCCCATCAGCTGCCGCAGCTTGCCGCCCTTCATGCTCTTCATGACGCGCTGCATCTCCATGAATTGCTTCAGGAGGCGATTTACGTCCTGAACCTGCGTCCCCGAGCCGGTCGCGATGCGGCGGCGACGGGAGCCGTCGATGATCGAGGGGTTGCGGCGCTCCTTGCGGGTCATGGAATTGATGATGGCAATCTGGCGCCTCAGGTCACGGTCGCCCTGCTCCGCATTGATGGCCCCCGCCCTTTGGGTTGCGGCGGCTGGAAGCTTGTCCATGAGGGCGCCGACGCCCCCCATCTTCTGGAGTTGCTCGAGCTGGCTCTTGAGGTCGACCATGTCGAAACCCTTGCCCTTGACGACCTTTTTAGCCAGCCGCTCGGCTTCCTGGGTATCGACGTTCCGGTGGACCTGCTCGACCAGGCTGACGACGTCACCCATGCCGAGGATGCGCGACGCCATACGCTCGGGGTCGAACGGCTCCAGGGCTTCGGTCTTTTCACCGACGCCTATGAACACGATCGGCTTGCCGGTGACCTGGCGGACTGACAGCGCGCCACCGCCCCGGGCATCGCCGTCTGCCTTGGTGAGAACGACGCCAGTCAGGTCCAGAGCTGCGCCGAACGCACGAGCCGCATTGACGGCGTCCTGACCTGCCATGGCGTCCACGACGAACAAGCGTTCAGCGGCGCCAACCGCAGAGTCAATCTCGCGCACCTCCGCCATGAGGCTCTCGTCGACGTGCAAACGGCCAGCGGTATCAACAATCAATACATCGAAAACACCACGTTTTGCAGCGTCTACAGCCGCTCGCGCGATGTTCGCGGGTGGATCCGAAGCGCTGGCCGCGAAGTACTGTGCCCCCACCTGTTCTGCCAACCGTTCGAGCTGCAACATTGCAGCGGGTCGGCGCACGTCAGTGCTAACCAGGAGAACGCGCTTCTTCTCACGCTCTATGAGCCAGCGCGCCAATTTGGCGGCAGTCGTCGTCTTACCGGCACCCTGCAAGCCAGCCAATAGGACGATGATCGGCGGTTGCGCACGGAGATTGATCCCTGCGCGGGGGCCACCCATCAGTTGGACGAGCTCCTGATGGATGATGCCAATGAACGCCTGGCCCGGCGTCAGGCTGGAGGCGACCTCGGCACCCAGTGCCTTGGCCTTGACGGACTCTATAAAGGTCTTGATGACCGGAAGCGCTACATCCGCCTCGAGCAGGGCCACGCGCACTTCGCGCATGGCCTCGCCGATATTGTCTTCGGTGATGCGGCCCCGGCCCCGCAGGTTTTCAATGGTCTTCGTGAGCCGGGAGGTGAGATTGTCGAACATGAGGTAACCGGTGCGGTGAACGTGAACAGCGGACGTCGATTATAGTCCGGCAGGATCCGTTCAGATCGAGGAACGCTGCCTTGGATGATGCCCCGTCGATTGCGCTTCTGTGTGCGCTGCTCTTCCTGCTGGTAATCATCGCATTCTCATCCGGCACGGAAGTCGCGATGCTGTCCGTCAACCGCTACCGGGTGAAGCACAGGGCCCAGCAAGGTCAGAAGACCGCAAAAGTGCTGGAAGAGCTGCTGCAGAAGCCGGATGACTGGCTGGGCGCGAACCTCGTCATCCTGGCGGCCGCCAGCGTCTTTGCATCCGCCCTGGCCACCATCCTCGCGCAGCGGACGGGTCATCCGTACGCCGTCCCGGTTACCGGGTTCGTGCTCACGGTCGTGGTCGTCGTCTTCTGCGAGCTCGCCCCGAAAATCTATGCCGCCACCTACCCCGAGCTGGTTGCCCTGAGCGCCGCCCGGATCTACCGGGCGCTGGTGGTCATTGCGCGCCCAGCGCTCTGGCTCACCAACAAGCTCGCGTATGGCCTGTTGAGAATTTTCGGTGTTGGCAAGACGGCGCGTGCCAGTCAGTCCCTGAACACTGAGGAACTGCGGACCGTGGTGGCCGAAGCAGGTCCCCTCATTCCGGCACGCCACAGGCAGATGCTGTTGTCGATCCTGGATCTCGGCCAGGTGACCGTGAACGACATCATGATTCCGCGCCAGGAAATCTCGGCAATCGATGTGCAGGAGAACTGGGACGAGATACTGGACCAGTTGCGTCAGACACCGCATACCCGGCTGCCCGTCTACGCTGGGGAATTGGACAAGCTGCTCGGCATACTCCACATGAAACGGGTGGCACAGGAGTTGGCGCGCGGCACGCTGACTCGCGAAAGGCTGATTGAAGTGGCCAGCAGCCGGGAGCCTTACTTCGTGCCCGAAAGCACGGCCCTGACAGTCCAGCTCTCGCAGTTCCAACGCAACCGCAGGCGCCTCGCCTTCGTAGTCAACGAATACGGTGACATCGAAGGCCTGGTCACGTTGGAAGACATCCTCGAGGAAATAGTCGGCGAGTTCACGACCGACCCGGCGACCATCACTCACAGGGACATTCACCCCGAGAGACCCGGGGTCTATATCGTCAATGCCAGCGCCACCATTCGCGCCCTGAACCGCGCATTGCAATGGCAGTTGCCGACCGACGGGCCGAAAACAATCAACGGCCTGCTGCTCGAGCAACTGGAAACGATTCCCGAGCCGGGGACGACCCTGAAGGTCGGGGACTATCAGTTTGAAGTCCTGCAGATCGCCGATAACGCGATCCGTACGGTCCGGATCTATGCCCCGGCGACCGACGAGGTCACTGCGACCGGTTGAAGGCCGCTTCCAACGCCTCGCCTACCCGGCCCACGGCAATCACCTGAAGACCCTCCAGTGGCTTGCGGGGCGCATTCTCCTTCGGAACGATCGCGATCCTGAAGCCCTGCTTGTGGGCCTCACGCAGCCGCTCTTCGCCGTAGGCCACCGGGCGTACCTCACCCGTCAATCCGAGCTCGCCAAAAGAGATGAGAGAGTTAGGTATGATCTTGTCAGTGAGGCTGGAGGCCAACGCCACGACCACCGGCAGA
>Ga0307510_10000739_pt1 | contig 33603 bp, 34 predicted proteins | sample 12_EM_MG_FD_207224 | JGI IMG/M metagenome (GOLD analysis project Ga0307510, IMG submission 207224) | Populus trichocarpa ectomycorrhiza microbial communities from riparian zone in the Pacific Northwest, United States - 12_EM | ecosystem: Host-associated > Plants > Roots > Unclassified | place... | reverse complement strand
AGTACGTCCGAGTCGGTCAGCCGACATGTCAAGTGAAGTCAGACTGTTACGACGATTTCTCGACTAACGAGTTTGACAAAACAGCACGTTGCGTAAATGCCAGTCACACTCGTCGCGAGGCACAAGCGACCCAAAGCACCCGTCGGCGCTCTTGACCATCAGCGCTTCTCAGGCGCCTCTTATTACTGGGAGCCACCCAGGCCATCGTCATCTCCCTACGCAGTACCCGCACGATATTCGAACCCTCAATGTCCCAGCCTGCTCACGAAGCGTTTAACATGGCCGAAAATCCGGGTGTGGAGACCAGGACAGGTGCCCATCCTGCCCTACACCATCATGGAGGCCTCATTAACTTCACTGACACCACGTCCAGGTCACCCACTTCAGCCAGGGCAACAAGACCCACCGCAAGCAGAATCAGTATATGCCGATAGCTCTGGACCACTCTTCTCGATGTACTTGAAGCTGGCTGGGGAAGAGGACGTAAAGATGACGGAGAACTGGAAAGGAGACGCAGATGGTATTCTGATCTTTGTGAGTCGTCATTCTACACGTACTACCGTACCTCAACGCAGGTTGACCCCGAGACCGAAGACTGGTTTGTTCTCCGCCGCCGTCGCAGCATTTGTTGCGGTATCCGTCCAGGACCTCAAGCCAAGTTCACAGGACATCTCAGCGTTCTACCTCGCAAACATCTATCAAATCCTCAATGGATCCCAGGTCGTTATCCCCCCTACACTTCCCGATCCGTCCATTCCATTTTCTCCACCAACCTCCGCCGTATGGGTCAACTCACTCTGGGTTCTCAGCTTGCTCATCAGTCTCACATGCGCACTTTTGGCCACATTACTCCAGCAATGGGCCCGTCGGTACACGAAGATCACCCGGACACGATACAGTCCACACAAACGATCACGGATTCGCGCGTTCTTTGCTGAGGGCGTCGAGAAACTTCACCTTCCGTGGGCAGTCGAAGCGTTGCCTGCGTTGTTGCCCTCTCTCTTTCCCTCTTCTTCGCGGGCCTCGCTGTGTTCTCTTTCGGTATCAACCATACGGTTTTCAAGGTGGCCATATCGTGGATCGGGTTTTGTACGGGTATGTACATGTGCATTACATTCATGCCGATGTTTCGGCATGATAGTCCATACTACGCCCCGCTTTCTTCATCGACATGGTACCTTTACACTGGAATAGGGTTTACACTGTTCCGAATTCTCCAATGGACCGCATATCGATTCAACCTTAGGTATTCAATCCGGCAACGCGCGTATAAGTTACACCGGACTTATTGGAAACGGATTTTACGGGATGTGTCAAAGGAATTCGAAGAAACAGCTCTCAAAGCACCATCGAAAATCGATGGCCGCGCGTTGATGTGGACGTATGAGACTTTGGACGAGGATCACGAGCTAGAGCAGTTTTTTTCTGGAATTCCTGGATTCTGTGGCTCAAATGTGGTCGATAATCCTCAATCCAGTCTAGACAGCCTGAGAAATTGGACGTTGGTCAGGGTCTTGAGCGGATTCTTGGAGCGGACTTGGTCATCCAATCTAGTGTCCGAAACAATCAAGATACGGCGAATCGTAATCTGCGTCAGGGCCATTGATGCTGCCCACCTTGCTGAAGCGGCATATCACATCCTTGATGTATTTTTTCTTGCTGTATTATTTTGTAATCGACCCGTGTTGTTTCAATCTGTCGAATTAGGGCACTCTCTGATAAGCTGGGGCAATAACGGAGACCGAAAAACTAGTTTATTTGCACAAGGCATAATTGGCTGTACCACCGCAAACGTATCGCAATGCAATGAGCATTGGTTTTCACTCACGATGCATCACTTGGGCATATTGGAACATGTCCTTCGAAGCTATCTCAACCATGGCGACAGCGTGTTACTTGCCAACTTGATCCATATTACTCGCTAGTTCGTTCAGATCTTTTTTGGGGCCAACTGGGACAGGTTCCCTATATTGTTATTTGAGTGGCTACAACCAAGCATCAGGGAAACCCTCCCACAATAATTTGAGTAACTTAGTGATAATTATCAAAAAATTAGCATTATCACTGTTTAGCTTACCTCCCATAATCCAGCACTAAATTATCATCATAATTTACCATAATGTTTGAATAAATTCACAATAATGTTCAAATAAATAAATTTTCTGACATTCAGATAATGGTCAATAAATGAGTCATATTCAATAACTAATGATCAGCTATGCTACCTGTAATATGTAGTAAAGCCATTGTCCAGTGGTATTGTATTGTACCAACACCAAGTCACATATGATAGAAAAATGAGTGCAATAAACTGATGCAACACAATGACATTGAAAGCAGGTATCATTGACCTATGTTGACTAGAATAGGTTCAGCCACTTGCAAGAAGACTATGAGGTGCTGAATTGTTGCAGATTCCAGGGATGTCATGTGGCAAACCCTGTATTTTCATGTGTTTTACCTATTGGAAGTCAGTAGCTTTGTTGTTTATGGAGCCGGTGGAGTTTAGTGTACTGTACAGTGCAGACAGCCCGATAATTATTTTTTTATTTTTGGATTTTCGGGTAATTTGTAATGACATTCTTTTCCGTTCCAAATTCCATTCAGGTTCCTCTCTCCCAACTTAGCCTTGCCATGCTGTTTAATGCGATCATTCTCCACTGTCGTACCAGTACAAAAAGGCGATCAAACAAAACAGGGGCATCGGGTCTTGTGAACAGTGAGTGATCAAAGGTATAAAGTTCGCCGTTCAGGCGGTCAGCGCTCAGATCCAGTGCGCATGTCAAGTGAGTTTGACTGTTACGACGATTTTTCGACTAACGGGTTTGAAACAACAGCACGTTCAGTAAACGTGGCCCCCACACTCCTCGTGAGGCACAAGCGACTCAAAGTGGCGCTTGACTGTCAGCCTGTGTCAGCCACCTCGCATCACTGGGAGCCCACAACCCAGATCATCGTTATCTTTTACGCACGATCTGCATGACATTCGACTCTACAGTGTCCCAGCCTGTCCACGAAGCGACTAATATGGCCGAAATTCCGGGTATGGAGACCAGGACAGGTGCGAATTCTTTCCTACGCTACCATGGACTCCGAGGCCCCATCAGCTTCACTGACACCACGTCCAGGTCACCCATCTCAGCCAGGGCAGAACCACCCACCGCAAGGAGAATCAGTATATGCCGATAGCTCTGGACCACTCTTCTCGATGTACTTGAAGCTGGCTGGGGAAGAGGACAAGAAGATGGCGGAGAACTGGAAAGGAGATGCGGATGGTATTCTGATCTTTGTGAGTCGTTATTCTACGTCTGCTACTTCAACGCAGACTGACCCCGAGACCAAAGACTGGTTTATTCTCCGCCGCCGTCGCAGCATTGATCACGGTGTCCGTGCAGGACCTCAAGCCAAGTTCCCGGGACATGTCAGCATTCTACCTTGCAAACATCTATCAAATCCTCGCCGATTCGAATGGCTCCCAGGTCCTTATTCCCCCCACACTTCCCAACCCCTCCACCCCATTTTCTCCACCAACCTCTGCCGTATGGGTCAACTCACTCTGGTTTCTCAGCTTGCTCATCAGTCTCACATGCGCACTTTTGGCCACATTACTCCAGCAATGGGCGCGTCGGTACATGAAGGTCACCCAGACACGATACAGTCCACACAAACGAGCACGGATTCGAGCGTTCTTTTCTGAGGGCGTCGAGAAACTTCACCTTCCGTGGGCAGTCGAAGCGTTGCCTGCGTTGTTACACCTCTCTCTTTTCCTCTTTTTCGCGGGCCTCGCTTTGTTTCTTTTCGGTATCCATCATACGGTTTTCAAGGTGGCCATATCGTGGATCGGATTTTGTACAGGGATGTACATGTGCATCACATTGATGCCGATGTTTCGGCATGACAGTCCATACTATGCTCCGCTTTCTTCATCGGCATGGTATCTTTACACTGGAATAGGGTTCACACTGTTCCGAATTCTCCGGTGGATCGCAAGTCGATGCAACCTAAGGTTTTCGATCTTGCACCGCGCGGGCTACTTACGGTGGACTTACTGGCGACGGATTTTACGGGGTATGGAAAAGGAATTCGAAGAAACTGCTCTCAGACCATCATCGGAAATCAATGGCCGCACCTTAATGTGGACGTACGAATCTTTGGACGAGGATCACGAACTGGAACAGTTTTTTGCTGGGATTCCTGGGTTCTGTAACTCAAAGGTGGTTGATAAGCCTCAATCCAGTCTAGACAGCCTGAGAAGTTGGACGTCGGCCAGGGCTTTGATCGAATTCTTGGAGCGGACTTGGTCATCGAATCTAGTCTCCGAGACAATCAAGATACGGCGGCTCGTAATCTGCGTGAGGGCCATTGATGCGGCCCACCTTTCCAAGGCTGCATATCAAACCCTTGCTATATTTTTTGATCATCGGGCCGCGTTGTTTCGATCTGTCGAATTAGGACACTCTCTGATAAGCTGGGGCAATAACGACGACCGAAAAACTAGTTTATTTGCACAATACATAATTGCCTGTATCGTCGTAAACGTATCGCAACGCAATGGGTGTTGGTTTTCACTTACGATGCATCACTTAGGCATATCGGAACACGTCCTTCGAGGCTATCTCGACTATGGCGACAGCATGTTGCTTGCCAGTCTCATCCACTTTACTCGCCAGTTCGTTCGCAACTTTCTCAAGGCCAACTGGGAAGAGTTCCCTCTAGCACACGTATTTCGGTGGCTAGGACCGAACTTCAACGTTCAGAATACTATACCTGGGCTACAACATGACTTCTGTGACCTGTGGAACGAAATATTTCGACAAGGAGATGACACAAATAACCCCGTTCTTTCGTTTATCCTTCGGGAAATTCACCCTATCTACGTCGCTTTACATCAAGATTCTACCCTGTACAGTCAGTATCAATTGTGCGACATTTCTAGCCACCGCATAGCCCCTGCATCCAACTTAAACGAGGTTGATGACGGCAGAACAGCAGGGACGCCTCGTGCTCCTATCACCACTTCTTCTGCTCTCTACCACCATGACCCCGTTCCATCGCTCATCCTACCTGTCACTGAATATGATGCCCCTCCTTCACCTACGTCAGGACTGAACCACGCGATCCCACACTTATTGGATGAGAAATCACGTAATGGGGTACTCGATAACATTATCCCAGTCGCTTCATCGTTTCATCCCACTCCTCTCGACAACGATCGAATCTCTAACGGCATTGCTGCCGACCCAATTCAAGGAACAGGAACCACAGATCCCTCCGCCATCTCGTCTATGGTCAACTTTCGTTCTACGTCAAGCCATGACACCGCGTCGCGACCCACCAGGAATATGATAACCGCCACTCCTTCCTTCGCTCCTGACACTGTACCTTCCCCTATCCCTCCACTGACCGTTAGTCCGGATCCTGGAGCGCGCCACATATCTGCCGATCCCACTGTGAACCAATCTGGCGGTCCGCCGGACGATGGGTTGATGTCACCCTCTTCACCCCCAATTTTCACCCCCTTTCCCCTCGCTTCCCGGGCAATCTCCCGCTTCGACTCCAATGCTACTACGAAAATCGGGCCTCCCGACGCGCCCGGTGACACCCTGGATCCGGACGGTCGCGCTGTGTCCTTGTCACTCACACAGCCCTTCCCTGATGTAACGGCAGACAGCCCTCGGCTTGAGGACCATGGTCAGTCCGAGAACGTTGCTTAGCCTCTTGAAGGTAGAACGCAATCGCAGTCGTATGGTGAATGATATTGATGTTTCTTGTAGGTTTGTGATATAGTAGTCCCTTTCCGATCAAGCTGAGTATTTTCAGGTTATTATCACTTTATCCTCACAAAGGGTCGATAGCATTGGTTAACCTGAGGCCCTACCGATGGGGAAATGCGTGCATTGTTAATGAGATCATCCTCCTCTGTCACATCAGACATCTTGTATCCCTGTAAGGAGGCTACGGACTTGGGTTTGAAAAGAGTGATCTGACTAAAATGGGGATATCGGGCCTCGTGAGCGGTCGCATTTGTACGGCATTAACTATAAGGTATCGCAAATCCATCTCCAGCTAAAACATAGGACAACACGCACCTGAGAGTGCCGCTACGCTCATCTCGAGGCATGACGGGCCAAAGCGCCCCTCGATACACCATCGGCGCTTCAATTTCAACTTCACATCACGGGCAGCCGCCTAGACCATCATTTTTCTCGCGCTAATCCGCACGGTATTTCCGAATCTCCAATGTCACGCCCTGTTCACGAAGCGATCGACTTGGCAGAGCCTCCGGGTGTAGGGGCGAGGACAGGTGCCAATGTTGTCCGATTACCATTCCTGGTCCGGTCTAAATTTCCTGAATCAGAAAGAAGCTGCTGGCATAAGGAGATTTGCAACGACGAGTCGCCAGATTTTGCAAGAGGAATTCCTGTTGTTTGGATTTTTCAGAGGGAGACTGTCGCAGATTTAGAGGTCGGGCCACTTGGCCACATGGACATTCACATACACAGACAGTTTGCATACAATCATGGACAGTAGTTTACAGCGTGTGGCCACTAGTGCACACCCACCCAATTGATTACATTAGCCACCCTCGTTTGTGCACCCTTGTTTCTTCCCGCTTTCCACTTTAGTTACCAGCACTCTTGTGCCTTCATATACACCGTCGTTACCGTTGATGCCCCTCAGTTCGTGCCCACTCGCACGTGTACTGAGGTGAGCTTACTTACATTCCCTTTTCCCTCTCAACACCTGTGCTTACAGTACATAGCACAGCTTTTGCTTCCCCTTCCCAGGCCGCAAACCTCACACACGATCCCTTGCACTCACACTCACATCCTTTGGATTGCGACAGGTTATGGGCCCTGCCCGTTCCACTAGGTCAACCACAGCTGCCTCATTGTCTTCCACATCATCAGCAACTCCTTCCCCTGCTCCCAAAGCACCTTCCCCTTCACCTCCCAGTCCCAAGATGTCATCCCCTGCTCCATCATCTGTGCCCGCATCTTCCGCCTCTCTCCACATCGAACAACTTGGCACCAATGTCCTGCACCTTGACATTGAAGGCACGAAGTGGACTATGTTTGCACTTCGCTTCCCGAAAGCCATGATTGCTGCTGGCTGTTGGGGTCATTTCAATGGCTCCACCACTTGCCCCGTCCCGAAGGACCCAAGTAATCCTACTGACAAGGAGACGCAAGCGATTTGGTGATGGACTTGCAAGGACCAGATCACGGACTACCTTCTGGATCAGCGCATCCCCGAGAAGATCGCCTTGGACATAATGGTGTTCAAGACAACCAAAGAACGCTGGGATTATATCAAGAAGCGCTTCTCGGCCAAGAGTGAACATGCCAAGGCCGACCTCTACCAGGCGTTCATTGACATGAAGTGCCCCAAGAACAGTGAAATCTGGGAGTTCCTCAACAAGATGAGCACCAAGCGCCATGAGCTTGAGGCAATTGGTGTCACTGTCTCCAACATCGATTATTGACACACCATCTTGCGTTCCCTCCCCGACCACCTCTCGGCCTATGCGTCCAGCACTCTTACGACGCTCTCCCTCACAAGTGAAATCACCGGAAATCCCATTGACATGGACAAGTTGCTCAGCAACATTTCCGACGAGGCCGACCGCGTGAAACTATGGCATGCGACCTGGGATCAAAGCCAAGGCAAGGGGAAGAAGGGCCAGACAGACGAAGCCCTTGCCGCCACCACCTCCAAGCGCAGCAGCAACTGCAGTTACAACAACAGCGGAAAGAAGCGTCACAGTGGAAAGTGCCACCACTGCAGCAAGGAGGGCCACTGGGTCCGAGAGTGCCGCACCAAGAAAAGGGAGGAGGCGGCAGCAGCAGCATCAAACCCAAGCGGGTCGGCAGCGCAGGCAAATACGGGCAACAGCAGCAAGCCCGAAAACAGGCCTGTGGGCTCCGCTAACGTCGCCACCATCGATGACTCTGATGACGGAGATTTCTGGGCAGCCAACACTGAGATCGTTGACTTGTATGACGACCCAATGATGGGCAAGTCGGAATGGAGCGACAAAGAGGGTTATGACCCCCACACTGAGGGCGAAGGGGAGGACTTATATTGGCCTGATCCCAAGGGGATCGCATGGGACATCAAGGAGATGGCCAGTGCAACTATCACGCCCGCGGAGGAGGACACCCTACCCTGCACCGAGCTGTATGACTCCAGCGCATCATGGCACATCAGCCTGTACAAGGCTGATTTCACATCTTACACACCACTGTCCCCCCCTCTCTACATTGGCGCCACGAACAACCACAAGTTCCCCACCATTGGAACTGGAACATTGGTCGTCCAAGTGCTGGCCAACGGAGGCGAGTCTGGCCTCACCCTCCACAAGGCACTCTACGCCCCCTCCGTCTGCTACACGCTAGTGTCAATCGGGACACTGGACAGGGCGGAGGGATATACATTCCGCATCGGCGGAGGCTGCCTCCAGATCATCACCCCACGCGGTGAGCCAGTCGGCGAGGTTCTGTGCAACCCTCGCCACCTCTACAAAGTTGAGCGCTCGCTTGAGTCCGCCTATGCTGCTGAGGACATGTCAGTCATGGAACTGCATTGTCACCTTGGGCACATCTCCATTGCCACCACCCGCAAACTTGTTGAGAGCGGAGCTGTCTGTGGGATCAAACTTGATCCCAACATGCCTGAAGTCGACTCGGACTGCAAGGCATGTATCATCGCCTGCACCACTTGCCTCCCCATGCGCAAGCCACATGTCAGCACACCGGCCCAGAACTTCGGGGACGAAGTCCACACTGACATGTGGGGACCCTCAAAGACCCCAACCAAGGGTGGACACCATTATTTCATCACATTCACAGATGACGCCACTCGCTTCACCTTGGTCTACCTGATGGGCAAGAAAAGTGAAGCCATCAAGGCCTACAAGTTCTTTGAAGCATGGGTGTTACGATCCTGGCCCCCTTACCCCAATTTTCCGCTATTTTCCGCCATTTGTTTTGCACTCTCAGTCACTCGTCCCCCACTCGTTCCCTCACGCGCTGCTCGGACCGTCACCAAATCACCTGACAAGTCACCTGATAGATCACCTGACTATTCCGCAGTCAACTATCACATGCCATCACTCCGCAGTCCGCAGCATCATGACGTATCCTCATTTATCCCTTTCTGGATTGCCAGCTCATGATGCGCCACTCCGCAGTCGCCAGCTCATGATGGAGCTATACTTAGAACTGCCACGTCATGATCTACCTTAGTAAATATTTCCATATTTCTCTGTGACCTCTGTGACCCGTTACTTCTCAAATGTATATAAGCGCTTGTACTTTTAGCAGTTAGGCCCTAAGCCTAACTTGGTTTTCAATCCAAGACTTGTAGCTTCCACCTAGGACTCTCAGAGTCTCTTGCCTGATCAACTCAGTCGCTTCAAAGCCTTGAAGCTCTCCCTCTCATCTCTATTATCTACCTCAGGAGTCGCCCTTATCATCAGGGACTTTACTCATATACTGCGTAGCCAACCGGTACCGAGCTACTCACGTGATCCATTGCCTCAGGAGGAAACCCCACTGAGCAATCCCAGTCGTCGCCAAACCAACCTACGCACGTCGCGTCTTTAAGGCCCTTGGACCTTAACAATGGGTGATAACACAGCACAGCACCAAAATCAAGGTGCTGCGTTCGGACCATGGAGGTGAGTACCTCAGCAAGGAGTTCAACGAACATCTTGCAGCAGCAGGTATGGTGCAGAGACTCACAACACATGACACGCCGCAGTTAAATGGCGTTGCTGAAAGGCTGAACCGGACACTCCTAGAGCACATCCAAGCCCTCGGATATGCAAGCGGACTTCCCCAAACGCTCTGGGGCAAGGTGTTGTGACATGCGACATGGCTCAAAAACCAGACGGCCACATGTGCACTGGATGGCAAGACACCCTTCGAGGCACTGTACAGGACCCCACCCAATCTCTCGGAGGCACGCCTATGGGGCTGCAAAGCCTGGGTCCACAATGACACTGGGTCGAAGTTGAGCATCTGCACACGCAAAGGCTGGTGGATCGGCTTCGATCTGGACTCACGGGCACACAGGATCTACTGGCCCAAGTCCGACTCTGTCAGTGTCGAGCAGAATGTGTATTTCACATCAGCAGCTCAGCTTGAGGGGGAGGAATTTTGGGTGCCAACTGTGGGCAGCGAGCCAACTGCTGCGCCAGACACCCCCACATCTTCCAAATCACATTCAACACCTATTCCATCCTCAGAACCCTCAGCCCCTGAGCAAATCCAAGAGCCTGACAATCTGCCAGTACAGCCACACCGAAGCACACGCATTCGCAAGCCCTTGCGTATCATCCGCGACCTGCAGTCCGGAGAGGGTGTTGCTGATCCCCACATGCAAGCCCTTGAGGCCTCTGTGGGAAACCTGGAGGAATCAGGGGGAGTGTGGGCAATGGAAGACAGCACGCCCATGCTGCTTGAGGACTTTGACGGCTTGGAGGCCATGTTCGCAGCAGAGACAGCAGATGCGGAGGCCCTTGAGCCTTGCATGCTCACAGAAGCAAAGCACCGACCCGATTGGCCCCACTGGGAGAAAGCCATCAAGGAGGAGCTGGCCACACTCAAGAAGGCAGGCACATGGAGGCTGGAGAACACACCACCTGGAGCCAACATTATTGGCTCGAAGTGGGTCCTCAAGGTGAAGAAGGATGCGGCTGGGAACATTGCCCACTACGAGGCCCACCTTGTCGCTCAAGGATTCAGCCAGATCGGCGGTGTTGATTATGATGACACATATGCACCGGTGGCCAAGCTCGCATCCACATGCGTGGTCATCACCATGGCCAATCGCCTTGGGATGGAGATGCACCAGATTGACATCAAGGGTGCATACCTCAACAGCGAGCTCAACGACAACGAGGTGCTGTATATGCAGCATCCTCCTGGGTACAAGGCCCCTGACGCCGGCATGCGCGTTCTGCGCCTTGTCAAGACCCTCTACAGGTTGAAGCAATTGGGCCGCTGCTGGTACCAGAAGTTGTCCAGTGTCTTCCTTTCTCTTGGGTTCAAGCAATGTGCTGTGGACCAGGCCGTGTATTTCTGGGTTGTTGTGCACAAGGGTGAACTCACGATCGTCATTGTGCATGTGGATGACTGCACCATCACTGCCACCACTGTCAGCCTCATCGAGGAGCTCAAGGCAGGGCTGTCCAAGCACTTCGAGGTTACTGACCTCAGAGAGCTACATTGGATGCTTGGCATTGAGGTCAAGTGTGATCGCCCAGGTCGCATGGTGCACCTATCACAGCGGGCGTACATCGATGCCATTCTGCGCCACTACCACCTCTCCGACCTCAAGCCGCTCTCCACACCCATGGACCATCAAGTCCGCCTTTCCTCAGACCAGGCACCCGCAAGTGCAGCGGAATATGCCATGATGCGTGATGTGCCCTACCATGAGGCAGTTGGTGCTCTCAACTGGGCTGCGTTGGCAATGCGCCCAGATATCACCTTTGCAGTCGCGATGGTTGCCCGCTTTGCAGCAAACCCTGGGCCTGCCCATTGGGAGGCTGTGAAGTGGATCTTCTGCTATCTCTCGGGCACGTGCAACCTCTGGCTCACATATGGTGAGGCCAGCAACCCCCTCGAGGGTTACGCAGATGCAGACGGCAGCATGGCCAAGGACCGCCGTGCCATCTCTGGCTACGCATTCCTCATTGATGGTGGCGCTGTATCATGGTCCTTGAAGCGACAGGAGATTGTCTCCCTGTCCACCACTGAAAGTGAGTATGTCGCAGCGATGCATGGCAGCAAGGAAGCCCTCTAGCTTCGCAGCCTCATCTCCAAGGTCTTCGGCGACATCAAGGGCCCCACCACCCTCTTTTTGGACAATCAGGCAGCCATTGCGCTCATGCATGACAACCAATACCATCCACACACAAAGCACATCGATGTGCATTATCACTGGATCCGCTGGGTTGTGGAGAAGGGGTCGATCTGACTTGTTTATTGCCCCACAGATGACATGGTTGCCGATGCGCTTACCAAGGCCCTCCCCTCTGCAAAGGTGAAGCACTTCGCCTCAGCCTTCAGACTGTGTGCGAAGTGAGGGGGAGTGTTGCAGATTTAGAGGTCAGGCCACTTGGCCACATGGACATTCATGTACACAGACAGTTTGCATATGATCATGGACAGTAGTTTACAGTGCGCGGCCACTAGTGCACACCCACCCAATTGATTACATTAGCCACCCTCATTTGTGCACCCTCGTTTCTTCCTGCTTTCCACTTTAGTTACCGGCACTCTCATGCCTTCATATACACCGTCGTTACTGTCATGCCCCTCAGTTCGTGCCCACTCACGCGTGTACTGAGGTGAGCTTACTTACATTCCCTTTTCCCTCTCAACACCTGTGCTTACAGTACATAGCACAGCTTTTGCTTCCCCTTCCCAGGCCGCAAACCTCACGCGCGATCCCTCGCACTCACACTCACATCCTTTGGATTGCGACAGAGACAGCGGATAAACCCGCAATTTATGGAGGTGGGGGTGTCTGGTTGATCCCAAGGTCGTCGGTCAGGGAATTGTTCTGGGGCTTCTTCTGAGAAGACTTGGCCAGAGCTATGATATTTCTGTGGGACTTGCTCCTGCTAAGTCTTTTCATTTCATCGGCGGCTTTCTCTGCTAGTTGTTGGGCCACCGTGGGATTTCCGATCGTTGTTGTGAGCCAGGTCTCGCCTCCTGGCTCCCATCCAGGTATGTGTCTACACCCAGAGGAGCACTAACGATCTAGTTTTGGATCCTTTAGGTGTGGCTTTCCATTCGTTGGCGTCACGAATTGAAATCGAAGTCATTCTTTTGATTCTACCTCTGTGTCAATCGATATCTGGCCTTGCGGCCTCGAAGGATGGGTAGCCGAGTAGGAAGTCGTCTTGCCAGATGTCGGTGACGAAGAACGGATGGATGGCGGTTTTTCCATTGTGTTTGACCTCGAATTTCACCACCTGATCGATTTCTCTGAGTTTATTCATCGTACCATCGACATTGCGAACGCTGACTTCTCGGTTAACAAAACAATCTGTGGCTCCGCTGTCGAGCAGGGCATTTCGATCCACTCGTTTCGTACGAGTCCTTCGTTGGAAAGGAACCTTGCGCAGTATATGCGGCTCGTTTACTGTCCGAGCGAGGGCCGATGCACTCAGGCGTCCAGAAAATCCGGTTCTGGATACATGGACTGTATTTCTTCGACGAGCGAGGCTCGTAGTGGTGGTTTCGGTCTTCCGAGTCGGACGTGGGAGCATCCTTCTGAATTGGGGTTGGGGCGACGCGTGGCCCGCATTTTCTTTTTTTTTTTTTTTTTTTTTTTTTTTTTTGAAAGTGCTTTATTTCTGAAGAAATAAGTGATAAGTGGCAGGAGGATAAACCAGCCCCACTTATTGCGCTATAGCCAGACTGAAGTCCAGTTGTGAGGGAAAAAATGCATTTATGCACACCCCTGGGTTAGGGGTAGTGTGGGACTCAAAGCATGATGATGTGCACCCACCCACCACATGGGTGGGTTCATCATGCAGTCCTACCACTAAAACCTCACTACATTGTAACCAATTTACTGGTGTTTCCTTCTCTTTCCTCAGTGCTGGTTCCCAAGTTTCCACTATATTCCTGTGTTGTCATTTCTCCAGGTTTTCATCATTTGTATTAGATTTTCTATTACTTCATGCTAGTTTACACCACAATATAAGCTTGTTATGTTATGGTGGTGGTCTTATCATTGCCAGGGGGCACGCATCCAGTGATTGGTCAGCATTCATTTGCCCGGCTTGCCTTGTCTGGGTTTGTTGGTTGTTGGGGCTTTTTCATGTTTGCTGCCAGTTTCCCTGTTCACTTCAAGTGCTTGTTGCATTGTGGGTGGTTTGTCTTTGTATCTTTGGGGTGGTCTTCTGGGTTGTCTCCATTAGTGGTTTCGTGTGTCTTAGGGTCCTGGGTTGTGGGCTGCGTGGTTGGTTGTGCAGGGCTTGGGGTGGCTCATTAGGTTGTCAGTACGTCACACTGTTCATTGTGGTTTTCTGTGTTTTACATCTGTGTTGGGCACTCTAGTGCATATTGTACAGTTATGGTTCGATAGGTTCCTTTGTATGTCCTGGGGGGCATTGGTACCTGCTGCTTTTGCCACTCCTTGCCCAGTTTTCACTGTGGGAAAAACATGCCTGGTGGTGGTCGCGTTTCAAGGGGCCTCCCCGTAGCCCGCATTTTCGTACTACGATACTGTATGTACAGTACTGTGTTGTGTTGCCCGCGACTCGACATACTGTACCTAAGCTGCGGCTATGTGAGGCCCGAGACCGCACTTCGAGCGCGTCACCACAGATCCAACTCCACCAACGTAGCCACTACAGCCACCGCCGACGCCAGTACCCTCGCAACCGCAACCTCCACCGCAACCTGCCCGACCAGCCAATCCGCCTGTCAACGCGCCAATTCCCACCGCAACCGTCGTGCGTCCCAAACGCAACGACCGCGCGCCCGTCCGCGACGACGACTCACGTTATACCGTCTCGTCCTACGGGTTGCGACTACGAGCTGCCGAACATGCCAGTGTAGCCCGCGCGGGACATGGCAACGGACCCGAAGAAGTACGCCGAGACCATGGCGCGGCCGGATGCAGCGATGTGGGAGGCCGGATGTGAAGAGGAAAGACGCTCCTTCGAAGCTATGGGAGTCTACGGGGTAGTACCGCGACCGGATGGCCGAAAGGTCATCGACAGCAAGTGGGTCTACCCGACTCTACAGTACCGCATCAAACGGGGATCCGATGGAGTCGTTCAATAATACAAGGCCCGCGTCGTCGTGTAGGGCTTCACGTAAATCGAAGGCGTCGATTACGACGAAACCTTCGCCCCCGTCGCCAAGCTCTCATCACTCCGTGCCATCCTTGCCATCGCCGCTGAGTACGACCTAGAAGTCCATCAAATGGACTTGAAGTCTGCGTATCTCAACGGGGAGCTGGAAGAGGAAATTTACATGGAGCCCTCCCCCCAGTTTCCATGTCCCCGAAGGCATGGTACTCAAACTCAGCAAGGCGGTCTACGTACCAAGCAGGGCGGCCGCGTTTGGTACAAGAACGTGAAAGCGGAGCTGGAGTCGATGGAATACACTCGCACCAAGGCCGTCCATGCGGTCTTCGTTCGCCTCCGTGACGGTGTCGTATTCATCATTGTCGTCTACGCTGATGATTTCACCATGGTGTGCAGAGACATCAAGTTCATTGAAGGCGACAAGGAGGCACTCAAGAGGGCCTATTACATGACGGACCAGGGCGAACTCGCCTGGATCCTCGGTATTCACGTCACGCGGGACCGCGAAGCCGGGCGAATCGAACTTTCACAGCAGAAGCACATCGAGGAGATCCTCGAACGCTTTGGGAAATCCGATGTTCGCCCGATCAGCACCCCTGCGCTCACTAACGAGCACTTAACCAAACTTTCATCACCCGAAGCCGACGTCAAGGCGTACCAACGTGGGCGCTCGCCCGGTCCTCGCATACGCCATCGGAGTACTCGGTAGGCACGCAGCGACGCCCGGAGAGGAGCACCAACGAGCCCTTAATCGGGGTTTCCGGTACCTTCAAGCCACGAAGGACTTGTGCCTCGTCTTTCAACGCGGTACCCCGGATGGACTAACGCTTACAGGTTTCGTCGACGCCGACTGGGTGAACGACTTGAGCGGCCGTAAGTCGACCTCAGGCTACGTTTACAAGCTCGCGGGAGGGGCGATTAGCTGGAATTCGAAGAAGAAATCGTCCGTCGCCCTTTCGAGCACCGGTGACCGAAGCCGAATTAATCGCTGGAGCCCACGCCGCGAAGGAGGTCGTGTGGCTACGACGCCTACTCGGCGAACTCGGGATGCCTGACTACGACCCGGCCGTTCTACGCATGGACAAACAATCCACCATCACCATCGCGAAGAACCCGCAATTCCACGATCGAACCAAGCACATCGAGGTTCGTCACCATTACCTCCGCAGCAAGGTCGATGAAGAAGAACTCGAATTAGAATACATCCTGACTGGCAAGCAAATCTCTGACGCCTTGACCAAAGTGCTGAACAAAGAGAAGCACAGCAAGTTCGCGAGGGAGATGGGTGTACTCCGCCCGGGCTGAGGGAACATGTTGGAGGAGCAGACGGCATGTGGATAACACGTGTGACCCCGAAGCGCACAGAAATGGATTTGAAAAAAAAAAACACGTGTGATTGTATGGGCTGTGATTCAGCCAAACGGCCCTTAAGTAAGCTTAAGTAGCTAAGTTACACGTTTTATGTTTTCTATCCCCAAGACTTCGTTTGGAATGCGTAAAGACATTTCTATTCATAGCAGTACTGTACACGTACCCTCAGTCCCTTCATTTGAGACTGAGAAACACGCTTTGTGCGCTTCATATCTCCAATGGTAACATAATAACATCCTGTCAACAGCCGTGTACGGCCGTACCATACCGTTGAGGTTTCTTGAAACCACTATATGGATACGGGAATGGGCATCCCCGACACCTGTGAGTATACAGCGGTGCTTGCCCGTACACGTAACATCTGATGCGGTGGTTCATGCATTCATGGTGGATGGCTATGAAAATTGATGTTGTTTTCGGAGCCAAGCAAACCAAGGCGTGGGATCTTTGACATTTATGAGACCTTTTTCAATCCAAGAGCACTCCACTGGCAGTCTGCCGTAGTTCGCGATTCCGCGCAGGAATTCCGGAAGTGGCCTTGGTGAAGCACTCAGAGGGGCGCGCTTTCAAATCTATTTCTTTCACACTGCCGACCTTTGTCTGGGAACGCAATTAAAGAACACTTCATTAGATTTATGGCCTCTCCGTTCCCGCTCTACCTATATGTCGTTTTGGTCGCGTGCATTTTTACGGTTTCGATTGTGTGCCGACTCCGCACCCTATCCGCATGGGCGGATTGTAACCAGATCTGGCCCCTATGTAATGGTCGACGAATGGCCACTTAAACCGCTGGCTGGAGTGCCCCAAAATTTCCGAATACCCATCGCCATCAGCCTCTCGAACTTGGACTAGTGGTGTGTCTCCTCATTCCGTCGTGGGGCGTACACTTCCGGTTTACTAGATTTTTGCAGACTCCCATATGTCGGATTCTCACAAAGCGGACCCCGTTCGTGATCTCAATAATTTCCTCCAAGGAGGGCCGGAGGGCAACTTGACCAAGGACTTCAAATGGAGCTCGACCAAAGAGGGATTGGAGCACGATACCCTGTATCACGTTACTGCTCTCTGTAAGCACAGCCATTTCGATAGAGCATATTCTTTTTTTTTAATAAAAAATCATCATTGGTACGACAGTCCGGGGAGTGAACGTTGGGGTTGGGCACGGCTCTTCCATTGAGGCTGCGAAATGGATAGAGTCTATTCAAGCCCTGGAATACCTGAAGTCTTATGGTAAAGGATTCCAAATACCCCAACGATAGGCTGGTCCGACCTCGAAATTTAGTACCACCAGGGATGTCATGATTGAAAGGAGGAAACGTGATACATTAATGAAGTGGTGGCGCGGAGCGATCGGTAAATGGAAGACTTGGATCTAATCGGGCAATTTCCGACGTATCGAGTGGATACTTGTACCGCATAAATAACCTTTCTTTACACAAAAATCGAATCCAAAAAAAAAACCCACTTTCTTTCACGATTCCGAGTCCGCAATGGACGCCTTATTACTGTACTGTGACCTCATACACAGCACACATGGCGGCTGGTTCCGAACAATAACACAACTTATGCGACCAATAGGGCTTATATTTTTACTGAGTTCTCTACAGGCGCCTTGTCTTCCTCCCACTTTCGTTTCAGTTCCCTGTTACGGCCAGTGCGTGCTAGTTGGACGGAGATAACCAGAGAGATACGCATCGTCCCGCTTCTTCTCGTGAATCTGGAAGGCGTACTGTAGAACGCAGCCTTCTCCCTCCCTTCATTATATCTCTTCCGCTTGCTCCCACTCTCCTTTCCATGTAGATCCTTAGCATAATCGTCCATGAACTTTCGGCTCGCAACGCCGACGCCGCCCTTGACAACCCGGCCGTACGCCCCTCCACGTACAACGGGAGTAAACCCGTCTTCGTCCACGAGTACTTCGCCCTTTTTGTACTTGGACTCGCGCCGAAGCGCGGCCTTCCGTGCCGCGAGGAAAGTTGAACTGCGCGCTTGCCGAGTCGGCGTGTGCAAGCACCGCATCGAGTGAGGGGCGAAAAGACTCGTATCGTGAAATGTAATGTGAGCGTCCGCGCGGCCGTTCCTCGTCCCCATGTATCGGCCACTGAATGGGCTTGGTAGAACCCGGATGGGCGAGGGCGAGGGCGTGAGCGCACGACGACGCGTCTAAGAATAAGACATGGGCCGCGTGGTCCGTCCTCCGAAGTGAGCGAAGTGGGACGGCGGGGAGGGGGACGACCTCCGGTCGCTGCGGGCCACTCGGTGCTGAAGCCCTTGGTTGGGCATTCGAACTGCTCGCAACCGCCTTGCGTCTCTTCCGCGCAGGAGATTGTGAACTTGAGGAGGGAGCTGCATCGCTCTCAGCGCTATCCGGGTCGACTTGTTGGCTTGGTCCATCTACATCAAAGATCACTTGCTCAACAGTCCCACATGATTCGAACAGGAGCACACACTCTCGCTCCGTAGCATCTGGTGGTACATTCACCATGACGATTGTTCGTTCTTCCGACCACTGAGTTTTACTGGCATTTTCGGACGAGCCGACATGCGCTCCAACGTATAGCGTATGCCATGTGTCCCGGTCATGGGAAAAGAAAGAATCCAGAGATGGCTCCGACGGATGATTCTTTTGCGGTATCAGGGAGTGGTAATTAGTGATGAGTGATGCAAGACTGGAACCAGCGTTAATTACGTAAGGTGTTTGATGTCGCGCCTGTTCTGCTGTGCTGTTTGTTGTTTGTCTTGAATCACTTTCACTCTTTTGGTCCCTACTGTATCGAGTGCGGCTCTCAATGTCATGGCAAAACGTGCTGCGCCACAGGAAGAGGGTACTCTTATCAAAAGGGCGAGGTCGTCGGAGCCAGAGGCCAACAACCAGCAACTCGCAATCTTGTCGTCAAATGACGAGAGGTAAAAAGGACTTGTCCGCTCTGTGTAGCAGACAAGCAACCTCGAAGCCTCTATAGTTAGTCTTTCCGGGGCACATGCGGTGAGTTTTCAACGCCGGTGCTGCTAGGGTACTCAAGGCAACGTGGTCATTCAGGCGGAAATACTGAGTTATATGTTCGATCCTACGGGAGAAAATATTGCCGCTTGCTTGGCAGAATCATGGCACCTGTACTGTATGTATCAAAGTTATTTTCTAGAATATTGTAATCTCAGGGATGCCTCATTTCCGTCATGGCGAACGTGCCTCCAATAGTATATTTTCTCACCCCTTCTTCACAGTGATTTGACGGGGCAGCGCATACAAAGACTCCGTGCCCACCGTGGGATCGTCCAAATCAGTAAAGGAGTCAGCTGCACCAATAAACGGAAGCTGATACCTCTATCTCTCACCACTACAGTAGCAAAGATGGAGCCATACTCCTGGGAGAAATTGAGCCCGGAGCGCTCTAACTCCCTTATTCTTCATTGTGACACCCCTGTCCGGCTCTGGTTTTCTCTGGCAAATGCTCTGCTTCCATTCACAATTGATGACGAGAATAAACACCAATCTGGCAGCCTACGTATGTGTTGTATCCTGCGTTTTACGCATCCTATCGCGGGTAACCGGTACAACGCTATGTCACGGTGAAGGTTGTAATTTGCAATCCGAGCACACTTCTACTTCCTGCTTTTAGGTTCCATTCGGAACGTCCCCACCCTGTCCTTAGCGATATCGATATTATTCCTGATCCCGTAATTCTCACAACTGTGTTCTCCCGCGCATGCAATTAATCGTATGTCGGCAGTCAGTTTTGTGACCTTTGCACGACCCGTACACGATGTAGGCGTCACATTACCTCTGAATTCCGCGTGCCACTCAAGTTTGTTAAATCTCCGGGCTACTGAGCCAACGCTTGATATAACGTCAGACAGCCCGCGGCTGGAAGACCATGATCAATCCGAGAACCTTGATTTGCCTCTTAAAAGCAGAACGGAATCGCAGGTGTATGGGAAATGATATTGATGTTTCTTGTAGGTTTATGTGATATAGCCGACCAAGTTGGACATTGTCAAAGAGTATCTTAATGTTATCACTATTTTTTCTATTTTATCCTCATCAAGAGTCGATGGGAGTAATCAGCCTGATGAATGAGATCATTCCTTTGTGTCATCTACGGACTCGGGGTTGAAACAGGGCGATCCTGACTAAATGGATCGAGCCTCGTGAGCGGTCGTATTTGCACGGCATTTACCGTAAGGTGGTGCAAATTCCAACTCTGACTGAAAAATAGGACAACACGCGCCGCAAGTGACGCCACACCCGTCTCGAGGCACAGTGAGCCAAAGCGCCCGTCGGCGCCCATTCGGGGCTTCACTTTCAGCTCCACATCACGGGCAGCCGCCCAGACCGTCTTTCTCGCGCTACTCCGCACGGTATTTCCGAATTCCAATGTCACACCCTGTTCATGAAGCAATCAACTTGGCAGAACCTCCGGGTGTGGGGCCGAGGACAGGTGCCAATATTGTCCCATGCCACTATTACGACCATTTGACTTGACTGATACCACGAACAGGCCACCCACCTCAGTCAGGGCAAAACAACCTACGGCAAGGAGTATCAGAATTTGTAGATGGGTCCGGACCACTCTTCTCGATGTACTTGCAGATGGCTGCGGAGGAGGACAAAAAAATGACAGATAACTGGAAAGCGGATGCAGACGTGATCTTGATTTTTGTGAGTAGCCATTCTACATCTGATCTCTCAACGCATGTCAACCCCAAGATCAAAGACTGGTTTATTCTCTGCTGCCGTCGCTACATTGGTAGCGGTGTCCGTGCAGGACCTCAAGCCAAGTTCCCAGGACATCTCATCATTTTACCCTGCCAATATCTACCAAATCCTAGCCAATCCGAATGGTTTCCTCGTCCTCATGCTTTCCACACCTCCCGATCCGTCGATTCTTTTTCCTCCGCCAAACTCTGCGGTTTAGGTCAACTTGCTCTAGTTCCCCAACCTGATCATCAGCCTCCCATGCCCACGCTCGGTGACATTACTGCAACAATTGGCACGTCGATACATGGAGGTTGCCCAGACGCGATACAAACCACACAAGGGAGCGCGGATCCAGGCGTTCTTTTCCGAGGGCGTCGACAACCTTCACCCTCGGGCTGTTGGGGCATTTTCCGCCTTGTTGCACCTTTCTCTGTTCCTTTAAACGAATGGTCACAGCAGAGTTTGCGAGTGCGACCTTTTTCTTCTGTTCGCCCGTCCTTCCTGGTCCTGATCCTGATCCCTCTCGAAGACCCGGGTGGGACATGACGCACCGTTTAGAGAATACCCAAACTACAATTTCGTGTCACCGGCTCACGGAACTTGCGACCAGGAAGACAGCTTCGAAGCCGGGGTTCGGACCTATGGGACCACAAAAGGGTGGAAAGGAAAGCACCAAAGAGTCAGAAAACCTGACGGGCCTGACGACTTGCTATAGCACGCGTACGCACACAACGCGTGAGACCAACGTGTGCGTGCTGCCCTGTGGCGTCGGAGGTGTCGCGCGGTTTGTCGGATGCGTCGGCGATGAGGAAAGAGGCCTTACAACACCATCCCTTCCATTACTGCAGTTACCTCCCGTCCTTCCCGCGCCGTCGATGCCACCTCCCTCCAGGATGAGGCAAACATTCCCACCTTTATCGATGGCTTCCTCGCCGACGATCACACACATGCATTCCTTTCTCAATTTTCCGATTTCCGCGAGACACGATCGCGTTACCCCTCCTGACGTTTTCCTCTCTGACATCGAAACAGGCTTCCTGGAGCCAACTTGCGACGCGACGCAGGCGATGACTGGTGACCAGCTGGTGACCCTGAAGCCTCGGCTTTTCCGGAGAGGGAGTATTGGATTGCAGGTGCACAGAAAGAACTACGCAGTCTAAAGGACCTTCAAGTCTCTGTGCTAGTGCCGCGGTCCTCCGTACCTCGGGGCAAGACGCTCCTCAAAGGCAAACTTGTCTGCAAACGGGACGAGTCAGGGAACATCATCCGTTACAAGGTGCGCCGCGTTGCTAAGGGATACGCTCAACAGCCAGGCACCGATTTCACGAAAACCACGGCTCCCACTGCACACCTCGAACTTGAATCTTTCCGTTCCATTCTCCACCTTGCAGCAACCTTAGGCTGACATGTGCAACACTTCGTCATCAAACCCGCTTTCCTCCATGGCGTCCTGGCCGACTATGAGGCTACGTGCATGGAACAACGTCCTGGCTTCGAAGCCCCAGGCAAGGAGACATGGGCGATGCGGCTGATGAAAAGTATATACAGTATGTTCCAGGCCAGCCGTCGGTGGAATCAGACTTTCCACCAAGCTGTGGACGGGTGGGGTTTTACCCGCTTCCCATGTGAATGGTGCGTCTACATTCGTCGCTCCCCTTTCGGCACCGTCATCTTCGCCGTCCACGTCGACGACACCCTCTCCATTGCCTGGCCCCCGGAGGAGAACACCCGTTTCAAAAATGAGCTCAAGTCGAAAGGGGAAAACTCTGACCTCGGACCCGCCAAGTTCGCGCTCGGCATCGCCATCGAACGCGGTGCTCATTCAATTTCACTATCCCAGACCGCCATTATCATCTGCACCATCGACCGCTTCTGACAGCATGACGCACACCCCGCCGAAACCCCGATCATCGCAGGCCTCTAGCTACAACGTCCGGACAAATCCATCCCGATGCCCCCCGAAACCGCTGCTTGGGTGGCGCGAACACCATATCGAGAGCTGGTCGGCAGCCTGAACTATATTGCCGTCGCAACACGCCCGGACATAGCGTACGCAGCCGGCCACCTTGCTTCCTTCCTGGATTGCTACCGGCCTGAAGATTGGACGGCAGCGATTCGGGTACTGGGTTACCTCAAGGGCACAAGAGCGCTTTTCCTGGTTCTTGGAGGTACTAACCCGCTAACCCTCGTCGGCTACTCCATCCAAGTCCGTGGGTTTGTCGTTGGCCTTCAAATTTTGGCCAAGCACAACGCCGCCATACAGGCTACTGTATGCAGGATTTTTTCGTGCACATGGGATCCCCGCGTAAAATTTAGTCCCCGATGATAGTGCTTGCCAGTGGAGATCTTGGCGACTGCAACACTTTTTCTTAGCGACGTCCAGGGCTATCAGGAATCATGGTCGTCGACTTGATTGATTATGGCAGTTTATGTGGCACTGGCATGATGTAGCCCATGGTAGATGGCCATGAAATGTTTCTGTTGTTTTGGAGCCAGACAAACCGGGGCGTCTGGGTCTATGATCTTGACATTTATGAGATCCTTTTCCAGTGCACTCCTGCTGTAGTTCGCCATTCCGCGCGGGAATTCCGGAAGTGGCCTTGGTGAAGGATTACAAAGGGGCGCTTTCAAATTTATTTCTTTCACATTGTCGGCCTGAGTCAGGGCAAGCAATTAAAGAACACTTCATTAGATTTATTGCCCTCTTAGGGCGGGGCACGTCTTCCTTCTAGAATTTACATGTCGTTCCGGTTTCGTGCATTTTTATGGTTTCGTTTCGAAGGTTTACACGTTTACCGCTGACTCCGCGGCCTAGCCGTATATCGGCGTATTGGATCCCCCATCCCCTATATAATTTTGTTACTTAAGTACTGGCTGGAGTGCCAAAAAATTCTCAACTCATCGCCCTCAGCCTCTCGAACTTGGACCAGTGGTGTGTCTCCTCATTCCGTTGTGGGGCGCACACTCCCGGTTTAATGGATTTCACAGACCCTCCTATGTCGGATTCTCACAAAGCAGACCCCGTTCGTGATCTCAATAATTTCCTCCGAGAAGGCCCGGAGGGCAACTTGACCAAGGACTTCAAATGGAGCTCGACAAAAGAAGGGCCGGAGCATGATACCCTATATCACGTTACTGCTCTCTGTAAGTACAGACCTTTCGATGGAGCATCTCCTTTTTTTTAAAATCATCATTTGTACGACAGTCCTGGGGGTGAACATTGGGGTAGGGCATGGCCCTTCCACGGGGGCCGCGAAACGGATAGCATCTATTCAAGCCCTGGAATACCTGAAGTCTTATGGTAGAGGATACCAAATACCCCAACGATAGGCTCCGACCTCGAAATTTAGCACCACCGGGGATGTGATGCCTGAAAGGAGGAAACAAACTCACGCACCACTGACAGTACGGTGCGGAGTGATACATGGATGGAAAACGCGGATCTGATCGGGCAATTTCCAAATAGATCAAGATCAATTTACTGTGCCGCTCCGCTCCGAGACCACACCCCCTTCCATTACGCGTCTTTAACTCCCCAGTCCATCCACAATAGATGCCTCATTTTTGTACTGTAATGTACCGTGACCTCATAGACAGCACACATGCCAGCTGGTGCCGAACAATAACATAACTTATGTGACTAGTACGGCATATATATTTTCGACGCCCTGAGTTTCTCTACGGCCGCCTAGTCTTCCTCCCACTTTCGTTTCAGTAAGGCTGTTAGCGCCAGTGAGTGCCAGTTGAACAGTGATAACCGGAGAGATACGCACCATTCTACTTCTTCTCGTGAATCTGGAAGGCATAGAACGCAGCCTTCTCCTTCCCTTCATTATGTCTCTTCCGCTTGCTCCCACTCTCCTTTCGATGTAGACCCTCGGCATAATCGTCCGTGAACTTTCGGCTTGCAACGCGTCGCCCCCGACAGCCTGGCTGTACGCCCCTCCACGTATAACGAGAGTAAACCCGTCTTCGTTCACGAGTGCTTCGCCCTTTTTGTACTTGGACTCGCGCCGAAGCGCGGCCTTCCGTGCCGCGAGGTCGACGCCGAACTGTGCTATTGCCGAGTCGGCGTGTGCACGCACCGCCTCGAGTGAGGGGCGAGAGGACTTGTATCGTGCAATGGAATGTGAGAGTCCGCGCGGCCGTTCCTCGTCTCCATGTATCGGCCATTGAATGGGTTTCGCAGAACCCAGATGGGCGAGGGCGAGGGCGCGAGTCCACGACGAAGCGTCTAAGGATATGACATGGGCCGTGTGGCCCGTCCTCCGGAGTGAACGAAGTGGGACGACGGCAGGGAGGGGGATGACCTTTGGTCGTTGCTGGCCACTCGATGCTGAAGCTCCTGGTTGGGTATTCGAACTACTCCCAACCGTCTTGCGTTTCTTCCGCGCCGGAGATTGTGAACTTGAGGAGGGAGCTGCATCGCTCTAGGCACTGTCAGCGCTATCCGGGTCGCTCTCTGGGTCGACTTGTTTGCTTGATCTATCTACATCAAAGACCACTTACTCAACATAATTTGAACAGCCAGCACAATCTCTCGCTCCGTAGCGTCTGGTGGTACATTCACCATGAAGATTGTCCGGTCTTCCGGCCACTGAGTTCTACTGGCATTTCTGGACGAACCGACATGTGCTCGAACGTAAAGGGTATGCCGTGTGTCCCGGTCATACTGTACTGGGAAAGGAAAGAATCCAGAGATAGATCCGACGGATGTTTTTTTTGCTCGCATCTGGGGGTGAGAAATGACGATGAGTGATGCAAGGGAGAGCCTCCCGGTGAACACAGTACAGTACCCGAGCGAGTACGGTACTGCCTCAGCCTTCAGGACACCTGACCTTCCCACCAAGAGCCTAATAATAGTGGGTCATCACGTGTCTGACCCACTATGATTAGGCTCGAAATTGTAAATACCCAACACCGGCATTAAAACCTCCCCTAAGTGGGCTGATTATTATAAGTTATTTTATTTTTCTAAGTAAAACATGTGTGTGGCGGTTCCTGGGCTTTCCGTGTGAACTCCCCAAACATTCCCACGTCCCTGGCAACATCTGACGACGCATCGCAACCCGAGCTCATCGTCTCCGACAGCGAGCACATCTTACCACTTTAACTACATATTTTATATAGCATATCATATATCATTTGATTTGTTTTTACGAGCAGAACATGAATATAACGAAATAAAATAAACACAATGAAGTTCCTAGGCACGCGCGGCCCCAGCAATCGCCAGGGCCTCTTGGAAACCCGGAGCCGGCTAGCCGGGAAAGTCCTCCCGCGCTTGCCCCTGCCTCAGCAGCCGCAGCTGACGATGACGCAAGCTCATTGTCTTGCACGTTGAGCTCACTCGCTCTCGCTCTCCCTCATTTAAACACAATATATATATATCATAGGAATTGTATTAAGTAGTAGAACATGAATATGAAAGTAAAAAAAAAACTATAGAGGTGTGATTGCCCCTGCTGCCCAGGAGGGGTGAATACACCCTTTCCGCCCCCCGCTGCGATTCCGGACACCACCCACACCCTTCTGCATGGCACCGCGACGCATTTCCGCGCCCCTAAACCCTCTGGTGGCGCGTTGTTACAGCCCCGCAGGCTGGATTGGTTGCCGGGTGGTGTCCCGGTGCCAGTGGCGGCGGCGGCGATGTTGATGGCATGGCAATGGCGATGAAGGTAGGGGCGGACGCGGCGGTGTGAATGGGCACATTGCCGAGGGAGCACAAGGGGAGTGCGGGCGGAGCGAAGGGGTGCACTGGGGTGCGAGGTTGAGGGCACAGGCGGTGGCGCAGCGCCCGGATTTTCTTTGCTTGTGCTTCAGGCTGTCTCAGGCCAATAGTTCTAGCCTACCATGGTATTTGTGGATAGGGGCGGATGGGTGAGAGGACTGTATGGGGGAACTGGTGAGGGGAGACTGGTGAGAAACCCCAAAAGAGTTGCATTGCCAGTGAATGCCCAGGGCCTGACAACACCGTAAATGTTTCCGGCTCTTCTCCCCCCCAAATTCCCATGTAGTGCAATACAAACTACTCTTTGCTAACCCCCCTAGGCCCCCTCAAGATGTCCGGCCTGTTCCGCCCTTGCGCTGCTGTATGCACGTTCGACTGCCCACACCCTCGCACCCCTTCACTCCACCCGCACTCCCCTCGTGCTCCCTCGGCAATGCACCCATTCACACCGCCATGCCCGCCCCTACCTTCATCGCCATTGCCATGCCATCAATGTCGCCGCTGCCGCCGCTGGCACCAGGACACCACCTGGCAACCAATCCAGCCTGCGGGGCTGTAACAACGCGCCGCCAGAGGGTTTAGGGGCGTGGAAATGTGTCGCGGCGCCATGCAGAAGGGTGTGGGCGATGTCCGGAATCGCAGCAGGGGGCGGAAAGGGTGTATTCACCCCTCCTGGGCAGCAGGGGCAATCACACCTCTATAGTTTTTTTTTACTTTCATATTCATGTTCTACTACTTAATACAATTCCTATGATATATATATATTGTGTTTAAATGAGGGAGAGCGAGAGCGAGCGAGCTCAACGTGCAAGACGATAAGCTCGCGTCGTCGTCAGCTGCAGCTGCTGAGGCAGGGGCAAGCGCGGGAGGACTTTCCCGGCTAGCCGGCTCCGGGTTTCCAAGAGGCCCTGGCGATTGCTGGGGCCGCACGTGCCTAGGAACTTCATTGTTTTTATTTTATTTCGTTATATTCATGTTCTGCTCGTAAAAACAAATCAAATGATATATGATATGCTATATAAAATATGTAGTTAAAGTGGTAAGATGTGCTCGCTGTCGGAGACGATGAGCTCGGGTTGCGATGCGTCGTCAGATGTTGCCAGGGACGTGGGAATGTTTGGGGAGTTCACACGGAAAGCCCAGGAACCGCCACACACATGTTTTACTTAGAAAAATAAAATAACTTATAATAATCAGCCCACTTGGGGGAGGTTTTAATGCCGGTGTTGGGTATTTACAATTTCGAGCCTAATCATAGTGGGTCAGACACGTGATGACCCACTATTATTAGGCTCTCGGTGTGGGAAGGTCAGGTGCCCGTACCGTGACACGTATGATGCTAGATGCTATGGACGCTGCGTCACATCACCCGACTTCCGCGTGCCACTCGATTTTGTCAAATCTCCGACATAGAAAGGACTATGATTCATTCCGGCTACTATCCCCATCAACATCTTTCGGCGTTAATTAACTGAAAAAAAAACCAGTACCAGAGATCCAGGGCACAACCCAAGAGATAGCTAGAGAAAAATGCAGGCGCGCCGCTGAACTGGTCTCTGTCCTGTCGTCAACCCACTCCACTCCACCTGCGCACTGCCTCCTCCCACATGCCTTTCTGATTTCGTATTTTTGTTTCTGATTATGAAGTCCAGATCGGGCGCCCTGTCATCACTGAGGACACGGCGTTGTGTTTTGCCGCTATGAACGGTCTGCCAGGTCCACACATCAAATTCTTTCTACGCGAACTAGGACACGAGGGAACGTTGCCGTCGAACCTCCCAAACAACCAACGCAGGCATTGACATTAATTATTTCACCCTCACGTGATCGATGAAAACGAAAATGCGTAGGTCTTAATCCCATCTTGGATGGCTTTTCGACGCGCGCGGCGTGGGCACTTTGCACTTTCGCATATAGCGCAGGGCCAGGAACCGAGCCCGTTCGCTTTGAGGGCAGAACGGACGGCAAGATCGTGCCAGCGCGCGGCCCAGCCAAGTTTGGTTGGGATCCGGTGTTTGAAGCGGAGGACACTGGGTTAATGTATGTTGTTGTTATTTTTTTCTTTATTTTCGGTTCAGTCCCCCCTCTCATCTCTTTCACCGTACGGAGGGTACTGATGTGATGTATGTCGCGGAAGTGGCAGCCGGCCAGGACCACCGGATCAAGACCACACAGCGCACGCTGCCGGTGCGCAGCGTGCTAGCATACTTTACTTGTAGACAGTCTGCTTGGTCTAGGCCCAGATACAGTACATAGCTTAATTAGCATCCGTTTTTGTAGTTCTTTAAATACTTTAGTACTCGTGTGACTGGATCCTCAGTGTGCTTTCTAGAGCCCAGACTGAGTGTCCGTCATACAGGTGAATACAATCCTTATAGTGTGCTTTCTAGAGCCCAGACTGAGTGTCCGTCATACAGTTACACTCCTTCGCGTTTTGATTGCTTTCGCCCCACCCTCTTTAGCTGCAACAATGTACTGTTACGTTTTTATTGCAGCTACGTGGAGATGGAGGCGACACAGAAGAACGCCATTTCTCACGGGCCCGAGCACTGCAGAAGCTACGTGATTACATGCAGGCGCCCGGGGTGGAGCTGCCAGCATACAGTAGTACAGTAGCCCAAGCGGGCTAGCTAAGCGAGGATGCCGCACCTTCTCCATCGTCACTTCGCAGATGACGTGCGCCTCGGTCCTACTGGCCTCCTCGGCCTTCTGCACAATCGAAGCTTCGGTGGCCACGAGATGCTTGCTGATCGACGAGCCAAAGACGGGAGATTCTGGCCATGACCTTGTGCAAGACCGTCTCGATCGCCTGCTTAACTTCCGTCGGCAGGTTTCCGCTTATGTGATTGACGCCCAGAGAGGCGTCGTTCTTGTTGATAGGTTAGGCCATGTCGCGGCAACGGTATTTTTGCGATTGCGCGTAGGCGGACCGTGGTGGTAAATGTCGTAGTAGTAGCGGTGGTGGTGATGGTGGTGGGTGGGGACAAAAGTTGTGTTGAAATATCATACCGAAAATATGAAGCCCCGACGGTCGCAGTGGACAGCGAGCGCCACTGATTACCCCGCAGGTCCAGCCGGGGCCCATGACATTACCAAGTTGACTGTGCGCGGGCCGAATTCAGCCAGTCGATCATCATGTTTACGATGTTTCAGAATTCAGAAACAAGTTAACAAGTCAAATTGTCTACTTGCTGGTTCAATCAGTCTAAGAATCTTACACTGTATCAAGTTTCAATCACCCTCTAGTACCTATCACATTCTGACACATCATCTTAACCATCCTCGTCTTCATCACCTTCACCAACCCCCCTCTGTCTGGATCACAACTCCCCCGCGCCGGCAACGCCACCCATCTCGCGATCATTCGCGTACTGTGAAAGGTCCTGGAGAACCTCAGAACCAGGGACAACCCCGCCAGGCAAGCGCGCCAACAGAGACTCGGTCATCGAACGCAGCATCCGGCACCTCTTCCTCTTCCTCGTCTTCGCCTCCCTCATTCCCTTGAGCCTTCTTCACTACTTCCATGATGACATCCTACACAGCGGTGGCGCTGCGGGCCACCTCGTGCTGCTGCGCAGTCGTGCCACTACTTCCTCCCAGGCCACCTATTTTGAGCACGACCGTGTCGTCCGGGTTGGCGGGTATCGTAAACCCATATCCGAGGAGGAGCTCCGAATTGGGCTTGGCGCCGTAGTTGTTAAAGATCTCCGCGCCGACCTTTGACGCGTTGTGCGTCACGAACGATATTCCAGGCTGCGACGCGTTGACAGTGGAAGGGGGGGAAGAGGAGGATGTCACGGTTCGGGGGCAAGTGACGACCCAGGAAACGGGCTGGGCACGCGCGTGGTTGAGCGCGTCGATACCTGGTATCAGCACCGGGTACGAATCAGGCTGCTGGACGAGGGAGGGCGAAGGCGAGAGGAGAGTCGAAGAGAACCCGCGCGAGGACAAGTAAGTTGCGGCGGTGAGGAAACGCTCCCTGTGTGTGTGTACGTGCAACAACAAGAGTGGTTGGGGATCAGACGAAACATAGTGGACAGTGAGGTACGCGAGACGTACCAGGTAAGTGCCCTCTCCCACTCCTCGTTCACGCTGAAGACGTCCGCGTGGCACCGCTCCCAGTCGACCTCCCAATCGCGCTGTGCAGGTTCATGCTTTTTAGAAAATCGAGCTCGTCGTCGGTGAAGTGCAGTGGCGTCCTGAGTTTGTCATGCGAAGGGAGCGTGTCGAGGTACGGCGAGTGAATGAGGGTGTCGTAACTGCGGGTGAGGAAAAGAGATACACGTTGGCCTTTTTGTGCGGACGCGATATCGAGAAGGGAAAAACAAAAGAAAAAAGAAAGGTCACTTCACACCTTTTGGCTTGCTATCCAATGGAAGCAGATGTAAATGATGGTGGTTTGGCGTTCGGTCCAATGCTCGAATATGGATGTATGGGTCGCGGCGCGCCCTTGGATAGCGACGGAGTCATGATAATTGAGAACGGGCACGTTACAATGGTTGCATCAGGCTGGATATCTTCGCTCGCTATGATCGAAAGTCCTGACGAGACTAACGACAGCATTGGCACGCAAAGAGCGAGTGATAGACAACCGATAGACATCGCGCGTACTCGAGTTAAACGTTAAACGCTGGCTCCCACACTCGTCACGTCACAAGGCACAATGTGGCGCAAAGCGCCCGTCGTCGCTTGACTGTCAGCACTTAGCATTTTGTCAACCCCCCTCACATCATTTGGGAGCCACCCAAACAAACGTCATCTTTAACGCATTACCCGCACAATATCTCAACATTACAATCCGCGATGTCCTGGCCTGTTCACGAAGCGGTTCACATGGCCGAACTTCCGGGTGTGGAAACTAGGACAGGTGCCAATCCTTCCCTACAGTCCCATGGGAACCCCATTGGCTTAACTGATGCGATGTATAGGTCGCCCACCTCAGCTAGGACCAAACCATCCACCTTGGGGAGAACCTGTGTTTGTCGATGGATCCGGACCACTGTTTTCGATGTACTTGCAGCTGGCTGGAGAAGAGGACAAGAAGATGACGGAGAACTGGAAAGGAGACGCAGATGGCATTCTAATCTTTGTGAGCCATCAATCTACGAGTAGTACCTCTATACACTGACTCCGAGACCGAAGACTGGTCTATTCTCCGCCACTGTCGCAACCTTGGTAGCAGTGTCCGTACAGGGCCTCAAGCCAAGTTCCCAGGACATCTCAGCATTCTACCTCGCAAACATCTATCAGATCCTCGCCGATTCGAATGGCTTCCAGGTCGTTATCCCCCCCACGCTTTCCAATCCGTCCTTACCATTCTCCCCACCAACCTCTGCTGTGTGGGTCAATTCGCTCTGGTTCCTCAGCCTGGTCATCAGCCTCACATGCGCACTTTTGGCCACATTACTCCAGCAATGGGCCCGTCGGTACATGAAACTCATCCAGACACGATACAGTCCACACAAACGAGCGCGAATTCGCGCATTCTTTGCGGAGGGCGTCGATAAACTTCGTCTTCCTTGGGCAGTCGAAGCGTTGCCCGCATTGTTACACCTCTCTCTCTTCCTCTTCTTCGCGGGCCTCTCTGTGTTCCTTTTCAATACCAACCATACGGTTTTCAGCGTGACGATATCGTGGGTCGGTTTTTGTACAACCGTGTACATGTGTATCACATTCATGCCGATGTTTCGGCATGACAGTCCATACTACGCTCCCCTTTCTTCATTGGCATGGTATCTGTACACTGGGATACGGTTTACAGTGTTCCAAATTCTCTGGTGGATCGCAGATCGATTCAACTTCAGGAGTTCAATCCCGCGACGCACTCGCAACTTACGGTGGACTTATTGGCAACGGACTTTACGGGTCATGGAAATGGAATTCGAAGAAACTGCTCTCAAAGCACCATCGGAAATTGATGGCCGCGCCTTGATGTGGACATACCGTTCTTTGGACGAGGATCACGAACTAGAGCAGTTTTTTGCTGGAATTCCTGGATTCTGTAGCTCAAATGTGGTTGATGATCCTCAATGCAGTCTAGGCAGCCTGAGAAGTTCGACAGTGGCTGAGGCTTTGGGAGGATTCTTGGAGCGCACTTGGTCATCGAATTTACTCTCCGAAACAATCAAGATGCGGCGGCTCGTAATTTGCATCAGGGCCATTGATGCGGCCCACCTTTCCGATGCGGCATACGAAATCCTTTATGAATTTTTTGAACATCGGCCCGCGTTGCTTCGATCCATCGAATTGGGACGCTCTCTAATAAGCTGGGGCAATAACGACGACCGAAGAACTAGTTTGTTTGCACGAGGCATAATTCCCAGTCAGAAATGGAGCGAATCGGATCGAATGTGAATGAATCTGGTAGATGTGAATAATCGGATTTGACAGAATTAGAAAGTGAGACTGACATTAGATCGGGAGTGAATCCCATCTAACTCCTTCTAATTGCGTTCTTTCGTATTTGTTTGCATTAATCGCATTCTTTCTCATTATTCGCATTAATCGCATTCTTTCATATTCATTCTGATTTGTTCTGATCTGTTCTGATTCGATTGTATTCCATCTACGCTACTGGTTTTACAGTGAAACTTTTGAATAGGATCGAATCCCATCAAACTATGCGAATGCCATCTAATTATACAGAAACTGATTGGGATTGAATCCCATTGAATTGCTGCCAAACGAGAGCGGAGCTTGTGGAAACTTGTGAAGAGTACGAAAACGCGTTGCAGCTTGCGAGAGGAGAGACGACAGATGTTGGCAATGGTTCGATGAGGACAAGAAAATGAACTAGAGGGTGTTGTGAGAGTGGATTGGGGGGGGGGGAGAGGGGGGGAAGCAGGTCTCATACCAAGGCGAAGCCCACCACAGCAACTAGTTGGCACCGTTGGCTCTCCTGGGGGGAAGACGGCCTTTCCGTGTGGCCTTTGCCCATGATTAGAATGCTGGCCAGGAAAT
>Ga0307510_10000738_pt1 | contig 33606 bp, 10 predicted proteins | sample 12_EM_MG_FD_207224 | JGI IMG/M metagenome (GOLD analysis project Ga0307510, IMG submission 207224) | Populus trichocarpa ectomycorrhiza microbial communities from riparian zone in the Pacific Northwest, United States - 12_EM | ecosystem: Host-associated > Plants > Roots > Unclassified | place... | reverse complement strand
ATTTTCCCTGTTATGTTCTTCTATAATTGTTGACCCTGTCCAATTTTTTCATCCAATCTTGTGCTCGTACTGTTTTTTTTTTTTTCCAAGGTATCATAATATCTTTTGAAAAAAAATTCCAATTAATATCATTGTGTTTTCTTTTACTATTTAATTAAAATAAAGCCAACTCATTAATTTCAGCTTGTGTTATAACTCAAATTGTTACTTTCTTTTATTTCTTTAAAACATGTTTGCATTACTTGGACATCGTTTTTCAAGAATGAATTACGAACCATTTGCATCATTTAATGTCATTTTTTAAAATAACAAATATGGAGCCACAATGTAGCATTAACCCATGCATAGTAATACAACTATACGAGTTGTATCTCTGTCGCACTTGATGATCTTGATCACAATAAGAACAACGTAATATTTTGTGATTACATGAGTTGGAGTAGGATGAATAACCCCACTGAACTCCCAATGTGCATGGTAGTTCCTTCGTACCGTCAACGCTGCAGTTTATGTTATCTCACGTGCACCACCTAAAACTTCACTGCTTTTCTTCTTGCACATGCAAGAATAGGCCTTTGTGACATCAAGCAACGAATTCTTCGATAGAATTTGTCCTCGAATTGCACTATAGAACTCATTGAGTCCCATAAAAAAAACTGCATTAATCTGTGTCTCTTATGGCCTACTCGACAAGAACAAACAATGTCATTATAGGACCCAGCTCATCCCATAATCCTTTCAATTTTATATAGTAAGTTGCCACAATCATGTGATCTTGAGTAAGACAAGCAATGTCCTCTTAATTTGAAAAATGCGAGGAGCATTACTTCGAGAAAAATAATCTTGAAGGTCTTGCCAAATTTCTTATGATGTGGTAAAATATATGACAATATCTTCTAGGTCTAGTGTAAGTGAATTGAGGATCCAAGACAGAATGATATCATTGCATCTTGTCCACAATGCATGTCATCTGGTTCGTTTTTCGCATATGGTATTTTGATGGTACGTCTACGAAGCCCCGCTTGGATTTGATATTTAAAGAGGGTGTCATAGCTCGACAACAGGTTGAATAATTGTCTCTATTAAGAGGTTTAGAGACAAGCACCATTCGAGGATGATCAAAATAGTGAAGAAAATAAGGATTGGTTACATACTTCTCACTGCCCGAAGATTGCTCATTTGCCATAGTGATGAGAGTAGCTAAAAAAATATCAGAATAGCTTTAATGAGACATGTTTTTGAAGGATGCCTGCAAGATGGATCACTGTAAAAGTTGCAAAAGATAAACTTTGTTGCAAGTTCCTACAAAGTGGGGAATAATTTAAGGGCAAATATTGCAAAAAACAAATATATATATTGCAAAGAGACAAACTTTGATGGATCACGTGGATTGTTTAAAACAATAGCGGAGTAGTATTGCAAAAGGGCAAACTAATGTTGCAATAGTTGCACCTCTTGCAACTAAAAAGTTTTAATGCAGAAGAACAATTGAAGCGGCAAAAACTGGGTTTGCTGGATTGTTAAATCAGCTTTGATACCATGTAAAGGGATAAAAGAAAGCACTTTGCTGTGAAAGACCCAAGCATTGTTAGTCTAGAGGGTACATCTATTTATACAAGTGATATTTACAATTAGTAGAAGAAAATTTTTCTAGATTGTTGGCAACAAGTAAATAGCAGCACTTGTTGAATTTCTTCAACAAGAGTTCAAACCGGCAGCTCTCTCAACTTTGCGTTGAATGGCTCGAGTTGACTCGACAAGACTTGGTTTCGAACTCGCCAATTCAAAGATGAGCGGTGAGTCTGGCTTGGCCCCCTCCTCCGAGTTAAGTAGCTCACATATATAAATGTCCATAATCCTGGCAAATGTCTTGGGTTTGGCTACTTTAGTTTGTATAGCGACTGTTTGGGAGATGGGAAACTGCGAAGAATGGTTGATTCTTGCGGTATACATTCAAAGACAGAATGAGTGATAATGGGCATGCCATTATATGAAACCACGTATGAGAACTGGTGGTTCTAGCCGTTTTTTAATGTGTTTGATTTGATGTTGCATTAAAGGCATGAGATTTTTCTTTCATTTTCTTTCTTGAACTCTTCTTGTATGTATCTCGTCTGGAGATTGTAACATTTCTTATAGTGTCGTGGTTGGCTGTTAGAAAACAAAATGACTGATCGGCCTGCCGTTGCTTTGTAAAGCCGAGGACAGGTTGTTTTACCCAGAGGAAAAAATAAAGAGGATCCTGACGGCAAGGCTATGTGATTTACAAAACGTTGCTCTACGGCCCAAAAGTAAGCATATTATTTTTGGACCTACAAATCTGCACACTCCTGTCCATTACCGGGCCGGCAATAATTGAGTAGAGCCCAATAACGAGATACAGAGGCCTGGACTTCTAGCAACATAGCAGCGAAACGGCATCTCAAGAGCAGGAAGTCAGGAACTGCAGTCAACGATTCGAAGAGATGCAGAAAGCATTGAGAGTGTATGGACAGGTTCTTCGGCTAGTGAGGCGGTTACCAAAGGACTCAAGGCCTTATTACGCTAAATACGCCCGCGAAAACTTCGTCAACTACAGAGATGTCGAAGTCAGTGACACACAATTCCTCGACGAGCTCTTCCTTCGAGCATATAACCACTCCCTATGGGTTCTCAACAAGGTCTTTTTTTTATATGCTTCTAATGCTTGTCTATATATGTGTGTTATGGTCGCTCTAAAGAGATCTTTTTTGACGGAGGTACATTTATCTGGTGCAGTATTCGGTCGATGAATCAACTGCCAATAAGCTAAAGGAAATTTGTTGCGGCTGAAAAGGGAACAATGAGTGTGTTTGCCAGCTGTTCGATGCCATGCCTCAGTGAGTAGGCACGCTTTCTTTTGTGTTCCAAACGCAATTTTTTGTGCTTATTTCTATAATTTTAAGATATTCATGCTTGCCGAATAGCAACAGATTGTTACGATCAATAATCATGGTCGATTGAATGAAGCATCTCATTTTGATCTAGTGTAGTTTTCTTCCATGTGTCTAAAAAAATATATAGTACATTTGTTTCTAAAAAAAAAAAAAAAGTTTAGTAAATTTGCGTATGATTATTTTTTAAAATATTTTTTATTTGATATATATTAAAATAATATTTTTTATTTTTTAAATTTTATTTTTAATATTAACAAATCAAAACACACTAAAAATATATAAAAAATATTAATTTTAAATAAAAGAATTAAATTGCTGTGAAATGTTTTTCTTTAACCGAGTTCCCAACTGCTCCTGAAACAACAGTTTTATGCTTTAATAATAATATGGTTTACAATACAAGTTGTCTGCTTTCATAATGTGACTGGTCATTTCATTTTGTCGTAAACTTCCTATGTCCCAACTATCTTCTGGTCTCTACTTCCTTGGTAATGGGACTAATTTACGTGACCAGTTTGATGGGCAAGGCGATACTGACTGATAACCTGATATGATACCCTTGTTTTATAATCATGGCTTGCTTAAATTAACTTTCTCGTCTGAATACCAAGGATCGCTAGTTAGCATTTACCCCATTTTTTTTTTTTAATTCGAGGAAACCTATCCCCGGAAAGTGTATTTTGTGGATCCAAATAAGCGAGTAAAACCCCGGCTGCCCCAGGCTCTTACAAAAAGTGTACGCCTTGACTCGAACTCGAGACCTGCTGTGCAGATCTCAAGCTCTTTGTCATCACGTCACGCCTCTTGGGGACATTTACCCATTGCTATATTCTAATCTTTCATGTGTATTCCTCGGAGGTTTGTTTTTAATCTCTTTGCTACTCTTCCATACCACACAATATTAACAATTATTCTTGTGAAGTTCTATTCTATTGACTCAATATCGAACACATCAATCGGATTGTTGGCATGTTCATTTTATTTTTGTTTAGGATGAGACTGCATGCATGCGACACAAAGCAGGTGAGATTTGAACTCAGAAGCTCCTGTGTATTTAGTGAAATCACTTGTACAAATCCTTGTGCATTTTTATTTATTAGAAGCCCCATTCCAGAAACTCGAGATGAAACTTGCAACCTTCAGAACCAAAGTGATTATTCTCTCTCTCTCTCTCTCTCTCTTGTGAAGTTAACCATGGCAATCCCGTCAATAACCATCAACCAGGGCCACCATAAAAACATCGAAGCGGGTAACTAAACAGAGAGACAAGGCACATTATCGAAGGCAAGCGAGCAACGAGGCGTCGAAAGGCGTGTCATGCGATGGGAAATGTTGGAATGGAAAGGAATTGACTGCCAGTCTCTCTCTATCTCTATATCCTTACCGCAGCTCTAGTTCATAGGTCTGTTTCCGAGTGTCTCTTTTGGTTACCATAATTGCCACGTGGCCTTCATGTGTCTCCTCTTTCGTCGTTGCCAGCTAGCAGAAGCTCTGGAAAGTGGAATATGTATCCTTAGCAACCGGATAACTTGGTGGGCTGCGATGGGACTTTCCACGCGCTGTCTGTTGTGACTGCTCCGTTGGTTGGGGCTGTTTTTATGGTTCGAAAGTTTTTTTTTATTTAAAACAATAATAATTAATTTTTTTATTGTTTTAAGATTGTTTTAATTTATTAATATTAAAAATTAATTTTTAAAAATAAAAAAAATATTATTTTATGTATTTTAAAGTGAAAAATATTTTAAAAAATAATCATGACTACACTATCAAACTGACTTTATATATAAAAATAAAACAAATTAATCTAGTAAATCTATAAATGTAATAAAGATTTCAATAGTTTCAGCAGTGTTATTTGGGATAAAAATATAAAGCTGGTCCATGCAAACTGACTCTATATATAAAAATAAAACAAATTAATCTAGTAAATCTATAAATGTAATGAAGATTTTACTAGTTTCAGCAGTGCTATTTAGGATAAAAATATAAAGCTAGTCGATGCTTAAGTGTTTTAACTTGTATCATCTTTATCTTTAAATTATTCTTTGTTTCAATACATCCTTGGATGATTCTTATATTCTCCATCATGGAGTTTCATTAGGCATAAATAAAGAGTGATCAAGTCCTAAAAATCTTAGTATAGGAATAAAGCTTTCAAGTTGGGTAATCGATTAATCAATTGGTCCTTACAATCTTATTCATTCTTCCTAACAAAGTAGCTTAAGGCTAGTACCTGCGAAAGGTCTCTTTTGGTGAAGGTGGGGACTCTCCGATGTTTAACTGAGTATTTTTTTAGAGAAAAAAAATACAATAATATTTTAGAGAGAAATGCTCTAAAAATATATATGCAGTATAGAATGAAGATTGTGAAACTTTATTTTGAAAGTCTCATGGTATATTTATAACTCATGAGTCTTGTCCTTTTATGAAGACGATGGATTTAAGTGTAATTTCATCTTTGTGATATTTTTTGTATTGTGAGTTGTATTCCACTTATTTTATCCAGCTAAAAGATGGAGACATCGCAGGCCGTGAAAGACTTTAATACATCTAATAGTGTTGGCGGAGTGTAGACTTGTTTAATTAAGTATTTTTATTGTGAAATAAACCCTCTAAGATTTTATATAAAAATCTATAGAATTGATAGCATTAAATTCATGTATTATGTTTGAATTCGTGAGTGTAGCGAATCCGACCATGCTCGGGTTGTAATGAAAAAAATCCTTGAGCTCGACACTTTCAGGAAACACGCGTCAAGCCCACCTCATTGGCCTGATAGCGCACCAGGCCATGCTACTAGGTTTGGCAACACCTTTCAAACCCAAAAGTTGGGTTTGGAGACATCTTCCATACCTAAACATTGGTTTTGACAGCGTCAATCCCCAACATGGGTGTAGCACTGGCCAGACCTAAAAAGCAATTGGGTCTGGCCAACATCAGACCCAACAATATATGGGTCTGGCATTGGCCAGCCCAACAGTACTTAGGTCTGGCCAGTGCCAAACCCACCGTGCCTAGGTTTGACACACTGTAAAGCTTACTTGTGACTAGGTCTAACTTTGGCCATACCAAACGCGCCTTCACTAAGGCGTGTTTGTGATGCGTGCGTGCCAAACTAACCAACCTGAGAATTCAGGAAAATTATGCCCATATGTTTTTCTTTATCTGACATTTTTGGTAAACATATATAAAGATATAATGATAAAATATTGGTTCATTATAGAGATTTTTTATATCATAAAGATGGATATAGAAGCGAATATATATTATCTTTTTATATGAAAGTGAAGACGATCTCTATATCAAAATTTATATATGGATTATTTATATTTTTACATATATATTTAAAATAATTTATGTAGTTTTTTTTAAGATTTATTTTGTATGATAAATACAAAACATTTTAATTTTTTATGGTCTATGCACTTTATTTAATAGAAACTACTCATTAAAAAAATTCCTATGAACCTCCAATAAAGATGGAAGTTTGTCTTGAATATAATTAAAGTAAGGTATAGAGATTAGAAACTGATGGGTTAATGTTTTTGACTCAGTATTTTTGAGGTTTTGAAATAAAAAAAAACATAAAATTATAACAAGGTAATGATCCAAGCAAATATAGGTCTGGCAAAGCTGTCACACCCAATATACTTAGGCTCAGGCATGTGCTAAACCTGTGATAACGTGGATCTGACAATCTACCAGATCTAATATACTTGCGTTCAGTCATGAGCTGAGATCAACGCTAAGTGAATCTGGGGAATGCACATGCATCCAAGAAGTACTCTCTATTCCATAAAGATAAAGGACACGACATATAGGAGTATTACGTCTTGAAAAAGAAAATTGAGAGATTGATAGCTATGGGCTATCTCTGCTAGTTTTTTTAGAGGGATTTCCATCCCAAGCCAAGAAGGGAAGAGCTCGATCAATCAATGTTGGCATTACCTAAAATCACCGTGATTTTGGGTGGCACCTCTGCATGAGGTGATTCCTACACAGGGAAAATAAAGTATAGGAAATAGGTCCTTACAATTGCTCGTCTCTAAAACTAGTGGCATGAACCCATCATCTTCATTCTAGAAGATGGAAAGGGAATAATTTTCCCAAATAAAGATGTTTTGGTCATTTCTACAATCCTTTCTAACCATCGAGTGCATCAGGTGTTAGTAGATGATGGCAACATGGTCAACATCCTCTCCCGAGAAGTAATGATATATGAGAATATCCCCCTCAAGACTTTGAGAAACATAACCAATTTTAAGTAGACTCTAGATTATCAAAAGGCTTTTGAAGAGCTCAAAGTTCATCTTTCATCCCTCAAGATATTATCTCAACCTAGGGAGAGTGAAAATGTTTTTTTTTTATTATTTAGAAGTGTCAGACTCAGCTGTAAGTGTTGTTGTGGTTAGAGAGAATGAGAGAATACAACATCCAGTTTATTTCTCCAGCCAAACCCTTCATGATGTTGAAACCAAATATTTAAAAGTGGGAAAGGTGCCCCTCACTCTAGTTTGTGCCTCTAAGAATCTTAAGTCATACTTCCAAGCTCACAAAGTCATAGTACTCTTAGATAAGCCTCTATGATAGATCCTTCACAAGCCAGAGATGTCTGGACGCCTAGTGAAATGGGTCATTGAATTGAAAGAGTTTGAACTTCAGTATAGACCCTAACTAGCTATAAAGAGTCGTCTTGGCAGATTTCATTGTTGAGTATATTTTTGAAGGTCTTATAGATACACTTACATCTCCACCTTCAATTATAACTTCCTCTACTACACTAGAAGCGTCATTAGAATAACCTCTGATGACCCATACTTGGAAATTATATGTTGACGACTCTTTCAATGTTGATGGAAATGAAGCTAGGATAGTACTTGTCAGTCCTAAAGAACAAGTATTTGAATATGAAGTTTGTTTTGATTTCCCATATATGAATAATGTATCAGAGTATGAAGTTTTCCTAGCGGTCTTGCAGAGACTTTAAAAGCATATCTATTTCAAGTTTATAGTGATTTCTAATTAATGGTTGGTCATTGCCAAGGAATTTATCAAGCCAAATAACCAATTATACAATGATATATTTAGAAGTTCCAATATTATCTCTTAAAGAAAGACAAAAAAAAATATTTCAATCACTTGCAATCCAAAGAAAGATACCATTGAGCAAATCTCCTGTTTAAGTTAGCAAACTCTGATCCTGTAGATCTCTTAGTGGATGTCTGGGTTGAAATCTTAAAAAAACCGAGTGTAGGTAAAGAATAGCTTGTTGTCATTTCTATTAGCATTAAGAAAGATTAGAAAACTCCAATCAGAAAATAATTTTTTTATTGGGAAATTACCCTTAAATAGAAACGAAGCCATTCGTCTAACTGAACAAACAACGAGTTATTGTGTCATTGATAATATTCGGTATTGAAGATCCACCTCAACTTCACTATCAAGGTGCTTATTCCCAGAAGAAAGTGTTTATGTTTTAAGAGAAATACATGAAGGTATATATGATCTTCATATAGGTTCTAGAGCTCTTGCTTCTTAGATGACAAATGCAAGTTTCTATTAGCCAACTATATTCCGCGACGCCACGAATTTGGTAAAAAAATATGATCAATGTCAAAGATTTATCTTAATCTCTCATCAACCATCTACAGAAATGATCACCTTAGTCTCCCTATGGCTTTTTTCTCGATGAGGGATAGACATCTTAGGTCCATTGCCTAGGGCTATAAGTAAAAAATAGTTTATTTTGGTGGTTGTCGATTATTTCACTAAATAGATTAAAGGAAAAGCCTTGAGATCACCAGCAATAAAGTACTTTTATTTTCCAGGAAGAACATCATATACTAATTTAGACTTCCTAAAGTCTTGATAGTAAATAATAGGATATAAATTGACAACCATAAAAAGAGAGGGCATTGTTAGAGACTTCATATTGATCATAGGAATGGAAGACCCATCTTTAGCACTGCTGATTAGTAAATAATAGTGTCTGAACACCTTCACTGAGGGTTCCTCCTTCAAGATCCTCAATAGCTTGTTGAATGCAAATAAAGAAGCCTACCTGATGGGGTAGAGTTGAGCAGGACTCAAGTTAAAGTAATAAAAAACATATTTTACAAATCTTTGTAAGGAGAATGAGTATCTAAACTCGTACAAAACCATGAGGGCAGTAATAATAAAGTTACCCCCAACATATTTGCTGGAGACTTGTGTAATTCATTTGTTAACCTCATGTAACAAGATTATAAAGTCTCTTAGTTATCTAGAATTAACCAAAGTCACTTGTTCATACAATAGAATGTTTTTTGCCTCATCCAGAGACGTGTCAGGTAACCTTAGTCATCCTTTAAGATTTTAAGCCTCTTGAGGAACATTCTTGTTCTCTTTTTTAGTTGATGGTGATTAAGCAATGCCACTTTCAAATCTAGAGCCTATTCTAATAGTCGTAAATCCCTAATAAGTGCTTTTAGTTTCAGGCATGAAACTGAAATCTCCCTCAAAAGACATGGTTTTCTTGCCTTTTCTAGAAGTCTTTTTTAACTTGAGATGATTTGAAATAAGAAATAAGAGATGAGGTGTGTTTTGTGTTTACCTAAAAGACAACTCTTCTATAAAATAACATAAAGAAACTTGATCTTGTATAAGGATACTAATATAGAGAATGAAAAGGGAAATTTTGGAAAAAAATAAAAAATAGAAATGAAAAAGAAGAAGGTTTATATAGGTGATCGCCTCTAAATTCCACCAACACAGGAAGAACATGTGGTATTATATCATAACTCTATGAAGGATAAATGGTTGTTGCATTAATTACATGCAACCGAATAGACTTCTCAAAAAGAATATTTTGCCTTCCCCTTAACAACCTTTAAAATCATTATGGGAAGATGTTATTTTTCTAGAGAAGATAAGACAAACCTAACCAGTTGTCTTCCAAAATGCTTTTCAAGTCTTTACACGTTATATGCATAAAGACTTGAGATGTAACTAATGACTTAGTGTTTTTTACTTGGTATTTTTTAGGTTTTAATAATAAAAAAAAACCTAAATTCATAGCAGGGCAATGACCCAAGCAAATGTGGATTTGATAAAATTGTCAAACCCAATATACTTGGGCTTCACCACATGCTGAGCCCTTGGTAATGTGGGTCTGGCAATTTGCGAGACCTAATATACTTGGGCTTAACCTTTAGCCAAGCCAAACGTTAAATAGGTCTGTCAAATTACCAGACCCAATACATTTGGGTTCAGCTACATGATGAAGCCAAAGCAACATGAGCCTGGTAACTTGCTATGTCCAATATGTTTGGGTTTAGCCATATGTTGAACCCTTGACAATGTGGGTCTGACAACTCGTCATGTCCAATATGTTTGGGTTCAGCTATATGCTGAACCCACGACAACATAGGTTTGACGAGTTGCCAAACTCAATACATTTTAGTTCAACCATGAGTTGAGCCCAATGCTAAATGAGTTTGGGGAATTTTTAGACTCAAAACATTTGGGTTCACCATGTGCTGAACTCAAGGCAACGTGGGTCTGGCGAGGTGTCAGGCCCAATACACTTGGGCTCAGCCATGAGCTTAGCCCAATGCTACCGCAAAAGCTTGTTCAATGCTCATTATGAATGATGAGCACTGAACCAGCTCGGCTGGATGCAACTAATGTAATAGATACATGCTAATCACAATGATTAACATGGTAGATAAATTAACTAGAAGTCAAAATCCTTTAGCAAGAGTCGATAACTAAATAGAAATTATAAAAGAACCATAATAAGCACAATAATACTAGCTGAGATTTCCCACCTAAAATTTTCCACTTAAGTTTTGATTATTAGACTTGCTCAAAATGAGTACATATAGGTATAGAGAGCCTACTGCATTCAATTCATGAACAATTCAAATTGAACGTTGTAGAACTAAACCTCATTTAGTACATAAACTATAAAACTGACCTCTTACACATGTATTAATGAGAGAGAAAAGTGGTTGGGCATATATCATAAAGTTAAGCTTAAAAGGAGCTAGGACGTACATTGAGCCCATGGTGTGTTGGGCGTATGCCGAACACTTGGGCTCAAATGTGGTGCTTGAGTCTGCAGGGGCACTAGACATGGGCCCAACGCTTAGGCTTAAGTGAAACACTAGAGCCTACGAGGGCATTGGGCACGGGCCCACCCCCTATGCTCAAGCAGCATGCCTGTGCCTATTGGGGCACTAGGCATAGCCCCAATGCTTGGGATTAGACACCACGCCTGAACCCACCGAGGCGTTGGGCATAGGTCCACGACCATGGTTTTGGTCCAACCATGTTTTTAAAGTCCTTCCTTGGTTTGTGCCAATTAAAAGTACTTTTTTTCTCTATAGGGCTAACTTAATGGGTCATTTTCTATGTGTAGCCCTTACTTAGATAATGCTCATCTCTTATTTGAAAATTCGTATTTGACTTGATTTACCTTAGTAAATAAAGAAGCTCAAATGAGGAGTTTATGACATCTAATTTTACATGTTTTATATCATCTGTTTTGTTCATGTAATAGTGTTATGAAAAAGACATCCACACATGTGTGCGTGCGTGTGTCAGGGGGCTAGGTGAGTAATTATAAATAATATTTTAACAATTATATATTGATGAATGAAAATGACTAACTCCCTAATAAAAACATCAAGGATTACTAATTAATGATTTAACTAGATTCATTTCATTCTTTTAATTTAGAAATTTTTTGTATATATTTCTAACAAACTTGTTCATAAAAAGTAGCAAATTATTTAGATAAATAATGGTATTTTTTAATTTTAATTACCAATTACAGTTAAATCTATATAAATTAACACTCCTGGGATCATGTAAAATTATTGATTAATCAATATATTATTTAAACTTAAAATTTAAATCAATACGTGATAAAAATATTATTTAATTAAGGTTATTAATTTATACTATATTAGCTTATTTTTCACTAATAAAGACTAAATTTCTTGTAACTGAATCCAAGAAAACTAATCACGTTTAGCTTAACACTCATAACAAATTTCTTTCTCATGTTCGTTCTTTGAATTTGATACTAAAATCTTGCATTCCACACACACACACACACACACACACATATATATATATATATATATATATATAAAGGTCAAAAAGCAGAAAAACCAAAGATTTAGTTTTTTTTTCTAAAAATATTAATAAATTTTTGGTCCATCAGTTTTGCAAGGTGATGAAGATAGCTTTTGTAGTTGTGGTTTGAAAAAAATTGTTTTATAAAATGCATTTTTGGTTGAGGTTGATTTGATATTTATATATGTTTATTTAAAACTGTGGTTGAAATTGAGATTGAACAAAAAGTAATTTAATATGTTTGGTGATATATATTAATATTGATGGTTTTTAATTTAAATATTGTAGATTTAACTACTGCTATTATATCATGAAATAAATAATACTTTATATAAAAAAATTTATTATTCCATTAAACTATCTATAATTTCATCACGTACGAAATTCATCCGTCAATGACTACAGTTTTCATAGTTTTTTGAGCGTACAACAAAATCAGGTAAAATATCATTAGGAACAAAATTGGGATTACGATCAAATTCTGCAAAATGCTACGCCATCATGCGATCTCCTTCTAATTTATGTAATGTCATTGAATAATGTTAAACACTAATTTTTTTAATAAAACACATTTCTAAAAAAATCAGATTTTTTATTGTTCACGTGAACAGTGCAAGTGATAAAATCATTGCACTGTTACGTGTTAACAAATGTGCAGAGTGAATTAATTCACTCTGCACAGTTCACTTAACAAAAGTGAACAGTACCGGCAAAGCAGGTGTATCTAGCTTCTCCCTGAACTGCGCTTCTGTGCCTTTTTTGGTGGGTTCCATGAACTAAAAACACTTATTACTATTTTAACCAAACATGTATTTTTTGTGGTTTCTTCAAAATGTAACCGCTGCCCGCGTAGACAAACACGCTCGAAATAAAAAAAGTTGACAAGTTTGTTTCATTACGTGATCAATAACTTTATTAAAACAAAAGATATCAACAAAATAACATAAATCTAACAAGAAAATGAATAAAATCAAACATATCATGAAAACAACACACAAAAAGAAAAGAAGGAAAAAATACAAGCAGAGAGGAAAGATAAAAAGGAGGATGCATCCCAAAACACATGATATGTTAAGAGCCTCTTTTGTAATGTTGATAGTTAAGAAGCTCAAAATTTTCAGCAGTCTTATCAAATATTATTATATATTTTTATACCTGGAATTGTTTTTTTCTTTTTTTTGGATTAATTCATTTTTTTAATTTTTTTTAAATACAGCATATCAAATTATTATTAACATAAATTAAGTCTTGCAAGGAAAGTACCGTAGACAGTACTTTCCCCACTTTATCCCTAAAAAATCCACTGACTTATATATTGAGGGATAATTTGATTTTTTTAGATGGACACATTAGTTATTGGGACATTGATTAGGGGCAAAACTGACTCTATATTCTTTTTGAATGACAATGACTTAGTGAGCCTTCCAACCAAAAAAACATTAACCTGTATCTAGGGGTTTTTTAAGTATTTTTTTTTGTTAGCACAATTAAATTACTAATTATACTAGGAAGAAACAAAAATAAATTCCTTTTAATGAGGTTTTTTATCTTTGCATTTTGGTTTTTTTATTGGTATCAAGTTGGCTTATAGATAATTTAATTTTTTACAAATATAAAATATTAATAAAAAAAATGGTTGGCCAAGATATGATAATGTCCTGCCGTTTATATTTTATATCCAATTTACTTTTTTTATTGTTATTTATTTTTTTTATTAATTTTTTTCTTAGTTCTCATTCTTTTGATATTTTTTAATCCTTTCACTAATTAAATTTTGTTTCAATTTCATTCAAATATTTTTTCATATCAAATATGACCTCTATTATTTTTATTGATGTTTATTTTATTTTGTATCTTTTTTATTGTATTTCTTTTTTAATTTTATCTCTTAGTATTTATTTTTACTCAGTTATGAGTTTTAAAGGTTAATATAGGTTAATTTTAGTAATTTTTAGGTCAATTTATAATTTATTTATAATTTTATGATTTAATATTTAATTTTTATATTTTTTTGTATGATTATAAGTTTTGAAAATTAACAAAAGTGGGATGTAAGATAGATGGAACGTATAAAACTCTTAACGAATTATTATATGTCAGATAGATAATAAGGGTAAGGAAAATAGAGGCGGCTAGTATAAAAAGTTAACGAAGAAAAGTGAAGAGGTAATTAAAGCCCTTGTAGTTTAGGATGCATGTAATTAAATCGACTCCAGACCACAGAAAGGAGTGTTGTTGTTTACAGATATTCTATTTTAGCATTGCCTCCTCGAGATGATCTTAATAAATTCAGATTATATATTCGAAATCAATATAAACAAACGCCGAGGGTAGTTCCTTTAATTAATTTAATCAGCAAGTTATTTATATAAATTGAATGCAAAAAAATATAAAGTTGGACACATGATGACTACATCATGTATGAGTTATAAATGTATTGTATTTTCAAAAGCATAGGACTTGATACTTTCATATTCGTCTATATGCGCGAGGAATCTGATTTTTAGTTAGTACAAAGTCCTTCTACATTGCTTTGACATTGTTGAGATGCATTACCTATATCAAGTAATGCAACAGTTTGGACTATCTCGATGTATGCTAGATTATGTTGATATCGGTGATGAGCTGCGTAGTAATAGTCATTAGGGTAAGCGTGAGGGGGATTGGTTGATGATTCATGTATCTTACCTAGATCTTTGGGATGCTAGGAGAGATCATGTTTTTAAGGAGCGACATCTAATGATTGATATAGATAACTACATGAGATGATATTTGTTCATTACACACTGTTTTATTTAGGGGTGATAAAAAAAAATAAAAAAATAAAAGAGAAAAAAAATGAAGAAAAAAATGAATAACTAAATAGAAAAACAAAAAAAATTGGTTCGATTCAGCTTTAAAAATCAAAAACCAATTGAACCAAACCAGACCGGTTCAGTTTCAAGTTTCAACCCTAAAACAAACCTAGGTATAAAAAGCTTATGTTTTTCATGAAACCTTATTCCCCTAATTTCCTTTTCTCCCGCAACCACCCTCACTTCCCTTTCTAGTCTGCTCATCTCTCCCCCACCATCTCCTCTCCCTCTTTTCCCTTTTATCTCTATCTCTGGTCTCTTAGAGGCCGTTTGTTTGCGTGGTTGCTTCTACGTTTGAAGCAACCACAACAAACATTATGTTTGGTTACGTAAAAAACACAATTTAATTTTGGTAGGGCCCATGATAATTCACGTTTTGCACGCGAATTTGGCGAAGCAGCTCCTGGCTGCTTTTTGAATTTCAGCGTTTACGTGCACAGTGCAATTCACTTGCACTGTTCGCGTGAACATTTTTTTTTCGGTGTGTTTAATTTTTGTACATTTTAAAAAAAAAAAACTAGTTTAGAGTGAATTAAATTTACTCGCATTGTTATGTAAACAATTTTTTTTTCCCGAAAAACTAGTGTAGAGTGAATTAAATTCACTCGCACTGTAATATCAAATCAATTTTATTCCTGATAATATTTTATCTAATTTTACTACACGCTCAAAAAATTATGAAAACTGTAGTTCTTGTCGGATGAATTTTGTACGTAATGGAATTGTAGATGGTTTAATGGAATAATAAAAAAATATTTTATATAAAGTATTATTTATTTCATGAAGTAATAGCAATAGTTAAATCTATAACATTTAAATTAAAAACCATCAATATTAATATATATATTTTTAAAATTATTTTATAACCTCAATTTCAAAAGCATTCTTAACCAAACACATTAAACTACTTTTTCTTCAACCTCAATTTCAGCCACAGTTTTAACCAAACATCTATTTTTTCAAACCAACCTCAACTAAAAGTACTTTTTATAAAACAACTTTTTTCAAACCACAACCATAACAGCTGCCGCAATACCAAACACACTCTTAGTCTGGTGCGGTTAAAAATGGAAAAACCAAGGTACTTTTTCATCTCTTGCTTTCTCATATTCACTGAGAAATTTGATATGGATTTTAAATGTGTTTTTTTTTTTATTAAATAGGTTTCTTCAATTGTTTGTGAATAGATAGAGAAGTTTTATGCCGCTTAAGGTTTAAGTATAATGGGTTACTTTCATGCAAATGAGAGGTCAAATGATGTGGAGCTTGGTAATGTTGTAAAGAATATTGGCGATCACATCTATCGCTACTTTTCTCAAGCTGTCATTCTTTAGTATGTATTCTTTCTACTGTAGATGATGTTCTTTTTTGTTGTTTCTTGCTAGCTTTCATTTTGAACCTTTTTTTTTATTTGTTTTTTCTTTTAATTTCATTGTAGTTAGATAACAAAAAGCTTGAAACTTTGCCAAAGGGGAAAGATCTACTCCTTGTTACGCAGGTTAGTAACTTTGTTTATATATATATATATATATATATATATATATATATATATATATATTTGATGTAAATAAGGGTGGTTGTTGTTTAATCTATTGATATGTGTTTACGTGCAAAAGTGATTTTTTTTTCTTATAACTTTTCAAGTTGGCTTGAATCTCTAAGTGAAATATGCTTTTTCATGTGGAAAATTTATTCTATGTTAATTATGTTTAACATGATAAACAATTGAGAAGAGACAACTGATTTTTCATTTTATACTTGTGTTGATGCTGCAATTCTTTGTGGGTTTCTGAATTTGTAGGATACCAACCATATAGCAGGAGGTGCAACAACGTAAATTATTATACATGGGTTACCAACCAAAGGCATTTTTCATTCATGTTGGAATGCCTTTGCTATATTTATCATCGTGTATGTTTTAGGATAGGCTCATTAGCCTATTTTCTAAGTTGAGAAGGCAGGAAAGACACGAGGAAAGGGGAGAGTAGGAAAAAAATAAGACGACAAAAACTTATTTGTTTGTGTTTGAAGAATTGCTTGTTAAGAAACTCATTGAAATAGAAGAATATCTGATAAGCAATCTTAAATTCACATCAGTAAAATGGCCAATAACAAAAAAAAGCAAAAAAAAAGTCTAATACATCTTTTAGGGCCATTGTCCAAAAAAACTCAAAAAATCCTAAGAAAAGCTCAAGCCTAATAAGAGAAGACCCAATTAAATGGAAACAGGTCCAGCCAATTTTGAAAGAAAAAACAAACAAACCGAACCAAAATGATCAGTTAAATTCGTTTTATAATTTTAAAAAATATAAATTTCAGTTTGGTTAGCTTTTTTAGTTCAAAACTAAACCAAACCAAAAATAATCACCTCCAGTTTTGTTATGCCTACATGATCGCGTTTCTCGAGGCATTCACTCAATCTGATACATTATGCACTTCGATATTCGATCAAGAATTAATTGACATGCAATATTGTTTTACACATAGCATTTATTAAATATTGTTAATGTTATATCATGATTGATGTCTACTGATTAGTTCTTAATGTGTGTTTGTGTGTATTAATTATTGAGATATATTACCTATATTGGGCAATGCAAAAATTTTGACTATCAAGACATATACTGGATTATGTTGATACCAATGACGAGCTACATAGTATTAGTCATTAGGGTAAGTACGAGGAGAATTGATTGGCGACTCATATATCTTACCTCGATCTTTGGAATGCTAGTAGAGATTGTGTTTTCAAGGAGCGACATTTGACGATTGATGTAGATATCTACACAAGATGATATTTATCCAATACGCGTTGTTTTATTACACCTACCTGATCGTGTTTCTCGAGGCATCCATGCAATCTAATGCATTATATGCCCCAATATCCAATAAAGAATTGATTGGTATACAATATTGTTTAACATACAATATTTATTAAATATTATTAATTTTATTATTGATGATGACTATATATATATTCATTAGTTGGTATGGAATGCTCATAAAGCAACAATGGCTATCTGTGAAGGTGTAAATGAGATAAGATGAATTGTGGACAATATTATACTTAATTTATATTGTGGTGGACTTTAAGAGGTTGATTATCTTAAAGTGGTATTAACAGAAGATAAGGTTGCTTATCGTGAGAGTGTTGGGGATGCTGGTTTGTCCACAAGCATTCAAGGCCCGTCTACGATCATCCCATGCCCATCAATTAGAATTGTAGGTCCATCCATACGCTAGGGTGATATTGGTTCTCCTCACACCTACATGGATATTACAGATCCGTTCTCGAGTTGAACGAGTTGGGGTGACGATCCAGACTAATCCAAGAGTGCTTGTCCTTCCTTGAGTTGGGGTGATTATTAGATATAATTACATGTTATTATATATTATAAGAATTATGAATAGATGCATAGTTAGTTTAATTTTAATATAATGTTATGTTATGTTAATCTTCTGTATAATTTTATTACTTATGATTGAAGATGTTATGTGCTGCTTATGTGAATTATGTTTTGATGCTGGAAAATTGATTACTTGAATGATAGAAATTGTGATTTTTTTGGGCAGGGAGTTAATGGTAAAAAAAATATCTCAGGATATGTCTTTTAGTTGAGTCGCAAATAATGAATACAAATCTCGTTTCGTAAATGTTATTTGTGACTCTCATGTCGCATATACTATATGCGACTTGATTAAGTGTGGTATATTTCTAAATATTTTTTTACATGTGTTTTTTTACCAATTTTTTTTCTTATTACGCTAAGTTCCTAAAAAACTCCCATCAATCTTTCATTAGTTATCTTTCATGATGGCATCTCGTTGGTCTATTAGTACATCAACCATGGATAGTCTTATGTTAGTTTTGCAAAAACAATGAAAAGTTATACTCACGTGCCCTATCTTTCACAATTTCACATGCCTATGCCTTTTTGTTTAGCCCTACAAAGTGTCAAACATCTCCAATTTCACTCACATTCACATATGCACTTCATTTTAACACAAGTCATGTCTTTTATTGTCAATCTTTCCATTTAAATGATGAAATTATCATTGAGCTAATCGTTAAAAAAACCCATGTAACATTGACATTAAGTAACTTCTGACACAAACTATTTAGCTTTAGTTTTGGCCATTAGAACATCTTTAATATACTTTTACACCTTATAATAAATTCTTTTCCAATTTGGTTTTGGATTGGACCAACATCAAGCATTCAAATTGTTTTATCCATGAGAATTTCTTAGGTAACATTTGGTTACTGTCTCTGGACAGAAGAGATGGAGATAGAGGAGATAAGACAAAAAAGAAGATAGGAGACGAAACTATGTTTGGTAGTGATATATAAGATAAAATGATTGTCTCTGTATCATGTTTGGTTATGATGTATAAAACATAATAAAATATGAAAAAGTCTATTTTATTCTCAATATGTATTGTTGTCAAACTTACATATATGAAAAAAATAATTAGATATTTTTTTACTTTAGTTTATTTGAGTATTGAAATGAATAATATTATAATAACCTTAGTTATAGAACTATGACTAATTTGATAAGTTGATCCGAGACCTGGATTGGCCTGAATTTAAGAAAATAAAAAAGAATGAATGACTTGACTTGACCTGGTCAAATACTAGGACTGATTTGACAAGTTGACTCCCGAATTAAGTTTTATAACTATGATAATAACAACTTTTATTTTATGTTGACCCTTCTGGCATATGACCCGGGCCTTAGCCCAAGTCGGGTTTTAAGACTATGATAATAACCATTTTGTCTTTGCGTTGACCCAGGTCAATGGTCATCCTTAAGCGTGACCCGGGCCTTGCCCTGGTCGGCACCTGAATAAGGTTTTAAAATTATGATAATAATCATTTTTATTCTTTAGCTAACTCGGGTCAACCCGACCCGTGACCCGAACCTCAACCAGTGACCCGAGATTGACCATCGGGTTGAGTTTTAAATCTATAATAATAACTATTTTTATCGTTACATGCCTCAATTGGATAATTTTGAAATTTAGAGTTTTTTACAATGATATTTTAGAAATATAAAATGATAAATATTGTTTTTGGAGACATGTTGCATATGTACCTCATGTTTTGGAAGTACAAAAATTTACTCCAAAATTATTTGAAAGACAAATTTATTTTTATGTTTTTGTCTCTTCAACCCAACACATTTTTATCTGCATTGTCCATGTCCCTTCTGTCCTATAACATTAACTAAACACTTTCTTACATATATTTCCTCAAATTTTAATAGGCAACAGTAATATCAATAACAATTAAATTTGAAGCTAGTTTGAAAGACCAACCAATATTTTTATATATGTATTGTGTCTTAATTATCACGACATCTTTATCAATAATGTAAATATATATATATATTTCTAAGACAAATGCTTAGAAGAGGCTAAGACAAATGGTTAGAGGAAGGGTAGTTGTTTAGTCACATGTCAATCAAGAGAAATACAAAATGTGTACATGAGAATTTTTTTGTTTCAAAATCTTATCTGGTCACTAATATTCTAAGATGTTCCAATTACAAGAGCGAAATGATTCGTAAGTTTCCGAAGACTGCCATTCACATATAATCCTCACTTCCTTAAATTTGTGCTAAGTTAATTAAAACTACATGCTAAGATTTGTGTTTGGTTTTAAATTAAGAGAAAAATAAATGTTAATGGATTAATATCTTTTTTATTTAGATGATATTTAAAAATATAATAATAATTATTTTTTAAAATGTTTTTTACTCGGAAAAATATTAAGATAATATATTTTTTATTTTTTAAATTTATTTTTAATATTAGTATATCAAAAAAAATTTAAAAATACTATAAAAAATTTATTAATTTTTAATAAAAAAATAAATTGAAATTCACTTTCAAACACCTTCCAAGCATGTTTGGCATTTATTTAAGAGTGAAGGGAAAATCAAAGGCTTAACACTTAACCCCGTCTTACACATTTTATTCTTAAAGTTCAAGTGTTAACCTTGTACGAGTACCGAGATGCTAGAGGAAGAAATTTTTTTGCGGCATTATGTTTTTTTCTTTTTCGCGGCATGATGTCTAGTCAGTTTCAATATAGCCACTGGCATTCAATGGTCGTGACTCGTCTGGTCTCCAATCCAAGCAATGAAAGTTGAAAATTTAACTGGCTTTTAACCAAACCAAATGCTTTGGAGGACTAAACCACGGTTTTCTCGGGCTAGGTGTGTTTGACTGAAACACACCAAAACCCAAAGCCGATCTTGGAAGTACCCCTACCCCCACAAACTTCACTACCATACTACACAACACTGCAGTCGCTTCACTCTCGCTAAGGCAACGGTTGCTACCTCTTTTCTTCTCCCCTGACCAGTGATCGACCACACCACCACACTCACACGAAAAATATTGAAGGACACCATCTGTTCCGCGCTGTCTCTGTGGTTCTAGGCTTTGCTTTAGATGGCTGGGAGGGAGAGTTTTTTCGAGGGGAATCATCTTGTACCAGAGGGCAATCCTCCTAGTTTCTCTGAATTGCTCTTCTGTAATGATGATGATTTTGTGGGTGTTGATGTAGCCCATGCTTTCCATTTCTCTTCCGTTGAAAAGTCTCCCACAATGCTTTGTTTTGGGGGATACAATTATCGAAATGAAAGTGAAATTGTGATGTTTAGTGAAGAAACAAAAACTGCCCCTCAACCTCAAATCTCTGGGGTCACATGCAGTGACTCGTCTTCTGCTTCATCTTGCAACAACAACTGCAGCAATGTTGATGTAATCAGTACCATCTCCAAATCAAATGTGAGTGCCTGATTGAATTTGCCTAATTTGCTTTGGGGTTCCTCGTGGTCTTTTCTTTATATTTGCTACTTCCGCAGAGAAAAAGAAACGGGTCAAGCCAAGAAGTACCAATGAAGCGCACCAACACCGTAGCCAAAACTCCTTTTCTAAGTCAGAGAAACAGCAAAAGGACCGAAACTAAGAATCCCGGATCAACTGCAAATGCAAAGGTCAAGGTTTATAGTTTTTCTTAATTTCTAGGACATACCTGCATGCGTGTTGCATATATTTTTCTTTTTGACTGAAATGTACTTATCAACAATTTCTTTCTAATGATAGGTGAAGAGAGAGAAGCTAGGAGACAGAATCGCTGCATTGCAAGAGCTTGTATCACCCTTTGGCAAGGTCCAAAAATACACAAAATTAAACTAATTATCTATATTTAATCTGGTCAAGTTTAATTGCTACCTTTATAGTGAGTCCTTTTAAATTTCTTTGTTGGGTGATGAAGATTGGCTTTGCCAACATCTTAAGCAACGATGTAATTGGGAATTGAAATTTTGCAGACAGACACAGCATCAGTGCTACATGAAGCGATGGGATACATCAGGTTCCTACAAGATCAGGTTAAGGTTCTGTGCACTCCTTACCTGCAAAACCTACCTGTAAGTACCAATGTACACATCACTTCTTTGTCCTGTTTTCCGCTCTCTTGAAAACGACAATATGAATCAACAACATAGCATGTGGGTCCACCTTGCGTAGGTCCCACTTATTATTGACTAGACTACACAGATAAAGTAAAATTTTTTACCACGGTGAAACAATTTTGGTTTTTCCGCTAAAGAGTCAATTGTTATTAGTTTTGACCTGGCTTCTGTTGTTTTTTTTTACTATGGTTAAACAATGTTAGGAAGGCGGAGAAAACGGAGGAGAGGAATCGATAAAGAATCTGAGGAGCAAGGGATTGTGTCTGGTCTCCGTGGACTGCACTCTACCCGTCGCAAACAGCAATGGAGCTGATTTCTGGTCACCAGCTACAATGGGGAACTGACTCTCATCAAGTAAACAGTGAATCTATACTAACTAACCATTAAGTTTTTGAGATCCTAGCTAGCTAAAGTTGGAAAAAGGTCAAGAAAGGGTAAAAAGACAGGAAGTAAAGTTCAAAAGGACTCCTATATGATGGAAAAAAATCGAACTTCTGGTGAAAAGAGTTTGCTGCCCACCATTTATGTAAATTAGATGAAAGTTTTGGAAGGGTAATGAAAAGTGGAGAAGGGAAAAAGGAGGATGCTTCTCTACTCGTTTTGGGGTGGGAGGATGCATGTGGCCTTTATGGCATAGATGCTTGCTAGCATGGCTTACACCTGTAAATTTTCCAGGGTTTACCAGTTATCAATGCGAATTCTGATAAGAAGGGATGGTTTGCTAGTATAACTGTTTCTTTTAATTATATTGAACGTCTAATTTTTAAAGTAACCTAAAATTAGTTGATGAACATATTCGCTGTTTGCTAAGGTTTCGAGGGTTCTGGACCTCTTTAGTGAGGTGAAGGGTAAAAAATAAAAAACATAGGAACTTTACTGGTGGTACGAGGTTCAAACCTTCTCAACCTTGAGGTAGAGGGGTCGGTGGTTAGAGAGGAAGGCTTGCCTTTTTAAAAAAAGAAAAAAAAATAAAGGCTTACCTTGATTGTACAGTATAAGGAGGGTGTTTTACGATGCCGTTGAATTGTGTTCTTGAAAAATTTTGAATATTTTTTTAGTATAATTTTTGTTTATGTTTTTTGAATTATTTTATGTGTTAATATTAAATATATTTTTTTTTAAAATAAAATAATATTATTTTGATGTATTTCTAAGTATAAAACATTTTAAAATCTACCATACTTTCAAATACCTCTTTAAACTAGTGGATTGCGGATTGGACTCTACTTTTTTTTTGGAATGTAAAAATAGTTATAAGTTTTGTAGCATTGTCATTAAACTTGGTATAATAATTTAAATTTTAAAAATTATGACTTGATTTTTTAATTAATATTTAATTAATTGTCAAACTTGTAATCATTGCTATAAAATTTATTGGGTTGATTTAATTTTTTCATTTTATTAAATAATAAAAATATAAAAATTGATTTATTATCAATTCAATATTAAAAGATAAAATTCAATAAAAACCTCATATTAAATGTTAGAATTTGTAAAAAGCTAAAAATTATAAAAAAATGATAAAAAAACTCGATTTGACTCTTTTATTAATATTTAGATAAACTACTAAAGCTGCGACCCAAGTTATAGACTCTACTAGGTCGGATAGTTTTTTTTATTTGATTATATAATAAAAAATTTGAAAATTGATTTATCATTAACTCAATATTGAATGATAAAATTTAATAATAACTCCACATTAAATGATGAAATTAAAAAAAAAAAGCCAAAAAATATATAAAAAAGGATAAAAAACCCAACCCATGTCTTTGATTAATATTTCTTCAACCCGTTAAATTTGCGACTTGAGTTATTAACTCAATTGGGTTGAATTAAATATTTTATTTTATTATATGATATATTTTTTTTTGATTCACCACCAACTCAATATTAAATAATAAAATTAAATAAAAACCCTATACTAAATAATAATAAAAATAAATAAAACAAACACAAAAAAAGCAAGAAAAAAGGCTAGGTAGCGCTGGAAATGGGCTTGTCCAAAAAAGCTAGGCTCATGGACCTAAAATGACTAGTAAACTATAACATGAACTTGATATAAAATACTTACAATAAATTATTAATCTGGTTTATTGTTCGAGCAGTTAAACTAACTCAATACCTTTTAGTTGTTTTAATAATAGTAATCCTAGTGCTCATTCCACTGGTCTTAGGTCTCCTGCTGGATAAAAGAAAATAATAGGGCATAAGATGTATGGGGTTTCCTTAATATTTAGTTTTGGGCAAATGGTTGGGTCAGTTCTTCCTTTCCTAGTCTATGTATGAAATGGTGTGATTATTGGCAAATGGCAAGCACTTGATCTCATAGCGAGCATAAAGTGAATAAAAGAATTTAGCAAAACTATAAATAAAATATCTTAAAATATTTAAGAACTAATTTTTATTTATTTATGTATATCTGACAAGTACTAAAGCCTTGAACAATGAAGTCAGATAATTTTACATAATTGAAAAATATATCTTACTTATTCGAACTTGAGGCCTTTTGTTAATTATGAGCTTTGGACCATTGACCAAATAGCCTTTGGGTTCTAGCCGACTCTGCTTGATATGACCAAATACAAATATCATGAGAAAGGGATTCGTTTGAAATTTTATAGAAATAAGTGATTGAAGTGTTAATTTAATTTACCCTGTAGCTAATTGGTTGGTTACACGTGATGTTATTATATTCATATAAATATATATTTATTAATAATAAAGGCTTAATTTATCTTTATTATTTATATAATATTAGATTAATAAATTTAGAGTAAATATTTAGATTAATATTCATGGTCGATGCTCTCTTAAATACTGGACATTCATTAGAGTCGTAGAGACTGATACATATATGATGTTCTTTCCTCTATGAAAAGAAACAGTTGTTCTCATATGCTAAGAGATACTTAGAACTGATATGTAGGCATTGTTATTAAACCCGGCCCAGCTCGGCGGTCGACCCGGGATCCGGTTGACCTGGTGGTTGGACCAGTCCGGGTTTAATAAAAGACCGACTGGGGAAACAGCCCGGCCAAACCCGGGCGACCCAGGCGAACCCGAATGAGACCCGGTGCTTTTTTTTTTTTCAAATGTGGGATTTGAAACCTATTAGTATATATACTCTATGTTCCCAAATAAAAAGTCATGTTTTTTCAATGTGGGATAAAAAACCTTTTGGTTTAAATACTTCAACTTAAAAGGATAACATAGTATCTTTTCAATATGGGATTTGAAGCCCTTTCGTATATATATATATTCTATGTTCCCAAGAAAAAAATCATGTTTTTTTCAATGTGGGATAAAAAACCTTTTGGTTTAAATATTTCAACTTTAAAGGATAACATAATATTTTTTCAATGTGGGATTTGAAGCCCTTTCGTATATATACTCTATGTTCCCATGAAAAAACTTATGTTTTTTCAATGTGGGATTTGAAACTCATTATTATATATACTTTATGTTCCCAAGAAAAAAACATATTTTTTCAAATCATATTTTTTTAATGTGGGATAAAAAACCTTTTAGTTTAAATACTTCAACTTAAAAGGATAACATAATATCTTCTCAATGTGAGATTTGAATCATTTTCATATATATACTCTATGTTCCCATGAAAGAAATTATGTTTTTTCAACGTGAGATTTGAAATCTATTAGTATATATACTCTATGTTTCCAAGAAAAAAGTTATGTTTTTTCAATGTGGGATAAAAAACTTTTTTGGTTTAAATACTTCAACTTAAAAGCTTAACATGATATCTTTTTAATGTGAGATAAAAAACTTTTTAAAATATTATTTTAAACTTCATTGTTTACAATATGTATAACTTATATTTACATGGATTTTTTCACATGAAATATTAAAGTTTTAATTTTTTTTTTAATTTTTCCGGGTTGACCCGAGTTGACCCGGGTTGACCCATGAAACCCCGGACCCGGCCCCTTGGCCGGGTCAACCCCTGGGCCGGGTTTAATAACTATGTATGTAGGTACTTGTTATAAAACATGTACACTAAACTAACCCGTATGATAATTCCATATGTAAAGATCACCTATGTTTATGAAAATGCTTATGTGACGGTTATGTAAGTGATCATTAGATTTGAGATCACTAAGTCATCTTATATAGAGAATAATATGCTTTGATCATGTTACATGTTATCTTAATTGAGGTAATGAAATAGTAGACATTGGGTGTATCATGAACTATATGAAGGTACTTGAGTGATCAATGAAGGATTCATCACCCTAGGTGAATTAGAGAAAATGTTTCATATATTCTAAAATAGTATTGACTGAGAAATCTTTGGCCAAGGTGAAATGAGATTTGAAAAGAGTTTCAATTCTTATTCAAACGATCAATGATTATTATATAAAGAACAAACATGATTTTACATGACAGACATACTCCATGCTTTAATGTTAAATCGAAACATTATTAATGAAAGGATATTAATTACATTGAGAAACCGGTCACTGAAAAGTTCAGTCAAATCACTAATGACTTTTTTAATATTTTGGGATTATAACATGTTGTTAAATGATATATCTGATCTTCAAATATAAATCAATCAATTGATGATAAATTAAATTGTATAATTTAATTTAATTTATTATATTAGAATTATATTTTATATTTGGGCCAACATGTTAGGAACTTGATGGGTCAGACACATTAAGAACCATTAGTTAGAAATTAAACTGGGATGATTTAATTAAGTATGACTTGATTAAAATAAATTTTAGAAATTAAGAACTAGAATATAATTAATACATGAATTATATTTCTTGACTTAGAAAAATCAAGTAAGAACTTGATTGATTAAATTTATAAAATTATCCTTAAATAATATATGGATATTATTTAAGGGGCAAATAAATATTTTTTTTATAGGGTTTTTAGGATTCCCTATAAATATAAAGTTAAGTCTATTATTTTGTAAGTGAAAAAAATGAGTGATTGTATATTAGATAGAAAAACTACGTAAACACGATATTAGAGATAACACTCTAGGCATAACAATTCCACTCTTCTAAATAGGGATTTAAGAGATTTCTCAAGGGTGGTTCGTGTGGATTACCGTTAGAGGCCGGACAATTAGACGACTTGTGGTTTGTGACAACTCAGCCTTTAAAAAATTATTCAAAGCAAAAAAAGATTAGATCTTCATGTAATAAATCCCAAACAACTCTAGATCTATCTAACAAGATTTTAGGGACTCTTACATAATTTTATTTCATAATTTCTGCTGCGTGAATATCATTACCAGAAAATCGATAAATACAAACGGAACTACCGAGAGAATATTTCCAGAAAATAAAAGAGATTTTACCGACATAAATATTCCCTCGGTATATACCAAGGGAATTATAGTGGGAAAAAATAATTAAAACAAAGCAAAAAAAAGAATGACGTGTCATTTATACCAACAGAATTACCGACGGGAAAAATTTCGTTGGTAAAATCCATCGGTAAATTCGTTGGTAAACTGTAAACATTGTTCATCATGTCAATTACAAAGGGAATCACCAACGGAAAATTCCATTGGTATTTTCCAGAGAGCTCTGGAACTGTTCACTTCCTAATTGCACTGTTAATTGATGTTCTTTACAAACAAAATCACCGACGGATTGAAAAGTCATCGGTGTTATTTGACGGTTTTCTGAAAAATTTCGATTAAATTACCAACGAAAGATTCACCGACAGAGCATTTTAGTCAGTGATTTCGTTGATAAATTAATTACCAACGGAATGATAGTACAAATATCAACGAAAAATTCTGTCAGTAAATATGAAGATTGTGGTAGCGATGATAAAAGGGAACTAATACGAGTAACAAATAGTGTGTTGATGCTAGCCAGGTGATGAATTATCTCTTTGAAATTAGATATGGAGAGGCATGAGTCTAAAGTCATAATAAAATCTTGCCCGAGCATTTATTCTGTTAATTTGTGCTCTCCTAAAACAAATGTTATTGATTTAAGCCTTTAAGGGCTCCAATGACTCAGTAAGTTTAAAACACCCATCTTCAATCGAATTCAGAGTGTCTTCCAGGCCTAACATGCCAACACCCTCGGATATGGGGCTCGTTGAAATCACTTGGATTGATCGAAACTTAGATGGGGTTCATAGTTCATACACCCGAGACTGGTTGCTACATCCTAATGCACTATTTTTTGGTCGAATCTGATTACTTGTCACTAATCATGAGGACAAAAATGATTATGCATTAAACGAGAGTATGCCTCTTAGTCACGTGTTCCCAAGGAAAATTAGCATCTTCCTCTTGTTTGAACTTGAAAATTCTTTGCAATTAAATACAATTATACACAGCCTCACAAGATTCTCGTCTTCTACCTGCATCAACTTAAATATAAGAGAATTCTTAACCCTTTAAGAGAATTTGCTTTGAAAGTGTTGTAGTTGTTCAAGCTCAGCATTCTACGTCTCCCAACTTATAGTAATACTAGAAAGATCATAATTTTTGAAAGGTTTTCCGGTTTCTGATGCCTAACATGAGAACATATATAGTGATGTGCTCTCTACAAAAGATGCTTTTAATTACCATTGCAATGCGGCAATATAAGAAATCGATGTAGGGTGTTACTCTTAGCATAAGGCAAGCTCTTTCGGGGCCAAGCAATCGCGGACATGTTTGACTTCTTCACAAAGAACCAGACACCTATACTGGTAGTCTGACTCCAATAAGGAAACTGTGAAGTCATGCACATGTGGTCAAAATATACAGGAAGACTGATACAACTGAGTTATATATTGGTTTTTTTTTTATTCTTTTTTTCCAATTTTGTAACTTGAGATTCAAGTGTAAATGGATCAGTTCAAAGTGTTCAATGATACATTAATCCATTCTTTGCTTGCGTACTTTAATGGGGAATTGCTCAAAAGTCTTTTGTTCTTGTTGTTTCAAATAAAAAATCTAATGGTGCTTGTGTACTGTACGTTGTCGAATTTAGCCGAATTTTATCCATGATGAAAAAAAAATTTAGCTGAAAAAAATTCTTTCATCGAATAATTTTTGTAAAGCATAAATCATACATCATATCTCATAAAAATAAAAAATACATATTTTTTATATAGATCTCACAAAAAAAAACCACCATACCTCCATGCTAAATCCTCCTAGATATTTTATTGTTGCCGAAGCATTGTCAAATAGAATTCCAATAATTTCTATCCTTGCATCTCCACTATAATTTTTCTATAAAAATGCATAATTAGCATGTAAAATGCAAATAAATAAGAAAATAATATAAATTTTTTTTGGTGAAATAATATCTAAAATCAATGATGATAAATAAACCTTTTTAAAAAACCAAATCATTCCTAAATAAAAAATAATTAATTTTTTAACCAAGACCATATACATCACTCCACTATTTTAATAAATAATGAAGTGTTTATAGCAACAGAGAATTCACCATCTCTTTTAATATATTTGTTATAATCCAAGAACAACAATACAAGTCACATTTGTCTTCTTGCCATCTAGAAATAGTAGGGATTAATGCCAGATTAATAATGGACATTAGCCAGCAATTTTAGACAAATTTGGTGGGTTTTTAAGACTGGTATTTGCAACTTGCAAAGGCCATAAGAAAATGAAGCGAATATATGGACCTCGTATAAGAGTGACTGCGATTGGCTGCTCATTTAACGTGGTGAGGACCCATTGTTTTCACGAGGATATTTGATAGTGGAGAACGGAGACTCTCAACCATTGTGGTTAATGATGATTTTTTTAAAATTTGATATACTAAAAAATAATATTATTTAATGTTTAGATAGTCTTTAATAGCATGTTTAAGTTATTTTTTATTTCGAGCTAAAATATATGATTGGTGGTAGAAATCCTAGCACCTGCAACACAACTTTTTTTTATGGGGTTTAGAGACCCTACAATGTTAAATTTAGTGGCTTTAAATAAAAGATTGTAAATGTTTTGATATTATTAATACTTTGGGAATTAAAATATGAATGCTTGGAGAAAAAAAATTGTGAATAATTTATCTAGATGATTCAGGGGTATTTATAATCTCTGAAATTTGATGTTTTAATGAAGTGGAGGGATTAGTGAGTTATTTTTTCCTAATGACATTAATGAGGGATAAAAATACAATAGGTTATTGAGAGACCTTTTAAACAGCTATAGATATAGGGATGCGATTATTCCTAACATGAATAATTCATTTTAAAACTTTCAAGAATGAATAAACAAGGCCTTATAGCCCTAATACGAGTCTATAATGATCCTCGAATCATGGGATTTTTTTTAATTTTTAATTTTTTTCACAGTACAATGACTTAAATGCCCCTTAAAATTAAACTTTCTTCTGGATTTAAACAAAGCATGCACGAGCACTTTCATCATTTCATTCTGGATTTCTTGTAATTATCATGTGGGGTCAGAGATAATTAGATCTTTTAATATATATATAATATAATTTAAATAAAAAAGGTTGGCACCGCCCCCACCTTTTAGATGGTGCGCGCGGTGCCATGGAGACTTCAAATGTTGCCTATCGGGGTAGCATTCGATGGGTCTCACTGCCCCCATCATAGTGGTGTGGTGCATGCATCCAGATGTGCGGCGGTTGAGCTCCGACGGTGTATTTCTTCTTCCCCCCTCTTTTCTCTACCCCTCCTCGAATAGCAAGTTGAGCGCTGCAAAAAATCAAAGAAGTTTGGTCTTTAGGTCTTTATTTTTTTTATTGTAATATATTTGGTCTTGAATCTTTTATTGATTTGTTTTTCAATTTTATTCATTAACATTTGATTTTTATATCAAGTTTGGTCCTCATTCTTTTGATTGTTATTTGTTTTTTTCTTATCCTTTTATTAATTGAAATTATTTTTCAATTTCTTCTTTTATAATTTGATTTCATTTTCTTATGACAAATTTGATCTTCATTCTTTTCGAATCTTTATTTTGTTTAATTTATTTTTCAATTTTATTCCTAATTATTTTGGTTGGTTGGGAATTAATTTGACGTTGTTATTTTTTTGGGTTTGTCTTTTATGGTGTAATCCGGCTTCATGATTCGTGTCACGAGTTTTGAAGATTAGACCGGGTTGGCTTCAATCTTTTTAAGTCCTTTTTTATATATTTTTTAATTTCATCCCCCAACATTGGGTTGGTTAGAGATTGATTTTTTTTTTAAAAAAACTTTTCTTTCTATGAGGTTATCTTGATCTCATGTCGTATGGATTAGACAGGTTTACTAGGGTTGACATGGGCCTGGTTTTTTCATTTGCCCCATCATTATATGGTTGATTTGAGAATTGAACTTCACAATTTTATTCAACTTGCTTTCCATAAGGTTATCTTATTCTCGAAACTAGGGTATAGATTTGGTGTGCTGGCTCGAATAAACTCGAGTAAATGTTTTTTATGTTTTTTTAAATTGTTTTCTTTTTAATTTTTTCATTCGACATTTTATTTGTTAGGAATTGAGATTTAGATTTTTTTATTTTTCTTTCTATGAAATTATTTCATTCTTATTTAATTTTTGTTAACAAATCATTAAGACATTTTATAAATATTGTAAAGATATATTTTTATAATATTGACAAGAGTTCATTTTTTGTATTGAATTATTGGTGGATTTTTTTAATTTCTTGTCAATATCTTATTTTTAATTAAATTATTAAATTAACTGTGTTTATTAAACCGGTTAATGACTTGCCTTTTTTTTTTTTATTACCATAATCTCCCACAAGTATGTGAAGTTACATGGACCTCCCAAAGATTTTAAAAACTTGACATAAATCCTCTCCCACATTTTAATGTTCTAAAGATCATCCATGTAATGATAATTACTTAAGAAATATTAAGGACATTTTATATATAAAATAAAAAAATCTATAAAATATTATCACTAGTGCATTCATCACACCACGGTGGATCCCCGTAAAAATCTATAAAATATTATCAGACGGAGTTTTCACTGTATTCTATAAAATTTATAATGTTTCGTAAAAATCTATAAAATATTATCACTGTATTTTCATAATTACGTACAGATGGATTTTCTTTCTTTTTATCTAGCAGACGGAGTTTTGAATTGATAAACATGTGTCATCCCTTTCACAATGATTAAAGATTAGGTCATCTCTCTTTCAGAGGGGAGGTCTAGCAGCAGCAGCAGCAGCACTTGCTAGCCAGTCCACCATTTGATTTATACACTCATGAGCTAATAAAAGAAGGAAAGAATATGACAGTACCGGTGCTGGGTTTTTTTTTTTCCATTGACAAGGAAGAAAAACAATATGATAAATGAGGATGTAAAGGAAAAGGTTAATGAGATTATGGTTGACATGAGCCACTTGCCTTTTTTATTTTATTTTATTGATTTGTCTTGCACCACATCCAACTTCCTACGTTAATGCATCACCACTTGGGGCATCCCAACTATCTACATAAACCAGCAAATATCTTATGCAAATCAAACACAACCATAAGAAACCTGTTTCACTACCACTTTCTTGACCATGTTTCACCATGTTTATGTCCTCTCTTTGCTAGTACTCCTAGCAATCAACGCGGTTTCCGCAGTGGACTACACTGTCACCAACAGAGCCAGTGCAACCTCTGGTGGAGCCCGATTCACCAGGGACATCGGGGTCGATTACAGCAAGAAAACACTCGCATCTGCCACAGATTTCATATGGAGAACCTTAAAGCAATCTAATGCCGCCGGCAGAAAAAATGTTCAAACAGTCAACTTATTCATAGATGTCATGGGTGGTGTTGCCTATGCAATCGACAATGAAATCCATGTTAGCAACGATTATATAGGAAACTATTCAGGTGATGTCAGAAGAGAAATCACTGGGGTGCTTTACCATGAAATGGCACACATATGGCAATGGAAAAGCACCAGGAGGACTAATTGAAGGGATTGCTGATTTTGTAAGGTTGAAGGCTAATTATGCACCTAGCCATTGGGTGCAAGCAGGGCAAGGCGACAGTTGGGATCAAGGTTATGATGTTACAGCTAAGTTTCTGGACTACTGTAATGGTCTTAGAAATGGGTTTGTTGCTAAACTTAACAAGAAAATGAAGACTGGTTATAATGCTCAGTACTTTGTTGATCTGCTAGGGAAGACAGTTGATCAGCTTTGGAAAGACTACAAGGCCAAGTATGGAAAATAGAAGTGCTTGGCTAACTAAGAGCTGAATATTTGAAATGGTACACTTTT
>Ga0307510_10000737_pt1 | contig 33614 bp, 52 predicted proteins | sample 12_EM_MG_FD_207224 | JGI IMG/M metagenome (GOLD analysis project Ga0307510, IMG submission 207224) | Populus trichocarpa ectomycorrhiza microbial communities from riparian zone in the Pacific Northwest, United States - 12_EM | ecosystem: Host-associated > Plants > Roots > Unclassified | place... | reverse complement strand
GTGTCAAGGTGGCGTCCATTCTGCACCTTGTATTAGCCCACTGCCAGTGGCCAGGCAGACGACCAATTCACCTCTACTACATTAATACGGACTCTATTACGAACGGAGTCCGCACCAATGACCTCTCAAAACTTGAAGTACGCCTAAGAAACTGATTGGCCCCATTTCTGAAACTAACAGGATCGTATTTCTTAGCACCGCCTCGTCCTCGGAGTTGAGTGATGACCACTTCAAAGGCTCAGTAATGAGGGAACATTTCGAACTACCTGTCGTGGACGAAGGATATCATCAAGAACCATGTCAAGGTTTGCATTTTGTGTAGTGTCCGCAGCAACCGCTGACCGATTCTGCCGTGTACTACTGTAGACAGGGACGATCGACGTGCTGCCCGACAATGCTCTCCTAGAAATATTTCTTTTCTACAAAGACGACCCCTCAAATGATGCCATTGTCTCGTGGAGATGGAACCCGCTGACGCAAGTATGTCAACGATGGCGATATGTTGTCTTTGGATCACCTCGGCGCCTGGACTTGCGACTTGTCTGCACGAGCACGACACCCGTTAGCAGATTACTACATATCTGGCCACCTTTCCCTATCATCGTATATCGCCCATCAGCAGTGGATACGAATGGCGTGGAAAACATCATCGCTGCACTCGAATGCCATGATCGCCTATCCATTATCTACATCGACGATATCCGTGATCCTGAAGTCGAAAAATTGTTCACTGTGCTGCACGAGCCACTTCCGCTTTTGACAAGATTCTTTCTGGAGTCAGCTGATGAGTACGATGAGTCGGTGCCGGTGCTTCCAGAGACATTCTTGGGTGGATCTGCCCCGCGTCTCCAAGCATTTGTGTTGAGGGGCATTCCATTTCCGTCATTCCCCAAATTTATTTTACGTTTCACTCACATCGCCTTTCTCCACCTTCTCGATATCCCGAATTCCGGGTACATTTCACCCGAGGTCATGGCTACCTGCCTGACAGCACTACCCAATCTCGAAGATCTTGCCATTGGATTCCGCTCCCCTCCATCGGGTCTTCTCCAATTAAGTCCGCCTCACCTCACACGTGCAGCCCTCCCTCCTCTCTCCTTTCTGTTCCTCTCTGGCGCTAGCGAGTACTTTGAAGATTTTGTCGCTCGAATAGATACGCCTCGCCTTACCGAGCTCAGAATAACGTTCTTCATGAACCTCATCTTCGATATTCCACGACTACGCAATTTCATCGACCGTACAGAAGGTCTCAAACCCTTCAATCAAGCCGCAATACAGTTTTCCGGTTGGATGGTTATCATTGTCTTTGGCTCGCCAATTCGGTTCGGGTTCCAGATCGAATGCGAACGGCCGGATTGGCAACTGTCATCGATAACGCAGATATTCAGCGAACAATTATCTCTCCTTTCTCACGTGGAACAACTCGAACTTCGCGGGGTTGGTTCGGGGGATTGGAAAGACGACCCAGACATGGATTCCTCGCAGTGGCTGGAACTATTTCGCCTGTTTGTCACTGCACAGACTCTGCATGTATCCAAGAGATTTGTGTCCCCTGTTGCAAGGGCTCTCCAAGATCTAACGGGGCAAACGGCCACCGAAGTATTACCTGTGCTGCGGACTCTTTTCTTGGAAGGACTTCAGCCATCCGGACCTGTTCATGAAGCCATGAAGTCATTCGATACTGCCAGACAGCTATCTCACCAACCTGTACTTATTCAACGATGGGAACGATGACAACCACGACCATAGCCCTGGCTTACCAAGAAGAAGGGCGTTCAACAACAACTCGAGGACGAAAGATAGTAATCCCCCTTACTGTCTATGCGATACACGCTCCGCATCATATACTGTCACACGACATTCCTATGGTTCCTCTGCGTTCGTCATGTGGTTTCTTCTTTGTACCATCTCGCTGCGCTGTGATACTGTCAGGGGTTGCCGTCAGGCGACACTCATTATCCCCCATGCCCACTTTTTCTTTCATCTCCCGGCTATTATATCTTTGTGTTCTTTTCGATGTATTCTCTATTGTTCCACAAAAACCATTCGTCTTCTCGTCTACGTACTGCAGTAGTCTTGATTGCCTTTAAGATTCTGATTCGTCGTTCTGGGGTCGGAACCTGCATCTGGCACCAACTAACTATTCACCGAGTTGAGGTGGAGCGTGGCAACTGCTCCCTGGTGGGGTGCGTGTCATCGGATGCACTTGGACATGTATTACGACAGGTTGCGTAATTTGGGTCTCATCCATGGAGCTGATTTTCGTACATGATTAACGCACCCTAGACGCATAAGAGATGGCGTACAACCTATCCATTCGCTAGCCACGAGGGTCCATGATGGTTAATTCCTCGACACTTAATCGTGAAGGCATAGTCAGTGTACACTGTAAAGGTTTTGCATATTCCGCGTCCCGGTGCAGTCCACGGCATCAGGTCCCTCTAAACGACTCGGAATATGGTGTGTGAACTACGATCGTCAGTCGTGTTCGAGTCTAGGATTTTGGCCGTGCCCCGTTGAGTACTGGCATCAACAGTTTTATGAATTCACTGTATACGTCCAACGCTGCACCGATTGTTGGCGTTGGCGTCACGTGGACGGCCGGTTCCCGGCCCGGGCCATTTCCTAATCTGGTCACACCTTTGACGTAGCGTAGCTATACTCAACTCACATACACATACGATGAGTTCTGAGACAACTGCAGAGCTGGCAGATCAAGTACAAGAATGGCTACGCATTGACAAAGTGCGTATGAACGACGTACCATGGTCTCTTGCGTCTCATCGTTGAATCGCGGACGTCAAGGATCCCCACACCAAACAGGAGATTTCGGATTTATGGGCCGCAGGACATATTGACGAATTAAAGAAGAGGCTAGGGTATGCCCTTTATGCGCTACATTCGCATTCTGCGGATCCTATGTGAATTACGCCGCATCAGGTCTCGCATTGAGTTCGGGACTGCAGGTGGTGCAATCAACTACGCAAGAGTATTGCGATAGCTGAGGTGTCACCGGATCGTCTCATATTTCTAGGTCTTCGTGGCCGTATGGAAGCCGGTTGGTCGCGCATGAATGACTTAATTGTCATACAGGCCTCGCAGGTCCGTTAACATGCACTGACAGTACAAGACTGAGGATAGCCGAGCAGAGCGATTGATGATTTACTAGGGTCTATGCGCTTACGTTCTTGCGCACGTCGACAATGCTCAGGATCGCGGAGCAGTCATCGGTTACGATCACAGACACAACTCTGAGAGGTGGGCGCAGCTGACCGCGGCTGCGTTCATAGACAAAGGCGTCAAGGCCTATCTTTACCGTGATCTTGTTCACACCCCGATGCAAGTCATATACTCTGGGCATTCCGCACGGATTTGCTCAACCAGATCTAGGGTCCCTTTTGGCGTGAAGAGATTGAATGCTGCCTGTGGGGTAATGATAACAGGTTCGAGGGTTATACCTTGCAACCATACCATACTGATGGAATCGTTATAACCAGCCAGTCACAATCCCAAAGTGATACTCAGGGCTTCTCTCACGTGTGAAAGTGTACTTATTGTATGAAACTATAGCATGACAATGGATATAAGGTAAACTCATGCTGGTAGTGTCTTTCGGCGAGACACTCATCTCGTTAGGTGTATTGGGAGAACGGGGTTCAGGTATGGCTGTCATGGCTTAAAGGAAGCCGTGGTCTCGAGCTTATGCATGGTTCAGATTATCAGTCCACATGACAAAGGCATCGCAGAATCCATCCTTGCAAATCTAGACCCGAAGAGATGGGACGCAGACTCTGTGCTCACGGGCCCACTATGTGTCGATCGTACCGGCGAGATGATTGGGGGTTACTTTGATCACATAGCCACCCTCGCCCAACACAAGTAAGGCGAAAACGATGACTTCCCCTTTGCAGAGCGCTGAAATGACGTCCTCTCCAGAGTCCTCAACGAATCAACGAACGTCAAGTTTGTCAACACTTCGATGCACGGCGTCAGCGATGTATTCCTTAGCCAAGGCTTTGAGTGCTTCGGCTTCAAGCCCTTCATTCCCGTGAAAGAACAGCAGAACCCTGATCCAGAGTTCCCTACTGTTAAATTTCCCAATCCAGAAGAGGCGGGTACGTCCTTTTCCCACCAAAAGATGGTCCTGAGATCACGACCCGGTTGTCCCAGGAGCCTTGGTAAATTGCAAGTCTCATATTTGAGGCGCAGTGCTAACGCACGAGAAAAGGGCCTCGCTGTTCGTACCGCGGAAACAACGGGCGCGACTTACGTTCTCGCACAAGATCCTGACGGAGATCGGTTTTCTGCTGCAGAGAGAAGGTACGATCGTTTCATGGTATCATCTGGCTTTGGTCCTCTCAACAACTACTTTCGTAACAGGATTGACGGGACCTGGATAACATTCACCGGGGACCAGCTGGGTGCCCTTTTTGCTGGAAGAACACTAGAGCTGTACAAGGCGTCAGGTAAACCGCTAGGTAGGACATGACCTTTCCCCACTGGCACGTGGCGCCGATACATATTCGTTCCGGCCACAAAACGTTATTAGATAAACTTTGCATGGTGGCATCCACCGTGAGCTCCAAAATGATCGAAGCCATGGCGGCAGCCGAAGGATTCAAGTTTGTAGAGTGTCTCACTGGTTATTCGTTCAGTGTTGGTTGCGATTGCGATTGAATTTACTGGCGCTTAGGTTTCAAATACATCGGCAACACCGCGTTGGCTCTGGTCGAGCAGGGATTCGAAGTTCCGTTTGGGTATGAAGAAGCGATTGGATTCATGATCGGATCCGAGATTCGCGACAAGGATGGTGTCGCAGCCGCGGTATAGTCCTGCTCTGTGTATCGTTCTGGGGAAGGCACTGACTCTTTTTTCAGGTTTTCTTTGCTGAGCTGGTTGCATTGCTACATAGGGAGGGCAAGACCGCCAGCGGGTTCCTTCAAGAGTTGTATGACAGGTGCGTAAGCATTTGTACGAAGGTACTGCTGACTTCTGCCAATCCTACGTGTTACTAGATATGGTTACTTTGAGGTGAGTTTGCTTCTGTGCAAATTAGTATTACACGCCTAATTCGCTTTCAGACAAATAACAGCTACTTCGTCTGCGACGATCCCCTGGTCATCGACCGGATCTTCTCACGGCTTCGATGTAATGGTGGGCAGGTGAGCTCTACATTTGGGCCTTATTAAGGCCTTATTCCTGGTAAGGAATAGTGAAATGACAACCTTCATTCAAGGACCCGATCAAGAGGCCAAGCTACCCCAAGTCCATTGCCGGCTTGGAGGTAACCAGCGTCGTGGACTTGACCCTAGGTTACGATAGCACAAACCCACCCACGTACAAACCCAGCTTGCCGCTGTCATCCGGCCACATGATACAATTTCGAGCAGCTTCGAAGGATGGACTCAAAATCGTGTTGACAACAAGGACGAGCGGAACGGAGCCGAAGGTGCGTATGAAAGGCATGTCAGAGGAGAGGATGGGTCGATATCAGCTTTTCGACAGATCAAGTACTACTTGGAAGGGAGTGGACAAGACCGTGGTGCTGTCCAGAACGTATTGAGGGAGGTCGTGAGAGAATTAAGTGACGAGTGGATGCAGGCGAGCCTGAACAAGTTAGGGCGTCCATAGAGACGGTAGGACTATCGGATCCACACTGAAACACGTCATGCGAATCGAGCCTTTCTCCGCTTGCTCAATTCTTTTGCGTGCTCCCATCCTTCAACAGTGACCCTGCCCTCCTGCTTGGTGAGACCAATCAGCCTAGTGGGAAACCGTCAATATATGCGCGCGTGTCGCGAAGATAAATGGAAGGGAGCGGACCGGGCAACAGCGATGGTTTGTTTCAAGTCTTCGGGCGACGTGGCATTATCCGCCTTTCTTTGTTTCACAAAGTCTTCTTGGATATGCTGCGTGGCAATTAATATCAAGTCAATGCGAGTGGGCGTAATGAACAAGGTCTGATTTATACCTCAGAAATTGTGTCCGTCAATTCGATGTTTCCCATTTTCGCAATCAAGATCAGACGACGGAATGCCTCCAACTTGTCTGCTGACGGTTGCTTTATGTCGGATTTCGGCTTGTATAGATCGTCTGCTGAGGGTGAATTGAGTGGTAAGGTTACGTCTGTCTGCGGAAGCGGAGTCGGTAATGGACCCGGACATGCCACGAACAAAGATTTGTTCTCATACCTGGAAAAGGGCGCTCTTTGTCCCCTGTGCGAGAATCACAAAGCCGATATCCGTAGGGAAAGAGAATTCGCTGAAGGGAAATTTGTACGCGAGTGTTTGTGTGCTTATCACTTGCTGGACGGCTCGTACGTTTAGCACGCCTCGCTCGACAAGTTTCCCCTCTTGTATCCCGCCCTCGGTCATAAGCATCGTTGTGCCGTGTGCGAGCTGAAGGTAGCCAGAATGCAAGTCCTCGTTCACGCTTTCGGGTGAGAATGGCACAGAATTGAGCAGATCGAGGGAGAGCGGGAGCGTCACGTGTAGGGGGAGAAGGAGAGAAAGGACATGAGAGAGGGCGGGAAGGGCGGATGGAGAAGACGTTGGTGGTGATGGGAAGTGTGCGAGAGTCAGCGATGGCGGGTTGAGTGAGCGCGTGCGAGATTGGCTAGAATGGAGAAAGAGAGAGAGAAAGATGAGGAACGAGGGTAGAACTACCAGGGAAGGCGAGAGGCGTACACCCGGGCAACACAAGCAAGCAGAACCCATTCTGCGGCATCGCGATCACCCCCGAGAGCTTCGTTTGCGATCCATTCTAGCAGTTCTTCGCGGATACGCTGCTCGATTGGGCTCTTTGGCGCCTCGAAGATGTCGAGTCTGTGATCACGGACGAATAGGACGTGGAGGGTCGGTACGATCATCGGCTCATCCGAGTCTACTAGAAGTCTTTGAGGTTATTAGAACCGCAGAGGTGCTGTGGATGGGAACACGCACGGTTCGTGGGTCAGGATCCCAACAAAGTTCAGAATGTCTGCGATCTTTGGTACATCGTTCCCAGTGCTGTCGTATATCTACTTGCTGGGGTGAGCAACATCGCCTGGACGAGGACCACAGATAAGCTGACCTTGATCTGCACCCCACAATGTGCCTCCTTCGGGACGGGATATTTATGAGAGCGAAGAGGATCATATTGCTGATCCGCTAGGGTTCCATTAAAGACAGTATAGAAATCCCCACGAGGCAGCTCACCTTGGCCGCAGTGGTCTAACAAGTCCCCGTTCGACGCTGGCTGATACCACTCTGTCTCTCCAGGAACGCTGACGGCCCACAAGACGACGCAGTCTCGTAAATCATTGTAGTTAAAATTGGTGTCATCCCCGTCACTTTGGAAAGAATCCGACAGGCCCCAACCACCGCATTTCCCATCTCTCAACTTGGACAGATACATCTCCGGCGATGGAGAGGTGTCCTGGACCATGGCGCGGAAGCGGATAAGGGCGCGATCGCGGTATGAGGACAAGGATCGTGAGGGGGTGAGAGGAGGTATCTGGGATTGCAAACTGTAATTCAGCCTACTTGAGGGATGCGTCACTGTGGATACGCACCTCCAATAATGCCTCGTCCGTCCTAAAGATATCTGAGAAATGCTTCGCCACAGCCTTAGGGAACTCGTTGATCGCATGGTGATCATATGTATCGTAGAACGAAAGTAAGGCGTCCGTGGGGGAACTGAGAGCCTCGACTAAAAGAGAGGAGACCATTGGGAAGGGAAGAGATGAAGAGTGAGAGAGGCACGGCACGCGACGCGTCAATTAGGGACACGCCAGCCACAAACGCGCTTTGGACGCGTCTCGGGTCTGTCACGGTTACTGTACTCGGTACAGAACACTTACGGTCAAAACACAGGCTGATATCGGGGAATACGCACGAAATGAGCGATGTTCATATGGAACTAGACGAAGTGGATCGAGTGGGGAATGGCACGCCTCCGCCACCTGAGGACAAGTCCTCTGAACGATCAAAGGGCAAGACAACCGCGAAACCGACAGCAGGGATCGTTGGGGAAACAGGAAAATCCTTGCTACCTATTTCACGCGTGCAAAAGATCATGAAGGCGGACAAGGTGAGCTCATCCTCACACTTCACATGCAAGACATCATCGTTAATGTCGTTTCAGGAGTTACCGATTGTTGCGAAGGAGGCCGCCTTTCTCATATCATTGGCAACAGAAGAGTTTATCAAGAGGCTGTCGGAGGCAAGTCATCATATCGCGCATCGCGAGAAACGGGTGACGGTACAACAACGGGATATTGGTGCGATTATCTCTGCTCCTCAAATGTCGACGCGTATTGGCTCATCAGACTTCAATGAAATAGCCTCCGTAACTCGAAGGGCGGACGAATTCTTATTCTTGGAAGGTGAAAATCAAATATTGTCAGAGACCATCATTGCCACCGGTGACTAACATGACAATCTCATGACCAGAAATCATACCATGGCCAGATGTATCTGAGCCACCTGCGCGGAGAAAACTACAGGCAACTGTGAAGTCAACCGGTGGGAATCGCTCGATGTCCGATTTTGTGACGACGAATGGAGGCACAGAGGGTAGGAGTCATGGGGTAGATGTTGTGATGAATGAAGATGGGACGATGCAAGTAGCAGCAGGAGATGGCAGTGAGGATGGTGAGGACGGATGATGTATGATATATGATACCCGTGTATTTAGCCGGGGCCGGGGTATGTCTCCCTCTTCACCCAACGAACACTATGAGGGTCGTCAGCACCTTTCACCCACCGTCTTCAGTGACGGATGCGATCAAATGTTGTCTCACATCGGCCTCTTCTCTCATCCATCTTGTCGTCACAAAGTCTAACAGAGTCGATGTATACACCCTACAACCGAGTGGCCTCCGCTACGAGTGCGGAGCAGAGATATGGGGCAGAGTCGTCATAGTCAAGGCTATTCCAGCACAAGTTACGCCTTGACCTATATCTTGCTGCGTCTCACTGAGACTGCTGCCGCAGAATGGCAAGAGCAACCTGTTGTTGCTGACCGATCACCCAGACCCTAGGCTCATCTTCTTCTCTTACTCAACGCCGTCTTCCGGTGGTCCGTTTTTAAAAACGCTGAAGACATTGTGTCTATTTCACCATCATGCCCGTGCTTCCGAGTTTCTCCACTCGGTCACTGTTCATCCATCCGGCAGAGCGGCCATTGTCAACTGTTACACGGGGAAAATCAGGGTTGTGGAACTCGAAGATGGTCTGTACGTGAACGATTTTGACGTCATGTGAGGTTTTCTTTTTCCCGTCGACGACATATACGCATTCTCATCCCGACCTAACGATCCCAGGGTATCAGAGTTGAACATACTCTCCCTGGCATTTCTCTCTGTTGGTGCTCGTAACCATTCCATCGCAATCCTTCATCTGGACCACAACCAAAACCTAATCCTCCTCGCTCATGACCTCATTCTCTCGGAGCGCGAATTATCACCCGAACCATCGCTGCTTCTGCCACAAACAATAATTCCCGCTTTCACACTAACTGAAGCACCACCGTCTCTCGTGACAGTCCCCCCGCAGCAGTTGCACGGCACGGAAGAATCGGTCCCTGGCGGCGTCTTGGTACTTGGCGGACGTAAGATTCGGTTTTTCGAGCTCTCTTCTGAGGAATGGCAAGAGAAACATCGCGGAAGGCTGCAGAAGTTGGAGAGTAAGAAGAAGAGCGCAGACCGATCCCCAGAGGGCAAGGCAAAGGAGAAGCAGAAAGGACGCGAGATCAAGAAGCGAAAGGCGAAGGCCACTGTTGAGTGGCCTTGGTTTGAAGTGACTGCGTATGTCTCACACCACTGCCCTAGCACCTTTCCTAATCGATCCCAGGTGGTGTCCTGCGAACGACGAAGGGACTAGATTTTTTGTTGGAGACTCCTACGGCCGTCTGGCGTTGCTTTCATTAGATTCTACAGCTGAACGCACTCTCGGAATTGTCCCACTCGGAGAGGTAATGGCCCATGTTGCGACTTACTTGGATTTTATTCCTAAACTGTCCTTATTAGGTTTCTCCTCCCACTGCTCTAGCTTATATCGATTCGCAAGTTTTGTTCATCGGTTCTCATCTGGGCGACAGCCAACTCGTCAAGACACATACATCTCCCATCGCTGATTTCAGTACCCCGACTCTCCCGATCCCTGATGACGTATTAACTGTGCAGCTGGGATCATTCTTAACCAGCAGTAAAGGGAAAGGACGCGCTACGATGACGGATAGAGAGGGTGAAGGTCGTGTGCTTGGGCTGAACGGCACCTTTATCGAAGTCCTTGACACCTGGCAGAACGTCGGGCCCATTTTGGATGCAGTATTGGCTGATACAGATGGAAGTGGACAGGTGATCTGGATTCTGTTGATATCTTTCGGTCCTTTGCTGAGAATCATCCGGGTAGCCGCGTATCGTAACTGCCTCGGGAGGCATGAACACGGGCAGCCTACGTATTATCCAGAACGGTGCAGATTTTCAAAGCAGTGCCGCCATAGAGAACATGAGGAACTTTAGTAAGATCTGGCCGTTACGGTCCCGCTTTCACGACTCGTATGTGACTCGCTATGTTTCAGAGTGCCGCCATAACACTTCTTCAGGCTTGACACCCACATGTTGGCAACAAACTCCAAGGAGACTACTCTCTTTGGTCTCGATCTATCCGATAGTCTCTCTGTAATCCCCGCACAGACCGCAGGATTTGACCCTTCTCCCACTCTTGCCGCCTCAAACGTTGCGCGGCGTGTCAAGAATGTCGCTGGAAGAACGTCGTACGAAGACTCGTCGCTCGTTGTTCAAGTGACAGAAAAAGGCGTGTTCCTTTTGGAGTATGACGACGTGCTGCAAGCGCACAGCATTTTGACCTCGTGGAGCCCCGACAAGCTAGGGGGGGAATGGGCAGAGCGAACGATAGTAGCAGCCGCGCTCAACCCGAGTCAGTTTGTTCTTGGTCTGAGCAGGAAGCGTCTTGTCCTTCTCAACCTGGATGAGAACAAGAAATTCCAGATCTTCAGGTATTCTGGATTCCTCTATCCTTGACGGTAAATTTGACATGATGTCGCATAGATATAAGGACTTGCAAGAAGAGATTTCTGCACTCTCCTGCACGCCACTTGACACTACGAAGATGTTCTCCCTCTACGTTGTTGTAGGATTTTGGTCAACCCACACAGTCGACCTCCTTTCGGTTGCCTCGGCGGACGGGTATTTCGAGCCTGTATGTGACTCGCTTACCCTCCCGGCACTCCCGCGGTCCCTTCTTCTGCATGACTTTGGCAACGCGCCTCACCTGCTGGTTGGTTTGCGCGATGGGACCCTTGTGGCATATGCTTTCGTGAAAAATGGATTTCAGGACAAGCGGGTTTTCTCACTCGGAACTGAACCCGTGGGGTTGACACGGTTTGAAATGGGCGAAAAGAAGGTGGTGTTCGCGAACGGGAGCAGGGCCGCATTATTTTACTTGGAGAAGGGAATCTTGCAGCATTCCTCTGTCCTGATGAAGGTAAACCTCCCGTCACGATGTAGGACAGCTTCGTTGATGCCGTTCTGGCGAACAGAGCGCTTTTGCGAGTGCGAGAATCAACACACAGGACTGGCAGTCGTCTTTACTTTTGATGACGTCGTCCGGATGCTTTGTTGGTACGGTGCAAGATCTCGACAAGATGCACATCCGAACCGTGAGCACGTCTCTGCCCGTTTCTCTCAGCGGTTGGTCAACGAGCTTTTGTCGTTGCAGATTCCCTTGGGATTGGACAATCCCCAGGGTTTGGATTATGACGAAAGCCTCCGCGCTTTTGCCGTGGTATGCGTTCGACGCGAGCCTGGTCGTGTAGGAGAAGAAGAATCTCCTACAAGCAGTCTCAAATTGCTGGACGACAAGACATTCGACTGTACGTTCCCCACTTATCATTATCCCTCACAGATGACCTACGAGTATCCCATGAACAGTGCTCAGCTATTTCAATTGTGAGAACGAAGAAGAGATCACGACGGTTCAAATGATTCCATCATCAGATGGAGACACGGCTATATGCATTGGTACAGTATTCCACAAATTCGGGGAAAGGGAACCGAGCCGAGGTCGCCTAGTCCTTTTCAACGCCAAGTTGGACACAAGACTCTCGAGCAACAAGCTTCAACTGAAGCAAATCTCGGAGTTGGAAGTCAAGGGCTGCGTCCATGCGCTCGCTCGTGTGGACGGGTTATTGGCCGCGGCCATAGGCCCCTCAGTAAGCATTCTTTCCCCTTTCCCTGTGTTCTGCGGAGTCCAGAACTGCAACAGGTTTCCGTCTACAAAGTCGACGGCGCGGGTTTCCGAAAGATCGCAGACTGGTATCACAACTACGTGGTTACGAGTCTCGTCGCCAGGGAATCTAGGTTGTTTGTCGGAGACGCGATATGCTCAGTGTCGATCATAGACCTCGTCGAGGCCGAAGGGGGTGACTTGCGACTTGAATCCGTCGCAAAGAATTTCAATTCGCTCTGGCCCGTCACGGTCGAGTCGCTGGATAAGGACACGATCATCGGGGCAAATGTAAGCTAGCTCCATTTTGACCAACTTAAAAAAAAAAAGTATAAAGTATTTTTTTTGCTGATGTCCCCGACCGTCAGGACAATTGCAACCTGTTCACGTACTCGGTTCAACGGGGAGAGACCAAGACGACTTTGGAGTGTGATGGCTTCTGGAACCTAGGCGAGGTAGTGAATAAGTTTATCACAGGTACGGTCACACCTCCCGCTTACACTTGTCGACACTTTGCGTTCATTTCGCTCGCGCGTGAGCCGTCGTTTAACCGTAATGATTTCTACAGGCACCATATCCTCAAGCGACCCCTCGCCCACGGCGAGCTCCTTAACCGCCCTAACGACACAAATGCTCTTCTTCACTTCCTCCGGTCGCATCGGCGTCGTCGTGGACGTAAATCCCGAGCTCTCGCTCCACTTGACCGCGCTCGAGCGCAACCTACGTAAGGTCGTCGCCGAGATCGCGCACGCGTCCCACCCAAAGTATCGTGCCCCCGTAAGCGCGTGGAGGAAAAGCGACGCCGACGCGGCGGCGTATGGCTTTCTCGACGGGGACTTCTTGGAAAAATTCTTGCACTTTCGGCATCCTTCGGCCGAGACGGAGCGCGTTTTGCAGGGAAGTAGCCCGCCGGAGAAGCTCAAGCAGACTTATGGGGAGATCAGACAGACGTTGGAGGCGCTGCAGGCGCTGCATTGACATGCCGTTACAGCAGGTTTATTCAGACATTGTATTGTTAAGTTTGAATCGATTTCATAAGGTATTCTCAACCAAAAAAAAAGAATAAGAAAAAAAAAAGAAATAGCTTCGAGAACATGGCGCCTATAACGAGACATGCAGAAATACGGGCAGGTTAACAGGGTGGATACATTCGTAAATGATCGTCAACGCAAGAAACGCGTGGTATGTTGAATTATAAGTTACGAAACGGTCCAGACAATGCGTAGACCGCGGGCGGGCTTGCTTACGGAGTGGCCCAGAACATGCGCACGGCCTCGGAGAGAGTGCGAACCGTGACCATGGGTCCGATGGCCGTAATAATACTTTCCTCGCCGTCGCCGTTGCCCGGGTGGTGAGGTGCGAAGAAGAATCCGGCGGTAAGCACGAGATAGCTGCGGCAGGAACGATCGGGTCAGTGTCCATGACCTGGATGATATGAGGGGGAGACAAGTAAAAACTGACCTCAGGACGAGGATGCTGCCGCGATGGTAATTGGCCTTCGCTTCAATGTACGTGTATGTCAACAGGAAGATTGATAAAATGATGACGATCGCATCCCAGCGGGGGAAGATTAACCTAAAGGGAGAAAAAGGAGAGGGGTCCTCAGTATCGGGCCCGGAGTTTTTTGAAGAAAGGTTGGATGACACACGTGAAAGTGTCGGCAGCTTTACCCATCTGAATAGGGTCATACCATGCCGAAAAGGCGACCATCGCTGGGATCTGTAAAAGGCATACTTGAAGGGCGTACGCTGAACCAATTTCCATACTGTGCTCTCCGCTCAGCCTCTTCTCACCTAAAGATAGAAATACACCGCCACGTACCTAAGGGCAATGTTGCCATTCATAGCAAACGACACCGCGTTCATGAATTCGGTCGTGTTGGGAACGAGTGCAAACAGCGTGATTCCGAGGAACTTCTCGTCGATACCTGACCCATTCAGCACTACGTCCACGACATCCACCAACAGCTCTGTAGTCGGAAGCATCCCACGTCGATCAGCAACGCGAAAAAAATAATAAGACGAGTGAAGAATTGAGTGTGAATATACGTACCAGCGATGACAGCATACAGCGCCGTACATGCCAATAGAACGCTCGCGCTTACCGCACGGCTCCAAGAGGGTGCCTCATGTCCGCCATGCCCGGAAGGATCTTCCTCGTCTCCGGCTAGCTGCCCACTTCTCACCCGGCGCGCCTGCACCTGCTGGTGTCGCAGAGCGGACACGGTGGCGACGGCAACGGCGCGAGTGAAATCATCAGAGGTGACCTGTGCGGGCTGCAGGCCCGTATCCTTCAGCGCGTGGTCGACGCTCTCGAGGATTGGACCAAGGGAGCCGGGAGCGGGGCTCACGGGTGGATTTGAGAAGCGTAAAGTGGATGGCGCTGAGGAGGAAGCGTCGGCGGAGGGTTCCAGAGGCACTGTGCCGACGGATTGTGGTATCGGTGCGCCGCCGTGGGAGCTTGGGCTAACCGCATCTGCAGTAGTGGTAGCCGAACACGGTTTGGGACGAGCAGTGTTTGCGTCGCGTGGCCCTGGCTTTGATACACCAGGGATGAGATTAGATGGTGGGGCGATCTTATGGTACAGAGACATGCGACCCGACTCCTGAGGGTGCAACAGCTGTTGGGGGTTCTGCCAAATTTGCGAGGCGTGAGTGCGGAGTGAGAACCAAAGGCCGACGAGATAGGACTGTCAGGAGCATCAATTGTACCTTGACATACATCATGAAGGGCTAATGAACCTACAAAGAGAAGGATAACAGCACAGAAGTACATAAGATTCTTCACTGTTGATTGATAAAATGGGTCTTGCACGGGGTCCGGGTGCTGGTATGAGCAATGCCGGCATTTCCACTCGCCGCCATGTTTGGTATGGTCTGGGCAGCCTTCGCAGACTAATTGGAACTGGAGAGGGCGAGAGGATAATGATTGAATGTCAATCCAATGAGACATGAATGCAGGCGATAGTACGCACATTGCCATAGGTCTGATAGAACAGCGTTGGTGTGAGCGTTCCGATAATGGCCATGATGAGCATTGTACTTGTTACACCAGCGCTCTTTGCGTTGAAGTTCTGCTCCTTCCGCCGTACCGCGACACTAATCATACTCAGGCCGGGCATAAGCAAAACTCCGGCCATTATACTTCCCACGATTGAGCCCTCGACGAGACGGCCCTTGCCTTCGGTCAGTGCAAACGCATACAGGAGGATCTCGATAATAGAACCAAAGGTTGCGTTTATGACCGCACCCATTCCAATGGACGACTGTGCAGAGATGGACGCGACCGCCATTCCAATGAAGTACGAAAGCGGGATGACGCTGAGCAACGAAAGTAGGAAGATAAGAAGTCGAGAGCCGAGGAGAGCGAGAATAGCGGGGACGGGTTCGCCCGTACGCTCGAGTTCCTCGACTATGGGATAAATGAACCAACCATCGAAAATGACAAAGAAAACAATGGGGAGGAGATTGATGAAGATGATGTTAATACCGCCGATGGTGTACTTGTAGAATTTCCATCCCACGGCGCGATAAATACAGAGGAGCACCTTGGAGGACGGTACACCAGAAGGAGCGTCCTGACCAGCCAAAAGTCTTGGCTTGACCCTCATCGGTGTAGACATTCCTCCATTCTCGCCGGCATCCTCAGGTGAGTTGCCCTCGCTACTGAGATAAACGATGGACGGAGCCGAACAGAAGCGAATGCAGGTCGGATGTTGAAAAAGATGCTTGATGAGTGCCCAGTTTAGCTTAGCCATTGGGATGGCTATAACTAGACCCCAGCATATAATGCAGACGAGGAGCATGAGAGGCGCAATGACGGTGGTCAAAGCCAGCCAGAAGCAGATACGGCCCAAAATGTCTTCTGTAGTGGACACCTTGATGGGTTCTCCAGTGACTGATGTATATGCTGCGCCGTATGATTTGGACGGGCCGAGTGGAACGCCGCCAGATCGATGCGGGCCCAGTAGACTCGTTGTTTCACTTGGAATCTGCACATCCGACCATGAACTGCTTTGTGTATGCACGGGAGGTGGGTCCACGGGAGCAAATTGGATGGAAGGGCGTGAGCCATCATCCTGCCTCTCATGTAAATGGGAGGGACCTCGTATGGTTTCGCTGTCAGAGCCGCTTTGGGTGTGGAACGCACTATCACCCTGCGGAATTGCAGTGCTCTTGCCCTCTTCGTGTGGTTCATCTATGTGGCCTTCCACATATTTCCCAAAGGGCCAGGCTAGATACCATCCTAGCCCGTAGACCAAGGAAGAGTAGTGCCTTCCGCCCTTTGGCACAAGCCAAAGTAATGCCGAAATGACGATGCAGACGAGGGCGAGCCACCATCCAAAGAGGACCGCCCAGAGGATGTTTCCAGGGAGTAGGTGCCGCTCGGCTTGTGCGGATGGGATGGAGTGAAGCGCTTGATCAGCGTATCGAGTGACGGACCGGGACTTTTTGTACAACGCAGGCTTCCAAATCGGAAGACCGAACGGGTGTTCGACGTTGATGAGCGACTGGCGGTCCTTGAGCGTGATTGGATCCTCGTCGTCCGCATCCTCGTCGGTGGTGTGGTCTGAAGACCCATCTGCCGCCGCCACCCTTTTCCCGCGGGCATCGTCACCTTGTTCCGATTCCAGAGCCCGCTCCTCAGGGTCTTCTTCATCATCCTCGCTGAGTAGACCACCGTCGCGGTCGCGATCCCGCACACGCGAACTTGCGATCGAGGTGGTGCGTACTCTCAGACGTCTAGTATTGGTCCCTGATGAGCTCCTTCCTAGTTGTTTGCGCCGTGGACTTGGAGACATGGAAAGAGAGTATTGGGAGGAGTAGGAAGTGCCGGCATTATGGTGTGAAGGAACGTCCGTAGTCATCCATTGTGAACCATGGCTGACGCTGCGATGAGCGGTGGTAGGCCTGGACCCGAATGAGGGTGACTGGAGCGCGGGTGGAAATTCATCAGCACCACCAGCGGTGGATGAATCTGAGGGTTGCTGGCCTGCCATTTGGTAAGAGGTGAAGACGAAGACGAGGGGGCTCCCCTTTCGGACCCAAAATCCACTTTTACGGCAAAACGCAGAAAAAACCGGGCCGGATTAATTCAACTCAAATTATTAGGGTTATCACAAATATTACTCGTAAAAATAACACAAAGGTATAGCCTAGCTGCAGTATCATGATAGGGTACGTATATCCATCACCATCTCGTCTACCGTCGCAGCAACTTCTCATGTAGCTCTGCTCCCTTCAACTTGGCCCTCAAGTAGCCTAGACGTTCTTCATATCGTCCCATCACCTCACCCCGCCTTCGTCTAATCTCCGCCATCTCAACTTCCAAAGCTGCTATATCACCATCATCCTCAAACACCCCGTTCTTCCGCGGAGAAGCAGGGCCTGTTCTTAGGAACGCGGACGACGACGTGTCCAAATGCAAGTGGCGTTTATGTCCTTCCACTGATTCGCGGCTATCACCCTCGGCCACAGGTGCTAACGGTAAATGATTGGTGCTGCGTGTGAGGTTGACACTCGAAGAACTACCAGACCAGAGACGCCCAAGTGACGATGGCAAAGTAGGTAGATAGGGGGCACCACTCGTCGTAACACTGCGTCCCCTCGACGAAATTGATGATAGTGAAGACTTTCGTCCGAGTGAGACAGGTTGCGAAACTAGTGTGGCATTCGGTGCAGGTCGCGGGCTTCGGACTGGTGAACGTTGCGCAGATAAATTCGTCCCGTTCGAAGTCGTCGAGTGTAGAGACATTCCATCAGGGTCCTTCGGGGATTGGGACGACGACGCATTATCGGGCGAATCGAAGCCTTGCAGGAAATGGGCAGCGGATGGGAGAGTAGAAATCGGGTTTGATTGAGACTTTCGCGTCAGGGCGCCCAGCTCAAGACCGTTGAAAGCATCCATGAGCCGACGGCCCTCGGCCTCAACTGCTTCTATCTGCGCGCGAATATCTTTCGAAGAGTTGAGCACTTCATCGTCCAGGTCGTCGTCCAAAATTCCTGAGTGTAGTCGTTTTTGCTCGACTCCATTCGCGCGATGATGGTAAGCTGAGGGTGGTGGCGCTCCCTTGCCTTTACTTCGCGTAGTGGAAGAACGGGAAATAGAAGGAGCGATGGGTTTGCTAGCACCGTCGGAACGGATAGGGCTCGCAATATAAGTTGTGGATCCATTGTCGTGAATGGTAGGTGATGAAGTGTCGAGTCTTAACGAGACCACGCTGCTCTGCTTGGATAATGATATTCTAAGGAAGCGACGTGTGAAAGTATTGGGTGAGTTTGAGCCTGTCGAGAGTAAGCTTGTCGAATCGCTGTGGAGGGTGTCCGTATCGGTAGAAGTATTTCTTCGACTGGTTGATCGCCTGAAAAGACCAGAGACAGACGAAGAAATTGTCCCCTTGGATTGCACGGAGGGTGCGCGCACGGAGTTCTTACGTTGAGGAGCTGGGTAATCAAGTCAGTCATCCGGGGATAGAGTTAGTAAGCGATACTAACTTTGAGGAGGACGACTGGGACCAGCGGAGAGAATAGGGATTGTCTCCCGAGGGATTGTTGTGCTGCCGAGTCGCTCGAATAGGCTCTGGCGGAGTAGCCGATATTCGTCGTCGCTAACTTGCGTCTCAACCCAAGGTCACTGATTCCATCAAAGCTACGTACTCAAGCAACCCGTCCGCGTTAGCCGAGGCGAGTTCGGCCAACCGTTGCGCAAGCACAACCCTGAGAAAAAAAATCAGCTGGAGGGTGTGTGTGTGACTGTGAAAGGCAACATGCGTTGTCGCATCCGTGGAAGCCCGCACAGTGGCAGGACTTGGGCTCCTCGGTGCCTTCTGAGATGTTGGCGAATGCAACGGCAATTCTGATGCGCCGTTCTTCCTATTATCACCCGTGGAATGGTATCCATTGGGAGTGCGGGGTGTATCATTGAAGTTTGGGCTTGGCTGCTTTTTCGATTCGGCCAAGGGAGTAGCTACCTCTCGGGGAGGTGTGAGATTCGTGTCGCGAGTTTTGCTCTTATTTCTGCCATACTGTACCGTAGAGTGCGTGCAGATGACACGTAAAAGTATGAGAACGCAAGAGAAGATGTGAGCAGCGTTCATACGTACGAAACGAGAGCGAATGATTCCTGGCGAAGAACTGCTCTTCTGCGATTGAGGGCCGGGAGAGGACGAGATAGCGTCAATATCGTGTCGTCGTGAAGAGAAGAAACCCATAAGTACAAGCGCAGTCCAGCGCACAAGGCGGGGCGAGGGTGTGAGAGAAGAACAAGAGCGGAGGAGGATGCACAACGGTTAATGAAAGTGATCGTCCCGTCCATTCATCCTCGGGCCTCGGCCCTGAATGGACACGTGACGGTGACTTACCTGGTAACGCGCTCAGCCATAACCCTCACCACCCATCGAACGATTCCTTTCACTCTCGTCATGTCCGACCCTAAACGCTCAGACCTCAACCCCAAAACAACATCGTATGAATTTCTTGGACCTCCTGGGGCATTTGCCATCACCATTGGCGTACCCGTTCTCACTCATGTGCTCTTCTTTACCTGCAACGAATCTTCCAACGGATGTCCACCTCCCCTTCAAACTCTCTATCCATCTCTAGTTCAGGCCGTCTCTGACCCTGCTTTTTGGTGGAAACTTTGGGACCCGAAGGCCTTCGCTATGTACTACAGCTGGTATGCGTTTTGTCTCGTCACCTGGGCCATCCTCCCAGGCGACTGGGTTCAAGGAACCCAGCTGCGGAACGGAAAATACCAATGGTACAAGATAAATGGTACGAGTCTCACTTCTACCCACACATTTCTCGACTCACGGCAGGGTTTCTCACCAGCGTTCTCGACATGTCTTATGGCCCTTGGCCTCTCGACTGGTTACATATTGCGCTTTGGAGTTGGGGCATTCACGTTCTTTTATGACCACTGGGTTGGATTTGTGAGCGCAGCCTTGTCGATGTCCCTTTTTCAAGGCATCCTTTGGTACGCGCTCTCCTTCCAAGACGGGAAATTACTGGCCCTTGGTGGGAACAGCGGCAACATCATCTACGATGTACGATCTTGTCATCGTGATCTTTTCCCGCTTCTATTGATGTAGATTTATAGTTCTACATTGGACGGGAGCTGAACCCCACAGTCGGATCGCTGGATATAAAATCGTTCAATGAACTTCGTCCAGGCATGATCCTTTGGTTGTTGATCGATATAAGCATGGCTTGCGCACAAGCCACCCGCATCGGGGGACGCATCACGGACTCTATGATTCTCGTCCTCTTCTTCCAAGGCCTGTATATCATGGATGCCCTCTACAACGAGGTTGGTCCCTTACCCGGCTCGCGTCTTTACCTCCTTATTAACGTTCTACGTAGCCCGCGGTTTTGACAACGATAGACATCATCTCTGACGGGTTTGGGTTCATGCTTGCCGTTGGTGACTTACTCTGGGTGCCATTCGTGTATTCGCTTCAGGCTCGTTACCTTGCCTTCCGTCCGAAGGACCTTGGATATGGCTGGAGTGCTGCGATCCTTGCTGTTAATTTCCTCGGATATTACATCTTCCGAACCGCGAACAATGAAAAGAATGAGTTCAGGAACGGACGTAATCCCAAGTGTACGTGTCTGGAGAAGTAACCTCTACTCGGAATAAGGGCTGACCTTTCGTGATGTCAACGACTGTAGGTCTCCAGTATATCACAACTGAGCAAGGATCCAAGTTGCTCACCTCTGGCTGGTGGGGTGTATCCCGCCACCCCAACTACCTGTGCGTCACATGTCATCTCTTTGAGGGTCGTTGTCCTCATCGTTTCCAAAGGGGCGACCTCTTGATGGCACTTGCATGGTCCCTCCCGACAGGCTTTGACACTCCCGTCACCTACTTTTACGTTGTCTACTTCGCAGTGCTCCTCATTCACAGACAACGACGCGATGACGAGAAGTGCGAGAAAAAGTACGCCTTTTTTGACTCGTTGTAGAACCCTGATCTCATTCACTATGTGGCAGGTATGGGAAGGATTGGCACAGGTACCAGAAGCTCGTCCCTTACCGCATTATCCCCTACATCTATTAGGTGGTGACCGTATTTTCCCCCTTGAGGCGAAATATTTTACTTGTTGACTATGACCGCTTATGCAATACAAATTTCGTACTTTGTACTGTGAATTTACGGAGGGTCCCCTTGTTCCAATCCGTCCAACAACTTTGTGAGCCGTTCCTTGCGCAGCGGAATCCACAGCGTTTCGCCTGAACCCAACGCGCCCGTACCAGCGGTGACGATCAAGCCGTGATCCTTGAACTCGCCGAGCAACGCGCGCAGCGCCGTGTCGTTCGTCGCGACGAAATGGTCTCGTGCGAGATTGAACAGCATATCGTACCCGATCGCCACCTCACTCGCCTCGGCAGGCGTCGTCGCCACAGCACCAGCACCGCTGCTGTCGCTTCCTGCGTCAGCGAGTGTTTCGAGTTGCCGCCGGCCCATAAGTACGAATAACTTGCGCGCACGCTGCGTCACAGCAGCCAACACATGCTTCGCAGCCGTCTCCGTCATCCGCCCACCCGCACCCACCATACCCATACCCACGCCCACGCCATCCGCAGCGGCACCCGCACCACCGCCCACCCGTGAAGAAGCCGGCGCGCCACGCAACGAAGCAGGATCGGCGGCAGCCAGCTCGGCGTCGTACGCCGCGAGCGTGGTCAGATCGTGCCACAGCCACCTGCCCGCCGACATCTCCGTCGACGTCCACAGCAAGGGCGCGTTGACGTGGTCCACGGACCCGGCGATCTGCACGCCGGGCAGCGACGCGAGCGCGCCGAGCATCGCACGCGGTTTGCCCGCACCCGCACCCGCGCGGAGAGCGGGCGCGTCCATGTTGTGAATTATGAGCACCAGACGCCTCCTCCGACTTTGCTGATGATGCCCGAATGGGGTTTTCCGCCCCTTGGATGTTGTTGTTGTCGTTGTTGATGATGATGATGATGAAGTGGAAGAGGTGGTGGGGGCGTTGGTAGGTGGAAAAGGAGAAGGAGGGACAGGATGTGCAAGTGGCTCGGCGAGGAATTGCGCGACGGCTTGTACGGTCTGTGGTGCGCCCGGCAAACGCGCGAGCGCGGCTACGATATCGCGTTGAGAGAACGAAGGTAAGAAGGCGTTGAGGACGAGGACGTGCGCGGGAGGGTGGCCATGGCCATGGAGGACGGGAGCGGTGCTGGCGCAAGCGCGTGCGAGATCGTTGAGCGCGCGGCGCTTCGATCCAAAGCCGTAAAAGATGAGGTTGAAACCCTCTGCGAGCTCGAGGAGATAGCGCGGTATTTGGGCCTGGTGGTGGTGGTGGGCCGATTGCAGGAGCTGTGCCTGCCGCCCTACCCCTACCCCTTGATCTTGGGCTTGGGCTGGTGGTGGCACATCGGACGTAGTGGCGGGAAAAGGGAGCGGGTAGAAGGTACGCGAGAGGGAGGCTGCGAACTCGTCTGCTGAGAGAGGCTGGACGAGGTGAGAAAAGACATTGGAAGATGTGCGGGATGGTCGGGAAGCGTGGAGAAAGTAGGCGTCGAAGGAGGTGAGGGTGACGAGTGAGCTTGGTTGATCATTGTCATCATCTGTCGTGAAATCTGATGGGCGGGACCTGGAGGGAGTCGAGTCTGGATCGGAATAAAAATCCGAGTGTTGTTCGTCGTCTGTACTCATGCTCATGTCAAATAGTCAAGATGATCAAACATCATCGAGGCAGGCATCAAGGGGAGATCCGACAACGGGTAAATGAGACAAGGGGCTACAATTCATCATGACATTAAGGGTCGTAATTGTCGTCAAAGGTACAATTAATGACATCCGGACTATTGCTACAGCCTACAGGGCCAGGAAACACGATACTGTCGTGCCGTAGTAAGGTACTACCTCCACATGCAAACGCCGACCGCCGACGAGACAAGTCTCTACACTCCACGTGTGTACCAAAATATCAAACACCCGATGGACCGGACGACCGTTGAGTCGCGAACTTCGAGATGCGTCTGGGTAAATGCTGCAAACTTCTCCCTGGCAAACACCGCGGACCTGGTGTTTGCTGTGCGCGTGCGCATGATTCCATCAAACAGGCGCGACCGGCTGATGCCAAACTCACACACGCCCGGCAAAGAAGCCGTGTGGAGCCGCAAGAAGCGTGTGGGGGAATGATGCCAGCTGTGATGTCCAGCAGGAAACATCAATCACGGGTTTCAAGGTTGGAGGCTCTTTTACAATAACCTCAGACTCAGAGAGAGTCGGATGGCAACCCTAACCAAAGGTCGATTGCGCCGCGGGGAAGGAAAGAAACTCCGAAGAGCCATATGGGTCGAATGCCGAGAGGGCTTCAGCAATAGACTTGGCTTGAAAGCGCATCGTGGATTGGGTACGCGCGTCAACACCGGCTTCGACCATCCGACGTATTATCCAGTTCTGGTTAGTGGTCCAGACCGTGGCGAATACGATACCCAGAATGGTGATGAAATTGGCGACAAATAGAATGAAGGCGCCACTTGACCAACTCGGAAGGAGTATCATGAGAACAATCACCGTGATGTCAAGAATAACCCTGATAAGGTGAAGTGTCAGCGGAAGTTCCGACAAAACTGTAACAAGTGGACGGGCGCGTACGGAACCAAATAATTTCCGAGCGCAATCACGAATACGGCAGGGACGCGAGAAAAAATATCCTCTTGAAAAGGGAATATCCAGGGTCAGGACGAAAAATACGCTATCGATGATTCTAAAATGCTTACTGCTGGAACCACCAAGCGCTTTCTGTGCGTGGTAGCCAAAGCGATAGAGCTTATAGAGAAACATCGATGACACATATCTGTCAAAAATTTCGGTCAACGCTATGCACGTGTGTATGTCGTTAAATGAGGAACGTACGAGTTATCGACCGCCTGGAGGGCCAAGAGAGCGATGATCCATGGCCCGCGGCCCCACACGAGGCCCGGAAGGGTTGCATAGCTGGGTCCATCGAGGCGTGCGACTGGATAGGTGACGAGAAAGCCGACGAGACAGGCCAGACGCGCCGACTTTGAGAGAAAAGTGGGGATGAGAATGGCGACCAGCGTGTGGTGTGAGGTAAGTTGAATCGGATAAAAGGCGAGGAGTCTGAAGAGCAAGATAGAGTCGATGAGGATGGGCGGGGTGAGGAGGATGGCGATGGCGGATAGTGCGGTGGTGTGCGAGATATGTTTATCGGGATGGAGGACGACGTAGGAATTGAGACAGGCAAAGTAGATGGCTTGACATATGCCGAGGAGACAAGCAAGGATGTTGAGGATGAAGACAGGACGCTTTCGTGACTCAGTTGGGGTGAAGAAGATGAGGACACCGATGATGGGGAGGAGGATGGCGCCGAGGGGAGCGACTATAAGGATGACGGTGAGGAAATGATGAAGGGATATGACGGCACCATTGGAGTCAAGGGAGGACATGGAAGGGGGGGGAGGAGAGTATATGGGGGCGGGGGAGGAGAGGCATGAGCTCGTTATTATATGGAAAATTAAATGACAAAAAGAGGAGAAGCATGTTCAACGTGTGATCGATCCATCGCGTTGCCACATACATTCTAATCTACCTATTTCAGGAATCCCTTTCACTAAATTAATTAACCGAGTTGAGAGCGGTCGATTATATAACCCTGTATTGTACTCAAATCAAAACAAAGGTATGAAGTCCTGTATACGATTCCTCGCCTCTTGCGCGATGCACTCTGAGATCCACGTAATGTTCCGGATCTCCTGTTCCTTCAACTTCACATACCCGTAGAATACCCCATACTGGAACTGCTGCAGGAATGCCATCTTGTTCAGATTTACCTCTTCCACGAAGAACCTGTCCTCGATTTGTGCCGCGGCCCCTTCCTCGTCTCCGTGTGCCGCCCCATTCGCGCCCACGCCTTCAAAGAACGCCCGGTATTCGGTCACGCTCTCGCACGCGATCCGCACTTGTTCAATGTCGTCCGCCTTCGCAAGCGCATTGTTTCCCGCCGGGTACAGGCGACCGATAGTCGGGAACAGTCTTGCTCGCTGTTCTTTCGTTAGCTCCGTGCCAATAGAGTTGATTGTGATATTGATCGCCCTTCGGTCCGCTTCAAAGGCGAGAATGCGTCCCATCACGTCGGCCGTGGGTCCACCCAGCGATTCGCAAAATCGTTGAAAGTCCTCCAAATAAGCTTTGTAGAGCGTGTTCCGGATGATCTCAATGTTCAACGCGTCCAAATCGTCCACCTTTAAGCAGTCCCGGAAATACTCGGCTGTCCGGGTTGACCATTCATTGAGGTTCTGAGAGATCAGACGTCCGACCGAGACAACAACGTACCCAACGGTGTCTCCACAAGCACGGTGTGGTACAGCTCCTCAGCGTTAGTCGCCACAGCGAGCACAGGCATACCCTCGAACCAGCCAAGCGGGTGACATCGTTTCAGAAGCTCTGTAAGCTTGCGCTTGTGAAGTGTCCCTGTGATCAATAACACAAGGTTGTCGATCATATACGCATAGCTGCAAAAAATGTGTGGCACCACCCCGGTAATCAGAGCTCAATTTCTTCCGACATGCATAAGCGGACATACGTTATGTAGTCAAGAAACTTGTCGAGGGGAGCAACTGCGGTGCTCCGCACATAGTTGAACTGATCGATCAAATTTTTTAGAGCTTTATCCGCTATGGTGGACGTCGTGATGGGCGACGGTTCGTTCGCGAGGAAGTTGCCATAGTCCGTCGAAGCCAACTGAGTTCGTAAATCTGCACATCAAAACCATTTGCGACTTAGCGTGTTTTGTTTGAAATTTATCGCGATTTTTCTGGAACAAAGAAAGGCCGAACGAACCATCGAGTGTCTCGCACTGCGTCAAGTTTGAGTATTGACCCTGCGTGAGCAAGCCAGCCTTGTATCCCCGCACGATGCCTTCAAGAAACCCTGTATTGACCTATAAACAACGCCATCACTTGCGTCAGAGAGATTTGCGAGGCACAAGTGCAAAGATTTGACAGCATCGTATACACGTACGTTGAAGAAGAGTGCTTCCATGGTTGATGTGTAAGTTTACTAGCGAGCTGCGCAGTGAACACTCCACTCGTGCTTTTGCGCACAAACTCACGGTATGTGCATTTCAGACTCCGACCCACTGCGCCGAACTCTTGCGCTCAACCACTACAAGTAGTCAAGTGTGTGGTGGCGCAACATACAGCGACAAGTCTTGATCATATTACACCGAGCGTCGACACCTTCCGTTCTTTAACTTTAACCATGTCACTCTGTCCCCCATACGCTCCATTCTTCGGATTCGCAGGAGTTGCCTCCTCGGTGAGCCTCAACAATCCCTCTCCCCCGTCCCACGCGTCCTAATTGTCATTTCCAATCCAGATGATATTCAGTAGTGCGTGTGATTTTGAAACACTACACGTGGCCTTATTGACCGGAGCCTATGTCTTCCAGCTGTCGGTGCTGCGTATGGAACATCGAAAGCGGGTATCGGCATCGCAGGTCTTGGTCAATTCAAGCCAGAGCTCATAATGAAGGTGCCGTATCTTCCTCGCCTCCTCTCGGTGCGCAGTCCTCTCACAACGGGTATTGTGCGCAGGCCCTCATTCCTGTTGTCATGTCCGGAATTGTTGCGGTATACGGCCTCGTGGTTTCCGTACTAATTGTCGGACGTCGTAAGTGGCGTCATATTGCGTCCTTTATTCAGACTAGCCCTCAATCATTTTTTTTTGGATACATCTGGGACTCCAGTCGATCCGTCACAAGACTATCCGCTCTATTCTGGCTTTGTGCATCTGGGAGCAGGGCTTGCATGTGGTCTCACTGGTTTGGCAGCGGGATATGCCATTGGCATCGTTGGGGATTCAGTACGTCTCCTGACAAAACATTTTTCTCGGTGCTCAATGATTCGTGTAGTGCGTCCGAGCCTACGTTCGAGAAACTAAGGTATTTGTGACGATGGTTCTGGTCCTCATCTTCGCAGAGGTGCTGGGCTTGTACGGGTGCGTGTTTGCTGCTATACCGCTGCTTCGGCGTGTGAATCAAACCTTCGATCCATCAGACTCATTGTCGCATTAATCATGAACACGAAGGCATCAGATGCGGTGTGTTCGTGATGTGTACCACTAACCCTATATATACTCTTATTACGAGATAACCTCCGCTTTTTATCGGAGTGGCCCCAATGAGTGCGTCCCACGGATGTGGCGCAGAGAGTAGCTCGAAAGGTGGAGTATATATAGGATGCAGAAATGCCCAGACAGCACAAATGGAGATGACATCGCCACAGAATGCAGATAATCAATGTATCAATGGTCTGGACTGCGACTGCGATCACGGCTGCGAGAAGATTCATGTGAGATGCTGCGTCCTCGTGGACGCTTACGCTTCGCATCCCGTTCTCTTGAGCGTGACCGTGAGCTGTAGGAGTCTGAGCTCGAACTCGACGACTCTGAACCCGAATCAGAGCCTGAGTCAGACGATGATTGTTCAGACCCAGACTCGGACGCTGGACCGGAGGCAGAGGAGACAGATGCGCGTGATGACCTGGCACGAATGTTGGTCAGCACAAAAGCTGTGAAAAACTGCGGAGAGCGTGTGCAGGACGGTGACGGAAAAAAGTGGGGGACGGAACGAGGAAAGATGAATTAGACGAGAAATGGATATGACAAGTACCGCTTCGTCCGTTTCTTCGCTCGATCCGTCTCTCTTTGTTTCTCCTTGGCCTCCAAGATCCGATCCGCAGTTCCGCTCCTATATATCCAAGTAGTGCGTGCGCGGCGGTCAGACATTCATACTTCAACGACAAGGGGGGGGGAACACGAAACTTGTTCTTAAACTCCTCTGGAACTTCGACGGACGGCTTTCCGTCTGCCTTCAATTTGGCGAGCACACGCGGATTTTCTAGCTGCGCCGTGCGCGACGGGCGCGAGACGTACGGCCGAGTGGCCTTGCACTCGTACGTAAAGTGGCCTGCGAAATGTTTTTGTTTTGATGAGCTGGAGTGATCCCGACGAGCGGTGCTGGTTCGCCGAAGGGGGGGAACATTGTGTGTGACACGAACCGGTACGGAGACATTTTTGACAGATGGTAGATGACGTGGCACGGGGGTTGTTCCCGGAGCGGCGATGAGGTGCGAAATTGGACATATTTTCTGATTTGTGAGCCAAAGGTATGCGTGGGCTCTTTTGAGATGCGTTGAAATCGGCTTCACACGGAGGCAGTGGTGTGTGGGGTTGAACGTTGAAATCGTGAGCGTGAGAAAAGACGGTGAAGGGAGTTGATTACCGTTTATAGATTATTCACCATTTTATGGTCAGGTTTGGTGGGGCGCAGCAGAGCAGCATGGTTCCTGCGTGTTCACCACAAATTTCTATTTAGACATATCTCATCGATGGGTCCCACTACTCAGCACAATACACCCTTCAGCTCATCACTAGCAACGGTATGGGTGGAAAGGCTTTCCTTTCGCACCTCCCAGACGCTACGTTTCCGCGGCTCTCACCCGCCACATACGCCTCACTCAAGTCCAGCCTTTTGCCACGTCTGACACCCCTTTTCCAACACGCCGGCGTTCCACATGAAGCACCGGAGAAGCAGGATCATGGAGATATAGACATCATCGTCGCCGGTCCTCATGCGGCCGTTGGACACGAAAAAATTAAAAGTGCGCTTGGAGCGAGCGCCTGTATACCCAGTGCCCAGCCTGACGGAGGAGGCACCCACAACTTTGCACTGCGCCTGGCGGATGTTGTCACTCCCCTACCTGCTGAGGCGGCACCTGTCCCTGGAGAGACGAGTGAGGTATACGTCCAAGTCGACGTCAATATCCGCAAAGACGCGCAAGACTGGGAGAATGTGATGATCTTCCACGCTTATGGGGATCTCGGCATGATTATGGGACGCCTCGCTGCCAGCGCAGGACTGCACTTGGGCGAATTGGGTCTCAAAGTAAGCTGGGTATGCTTCGCCGACACTTCTCGATACCAACTGTATATCAGATATCATCTCAAGCACTCGTCCCAACATACTCTCCCACTTTCGCGTTGTCGTCCGCGATACCGGACATATTGCCCTTCCTCGGACTTTCCATGGAGCGATGGAGGGTAGGGTTTGCAACGCAGCATGAGGCCTTTGAATGGGTCGCGTCTTCACGTTTTTACGTACCCGGGAAAATCACAGATCGAGCCTCACGGGTCAAATCCCGGGCCACTCGCGGCATGTATCAAGCTTTTCTCCACTGGAGCGACGCCAGAGCTAGCACAGCTGCGGCAAAAGACGGCCAGCCCCAGGGGACGCGAGAAGCAGAGGACAAGGAGGCCATCATAGAGTCGGTGAAAGAAGAGGCTCTTGCGTTCTTCGGTAAACGAGAGGAACACGATGCTTTGGTACAGGCAAACGAGCGAAGGTTGCGCTTGAAAGCGATGTGGAATGGTAAAAAGGTTGGCGAGTGGACAGGTGGGGGTGGCATGGTGGTTGGTAGAGTGATGAAACTCTTGAGACAGACCATAGGGGAAGAGAAGATCGGCCAAATGACGGAAGAGGAGCTTAAGCAACATGTACTCCAAGCAAAAGAGACCGTCGAGTTGCAATTAGCGGAGGAGCGGCAGGCGAGAGAAGAAGGCCAGGAAGATGCGACAGATACATGATGTTTGCACGCCTTCCACAGCTCCACCTGTCCTGGGATGAAAGGTCCATTCGTTGACTATAGCCTGTTGTGTTCATAACATCAGTTGGAAATTACTATCTCGTGAAGGAAATCCCGCAAGATATTGATTGGGGCATCGTAAAGCATGGGGAAGATATCAAATCTTGTTAGATTATCTATACTTTATTTCTTTTTGACAGCTTTGATTCTGATGGTCTCGTCACCGATGAAGATACCCTGCGCAGGATGTCAGTTGGCTCATGTCGAGAGATAACTAACCACCCACTTTGCCCTTATACGGTTCTGGTGGCCTCCACTTGCGAACCCTCGCAGCAAACAAACCCAACTGGTGTTTATCCGTGCAACTCAAAACGATTTTCGTCGGGTAAGGGACCTCCGCTTTGATGTGGTCGGGCACAGGTACGATGACGGGATGGCTGAAGCCGAGCTTCATATTGATCCGCATTCCACTCAATCCTTCGCACTTTCCTCGGGGATCTGCTTCGAGCGCAGCACGATATCCAACTCCAACGAGGTAAAGGGGCACGGAAAAGCCTTCGGACATGCCCGTGACGGCGTTCTGGATGAGAGTGCGGGTGAGCCCCCACATGGAGCGTTGTTTCTTGATCTCCGCATCTTCGACGCTGAGAGTTAATGTGTCGGGAGCGGGGAACCCGAGGGTCATGTAAGGTTCGAGTGGGACTGAGGTCGTGCCGAGCGGTCCCGTCACGGAGAGAGAAGTCGGGGTGACATTGAAAGCGACGGATGGCTGGAACTTGATTGGCGTTTTTCCGATATTAGATGTATGCCCCCGCGTTACTGGGGAAGATGAAAAAGAACGGACAGCGATGCCGAACCTCTGAGTAGAGGTTCGTGGAATCATTTTGAATGAACGCGACGCGTGCAAAATGGTCGCAACCGAAACCCGGGTGGGTTGATGGATCACGGGATCTGTTTTCTACCTCTACCAGGTCTTGGTGCCTGGCTGTATGACCAGGGCCAGGTCCCACGTATAACGCAATGACTTTACTTGGTTCATCCCTTTTTTTCCCATAATCGCATCGCCTCCCCACTCAGGCCACTGTGGTAGGAGAGGGCAAAGCAGCACCTACCGGCCGGAGGAAGCACAGCCCGGTTGCCAGATAAGGCTCTTCACGGCGCTAATGAATTGACAACTACAGTTCTCCCAGCACAGGAATACAGCATAGTACTGTCCTTATTTATAAAAGGAAGCCCCAGTCCGCGGCCCATCACTGTCTCTCTTTCTCTCCGTGATTGCAGGATGTCGACGACCCCCATCTCCATATGCGACCTAGGCGGTGACAACAACTGCACAACAGTCTGTCCCAACCCGGATGTTCTCGGGAAGGGGGTGAGTTCTTATCATCGTTTCGGTTTTATCATTCGAAAAGACCCACTGTTCGTGCCCAGATAAGGATCAATTTCTATTGTACGATGTTCCTCCTCGCGCTTGTCCCTCAGACACCACACACCGAGGAATTGTTGAACGCATTATACGCGAATGCGGGCGTCGCTGGATTTGGTCTCCTTCTGGCTGCCATCATCCAGACTGTTCAGCGCAAGCTGTCGCTCTTCCATGCCATCTTTATCCTACATATCCTGTATTTCCTTGGCACCGGAGCCTCACCTATGGGTGAGTGTCCAGTCACCCCGCGTTCCTCTGCCCCGACTCGTACTCAAACCCCGCACGTTTGCAGGTAAATATCACTGGACTAAAGGCCGAATCGCCATGGGCGTTTTCATACAGTTCGCCTCGGTCGTCGCATTCACCGGATGGGGCTTGTTCCTCTGGATCAACGTGGATACCTACGGATTCCAACACCAATGCAACGACCGAATCAAATATGTTGTATTGTTCTTCACTGTAAGGGCCACCGCGCCCTGGCTGCGCGGTTTATGGATTGCCGCACTCGTTCTCAGCGCTGTGGGGCTCATGATTAAGTTTGGGATACAAACGACGTTACTCCTTCTCATGCGACGTGCTGAGGAGGAAGAGCGAGCGGGAGAGACGGATGCGATCACACGCCACTCGACTCGGACAGGGGCGCAGTCACAGGCGGAGGAGACAGAGACAGAGATGAACGTACTAAAACCATGGTACTTGTCCATCTCCTATCCTCTTCTATTGTGCGTCCTATACCTTTCCTCTCTCGTCTAGCACTCACGTATCACCGCTCAGGTCTTCAATATACTCCACGGTCATGTTGGAGCTTACTGTGAGTAGCTCGTATCCAGCCTATCCGGTCACATTCGCTGATCGTCATCCAGGTGCACCGAAACGAGGCAAAGATCCTTGATGGGAGCAATGTTGGGCCCGGTGTCGTCGAGGTCGATGACTCGTGGGTCTTTGGACAGGTCCTCGCCGTCGTGATGATAATTGCAAACGTCAACGAGATGGTCCACTTCCTCTTTGGTTTCCAAGCCCGTCGTAATCGGAGGCGCAGGCTCGCCCGCGAGAGTCAAGCCCAAGAAGAGGGTACAGCCCACCAGGCGGAAGAGGGTTCTCCTGCCGTCGAATATCGACCAAGAGGGGTTTATGGATCCTCCAGTTCTAGTAAGACTCTCGCGTTGCCATTGAGTCATGGGTGCTAAAATGCGAATTGCAGCTTGTGACGCGTCTCCAGACAAAATCTCTTCAGGACATGAACTCCAAAACCTTGAGAATAGGAAGGCCCTCTTGTCTGTGCCTACCAGAGGCTTGGTCGACACGCAGTCGCAGGATCAGCCCCTCGGGACGTTGCGATGATACAGTACCCCTTGAGGACGCCAGCTATTGTCTCATCACCGTGACTTACCCCCACGTCATGATACCAACGACATGTAGTCACATAATGTATCCGATATGTATATGTATATGTACAATTCCTTGGGCTGTTTCATCGATATTCATACCAACAATAGTTATGTGACTTTGAAAATGGACCGCTAGCTTTGAAAGGAGGTGGTATACCACCATGGTATATTGAAGACGCAATTGCGACCTACTAGGCATGACACCCCCAACTGACCGAAGCACACATGTACCTCTTCGCCCATGCTTTCCGGCTAATTGACTCGGACATGGTCCGTACCATGATGGTACGGACCATGTCCAGAACCAGAAGTGATTGATAAGCTGTCCGTCTTCTTATTTGTCCACCGTTATCACATGCAACACCAAGCGGTTTTTATCCACATCCATCCACCGGTCACCGGGTCCATTTTAAAAACGAAACGACCATCCGTTTAACCACACACTGTACTTCAATCTCTCACAGCTCCTTATCGTAATGGCGTCTACATTACCTTCTGGCAAAGCAGCACTCCTCACAAAGAACGACAATGACGTGGTCATTGTTGCAGCAGTGCGCTCTGCCATGACCAAGGTTCCTTTCGACGGCCTTTCCTCCCACTTCCTTTGTTGACCTAAACCTAACAGAGCAAACGTGGTGGTTTCAAAGACACGCGCCCAGAGGAGATCCTCTCAGGCATTCTCCGCGCAGTCTACACTCAAGTCAACCTTGACCCTACACTTATCGAGGATATTAACGTCGGAAATGTCCTTCCTCCTGGTGGTGGTGCGACCGCTGCTCGCATGGCAGCTCTCCATGCTGGAATCCCGATTTCTACCTCTATTGCGACTGTCAACCGCCAGTGCTCGTCTGGGCTTACGGCTGTGAACCAGATTGCAGTCCAGATCATGGCAGGACAGATCGACATTGGTATTGGTATGTGTCAGCGTGCCATCACCT
>Ga0307510_10000736_pt1 | contig 33623 bp, 27 predicted proteins | sample 12_EM_MG_FD_207224 | JGI IMG/M metagenome (GOLD analysis project Ga0307510, IMG submission 207224) | Populus trichocarpa ectomycorrhiza microbial communities from riparian zone in the Pacific Northwest, United States - 12_EM | ecosystem: Host-associated > Plants > Roots > Unclassified | place... | reverse complement strand
GGGTGAGAAAAGAAGAGTGTGTAGAAAAAGTGGGGAAACACCTTAATTTTTTTGCAAAATCTAATGATCTTAAACATGCCTATCTTTCTGACTTGCCTATGATTTTACTTGTGTATAAGGAGACATTCTTTAACTCAGATGAATTAGATTCTTGTGTTCCTAGTGTTGTTAAAGTTTTTTTGCAGGAATTTGAGGATGTCTTTTCGGATGACATTCCCAGTGGTTTGCCGCCAATTAGAGGTATTGAGCATCAAATTGACTTTGTTCCAGGAGCATCTATACCAAATAGGCCAGCTTATAGGAGCAATCCTAAATAGACTAAAGAGCTTCAAAGGCAAGTGGGGGAGTTGATATCGAAAGGATACATTCAAGAGAGCATAAGTCCTTGTGCAGTTCCCGTGCTTCTTGTTCCAAAAAAGGACAAAACTTGGTGAATGTGTGTGGATTGTCGAGCTATCAATAACATCACCGTAAAGTATCGACATCCCATTCCTAGATTAGATGATATGTTGGATGAATTACATGGTTCTAAATTATTTTCGAAAATTGATTTGAAAAGTGGTTATCATCAAATTAGGATGAAAGAAGGGGATGAATGGAAAACTGCTTTTAAAACTAAATATGATTTGTATGAGTGGTTGGTTATGCCTTTTGGACTTACTAATGCATCTAGTACTTTTATGAGATTAATGAATCATGTGTTGCGTGCTTTTATTGGTAAGTTTGTAGTCGTTTACTTTGATGATATCTTGATTTATAGTAAGGAGATTGATGAGCATATAAGTCATTTGAGACAAGTTCTTGATGTGCTTAGAAAAGAGTCATTATATGCTAATTTGAAAAAGTGTGACTTTTGCATGGATATGATTGTTTTTCTTGGATATGTGGTTAGTGCGAAAGGTATAGCTATGGATGAGGCTAAGGTTAAGGCTATTCAAGAATGGCCTACACTAAAATCCATAACAGACGTTAGGAGTTTTCATGGTTTGACTAGTTTTTATAAGAGATTTGTTAAAGACTTTAGTACGATAGCCTCTCCATTGACTGAAATTGTTAAGAAAGTCGTGGGTTTCAAGTGGGGAGAAGAACAAGAAAATGCTTTTAGCTTGTTAAAATCAAAGTTGATTTTGACACCTTTATTATCTTTACCTGATTTTAATAAAGCTTTTGAGATTGAATGTGATGCTTCAGGAATAGATATTGGAGATGTTTTAATGCAAGAAAAACGGCCCATCGTTTATTTTAGTGAGAAACTCAATGATGCAACTCTTAACTATCCCATTTATGATAAAGAGTTGTATGCAGTCGTGCAGGCTTTGGAGACTTGGCAACATTATTTGTGGCCCCGAAAGTTTGTCATACATACTGATCACCAATCGTTGAAACATTTGAAGGGTCAAGGTAAGTTAAGTAGGAGACATGCTAAGTGGGTTGAGTTTATTGAAACTTTTCCATACGTGATTAAATACAAGCAAGGTCAGGAAAATGTGGTTGTCGATGCCTTGTCGCGAAGGTATGTTCTTCTTAATACTCTTAATACTAAATTGCTAGGATTTGAGTATATTAAGGAATTGTATCTTGATGATCATGATTTCGGTGCTATATATGACACATGCAAGGTTTCGTCCAAGGATAAATATTTTAGGCATAATGAATTTTTGTTTAAGGAAAATAAGTTATGTGTGCCTAATTGTTCTTTGACATGAATTGCTTGTGAGGGAAGCACATGGGGGAGGTTTAATGCGGCATTTTAGAATTACTAAAACTTTGGAGGTTCTGCATGAGCACTTTTATTGGCCTAATATGAAAAGAGATGTACAAAGAATGTGTGATAGATGCATAACATATAGACAAGCTAAGTCTAGGGTAATGCCTCATGAACTATACACACATTTGCCTGTTCCTTAGGAACCTTGGGTTGATATTTCTATGGATTTTATTTTGGGTCTACCTAGGTCTAGGAAAGGGAGAGATTCTATATTTGTTGTTGTGGATAGATTTTCTAAGATGACACATTTCATTGCTTGCCATAAAACAGATGATGCAATAAATATAGCTGACCTATTCTTTAGATAGGTCATTCGGCTACATGGTCTTCCTAGGAGCATTGTATCCGATCGAGAAGTTAAGTTTTTGAGTTATTTTTGGAAGGTTTTGTGGGGTAAGTTAGGAACTAAACTTTTATATTCTACTACTTGTCATCCACAAATAGATGGCCAAACTAAAGTTGTTAACCAGACTTTGATTGAATTGTTAAGGGCTATCATTCAAAAGAATCTTAAAAATTAGAAAGAATGTTTGTCATTTATTGAATTTGCATATAATCGTAGTGTGCATTCTACTACTGATTATTCACCATTTGAGATTGTTTATGGTTTTAACCCTTTGACACCATTAGATTTGATTCCTTTGCCTGTTGATGAAAGGGTTAGTCTTGATAGTAATCAAAAAGCACAAGTGGTGAAAGATCTCCATGCAAAAATTCAGCAACAAATAGAAAACAAAAATGAACAATATGCAAACAAAGCCAATAGGGGACGAAAATTAGTGAGATTTAGACCAGGTGATTGGGTTTGGGTGCATATGAGGAAGGAAAGGTTTCCTGAACAAAGAAGATCAAAGTTGATGCCTCGAGAAGATGGTCCTTATCAGATCATAGAAAGGATTAATGATAATGCCTACAAAGTGGATCTACCAAGTGAGTATGGTGTTAGTGCTACATTCATTGTTTCTGATCTTTCTTCGTTTGATGTAGGTGATGATTCGAGGTTGAATCCTTTTAAGGAGCGAGGGGATGATGCGACCCAACCATCAAAGGATCCATTGGAGGTTCCAGTTGGTCCAGTTACTAGGCTTAGGGCTAAGAAGTTCAAAGAAGCTTTCAATGGACTTCTTCAAGATACATGGGCTAAGGTGAACTTCAAGAGGATTTGTAATAATAAAGAGCAAGCCTTGATTAATCTGATTCATCTTCAAGAGGGGCTTGTTGGTGGAACCAAGACCATTACACAAGTATTGGGAGAAGAAGACTAGATTCGGACAGTTTGACCTTTCGTTCCTCTTTTGGTCATAACTGGAGCCACCGATCGAATTTTGATGTGATTCTAGTTGGAATGGAAACTAGACTTCCATACCTTTCCAACGGTATATGGAACACCTTCTAATTCATTAAGACGAGAGAGAACCATCTATTTTAAGTTGGGCCTTGCTGCTGCCAGACAGAATACGGAAACAACGAACTTGTTTTATTTAATTAGTTGGGTTATCAAACTTTATTTATTTTGAGAGGAGACAATTTGTTTAGGTTTTAGACTTGTTTATTTTGTTTATTTTAATTAGTTTAGGCTAGTTTTAGCTTGGGTTGATTAATATTTAAATTGGGTTTATGTGAGACCCATTATGGAAAGTAGGGTTTTGGTTTGGAGTTTAAATACTCTTTAGGAATAATTTTAGGTTAGACTTTTGATGATATTTTCAGCATTGTAGCCGAATTTTGGTTGCTCAATCTTGGTTCTTGATTGAACTTTCAACTCTTCAAAGAATTGACCATTCTTAGTTGTGAATTTATACTTCCTTTGCTCGTCTCCAGGTATAGGCGTTGTGATCGAGTTGGTTTATAGTCTTGTTGCCTTGGAGCAAGTCTTCCATTGTGATAAGCTCATTCAAATCTCAACAAACTTGGGTTAGATTGATCTTGGGGTCGCGAATACTATTAAATTCCGCTAGGGTTCGCATCAGAAAGCTAAGACATAGGCCTAAAACTTTCATGAAGAGTCCAAGATTCAAAACGGCTTTTCAAGTTCAAATTGTAGCAACAAAAGAGAAGTCAGAATCTGTCCTGCAACCTAGACACTATTCAGTGTTTAGCCCATATCTCGAGTTTTAGATGTCCACATGAGCTTATTCGTGTTTTGTTGGAAAGCTGAGACAAATTCCCAGAACTTTTATGAAGATTATCTGTTCAAATTCTGACGTTAGCAATGACATTTTGCTCAGACAAGAAGATAATGGTTGTCACCAAGTCAAGAGGTGGCCACCCACTCAATAATTAGTCATCAAATCAATAGTTCTGAATTTTAGCCTATAAAAGGAGGCATTTGCCATACATTTAGATATCTTGGTTTTCAAATCAAGATCATATTCTTGTTTTCTTTCTTTGTATTTTTGTAATGTTTAAGTCTTGCTTTCATTAATCTCTTGTTTATGCTTTTCATCATAACTATGTTCATATCTAGTTTATTTATATTTCTCTTTTTCACAATGTTTAGCTAAGTTTATTATGTCAAGGTGACAAGGTTTTACTAATGGTGTTAGAATAAGTATAATATAAACTCAACATGGACTTCAATGTTTATATCTAAGAAAGTTTGTTATTAACATGTCTTATCTTTTTATCTTACTAATTCTTAATTCCTTGCTTGTTAAATGATTAATCTATATTTGTGTTGTACAACCCTTGACACTTTCATAGCTACTCTATGGTATAACCGACAACTGTGCTATGAAAGTAACTTGATTTGTTATTAACATAACTTAGTATCATGAATTCCTGACAATATTTAAAATTATGGTGTCACTAAAATAAGATAATTAATATAATCATGTTAAAAATTTATAATGAACTATTAAGGATAAATTATCCGATTGGAACCTCCTTTGTGTATGGTTTCCAGTTGATTAATAAAAAGAGTTTATACTATACTTATTTTTAATACTATTAGTGAATCCTCTAACCTTGACAATTTCTTTTATCTTTGATTAATACTCACATCAATATCACATCTCAAAAGTTCTCTTCAACTCCTTTTCATTTGTTGTTTATAATTTTATATAGTTCACCTCCCTGTGGTTCGACCCCGGTCTTGATGGATTATTTATTACTTCGACACTCTTGCACTTGGGATAAGACATCAATATTTTGATCGTGTTAGAGGTTCTTGCATTCTCTGGTTCTTGAACGAACTAAATCTTACTTCTTGAAAAATAATTGGCTTTATGGCATCATTCGAATTTATTCCAATAGTGCTAGTGTCTTAGGACATGTTTCCATTATAGCACACTCCTATTGGCCCTCTTCCAGCTTTCCATGATCAGATATCAATCTTGATTGTGGGTTATGTGACCATGTAATCATGGTATCATAGCTAAGCACTAAAAATAAGTCATATCTTTCTGAAATTTTTGTTTTCCTATTGTTTGTTAAGTTTTCAATGTTTTCATTAATGTTCTTATTCTTCATTGTACCTGCAACATCCTATTATGAAAAAATTAATATTTCTTTTTATTATTGTCCCTAAACATATCAGTAGCATAAAAGTAAAAAAAAAAAAAAAGGTGTTATTCAAAGCTTATTGCAATTTTATCGTAAAAACATAGCTCATAGAGAACCTTAAGCAAGCCACCTTAGAATTAATTGAAATTTCATAAAATACTTAATGGGGGTGAAGTCACACTACATATTAAATTTCAGCTTATTTTGAATTTTTTCTTGAGGTTTTGATTCAAGGTTCAATTTTATCGCAAACTGATCATACACGGTTATCGATATCTAGATATAAAAGAACAACCTATAAACTGAGATATGGAGTTTTTTTGGGTATCAGGATACTACATATTAAATTCCAGGTCATTCTGATATCTTTAGGTCTTAGTTTCAATTCTAGTGTTTTAAAATCGCGTAACAGGTCAGATTTGTATTAAGTTCCATAAGTTTTTTTTTATACTATTTGATTTGACCAAATTAGTTTGTTTCTATTATATTTTTGTTATTTAGGAGTCAAATAAGTGTCTTCATTAATTTTCTCTTCTGCTTCATTTCGCGTCTTCGTTTCGTCCACAATTCGTATGAATTTGCATTGCTACTCGCGAAATCGTAATCATAGTTTCATTTTGTATTTTTTTAGTATATTTATTTATTTTTGAGTCTATATTCATAATTGGATTGTGTTGTGAAAACCTCTAACTTGGATTGAAAGGATTTTCAGTTTCGAAAGAAAGCAAATTGTGAGGTAAAAGAGGTAATGAGTTTATTAAAGTGAGAAACCTTGATTTTGTGTGAAACTTGAGAGGCACAAAGATATAATTTATGCTATTAATCAATTTTTGCAAATTCATAATGTCTGACAATCACGAGTTCGTGACACTAAACGCTGATGATGCTTTCCAAATATAAGCTATTGGCCAGCAACCTGAACTTTTAGCTAGGGTGACCAAGGAGTTAAAAGATGATGAAGCAATAGATTAGTGGGCTAATCGTTGAGGAAGTAATGTCTGAAGGGTTATATGGAATGTTAGAACTGATTTTGATGATTTGTTGATGATAACACAAATGTGGGTGATGGTGACTATGGGTTTGCATCTGTGGGCCAAGGAAACAGGTTTGGACCAAATAGAGTAAAAAGGAATATAAGCTTCAGCCATGGTGAAGTTTCCAACTTGAGAGAGAATTCCCGAGATTTTAGGCATCATTACGATTCAGACGGAGAGTTAGGTACCATTAAATTGAAATTACATGTTTTCCAAGGAAAGAATGATCCGAAAGCATATCTAGAGTGGGAAAAAAAGTTGATTAGATATTTGATTGTCATCACTACATATAACATAAAAAGGTAAAACTCATTGTCATTGAGTTTACAGATTATGCACTAATATGGTAGGATTAACTTGTTTTGAGCGGGATGAGGAATGATGAAAGACATGTAGAGTAATGGAGTGACATGAAGGCCATTATGAGAAAACAATTCATTCCTGACTTTTATTACAGAGAGCTTTTTCCAAAATTATAAAGTTTATATCAGGGGTAGAAAAGTGTGAAAGATTACCACAATGAGATGAAGATTGCAATGATAAGGGCTAATATGGTTGAAGATAAAAAAGCTACTATGACTAGGTTTTTTAATGGACTGAATAGAGAGATAGCTAATATTTTTTAGTTATAATACTATGTGGAGGTAAAGGACATGGTTTATATGGCTACGAAAGTGGAGAAACAACTTAGAAGGAAATGACATGTTTGATCAATTTCAATTTAGGTTTTTTATCATCATAGAAGCCGAATTTGAAGATAGAAGGGGTTGCCCAACCAAAACCTTTTATCCATACCAAAGTCGAACCACATAAAGCTAAGGTTGAAGTCTCTATGGGTTTTAAAGGTAAATATGACACTTAACCTAAACATACTCGTGATGTTAAATGTCTTAGGTGTCAAGGGAAAACATCTTTTATACGCAGTGCTATATAGAAAACAAGGTGTTTAGTTTAATTATAAATAGTGAAAGTTGTGCTAATGTGGCTAGCATTATCCTTCTTAGTAAATTGGATTTGTGTATTGTTAAGCATACTAGACCTTATATATTGCAATGGTTGAATAATAGTGATGAAGTGAAAGTGACTAAATAGGTTGTGGTTTTGTTTTCGATTGGAAAATATGTTGATGAAATTCTGTGTGATGTTGTACCAATACAAAAGAGTCACATCTTATTGGGGAGACCATGGTATTATGATAGGAAGGCAATTCATGATGGGGTTAAAAATAAGTATACCATTGTAAAAAATTATCACTCTTGTATCTCTTACACCCAAACAGGTGTATGATGATCAAATAAAACTAAAAGGTGAGCACGAGACTATGAAAAGAGAAAATCAAGGTGAGGAACATAGGGAGAAAAGACCATCAAATTCGATCAAACCCCAAAACACTACTGCAACCTATTCAGCCACCCATCCAAACATAAACAAACATTCAGCCAACACTCCAAACAAATTAGACATTCAGCCACTACCTACAATCACCCAAATGTGGCCGAAAGTAGAGGTAAGACATGAAGAGTGAAGAAAGTCAGTAAGTGTGATAATAATTGTATGGAAAAATAAAAGCAAAAAACCTAATTTCTATGTTAGGGAGGGTGAGGTTAGATCTGTAGTTTTTACTAACAAGCCAATGGTTTTACTTGTGTATAAGGAGGCTTACCATAATACTAATGATCTTGATCATGTTGTGCCTAGTGTAGTTGTTTCTTTATTGCAGGAGTTTAAAGATGTGTTTCCTGAAGATATCTCTAACGGATTACCCCTCTTGAGGAGAATAGAACACCATATTGAACTTGTACCCGGGCCTGTGATTCCTAATCAACAGGCCTATAGAAGAATGTGCTTTGAAAGAAAGTTGATGAACTGATGAAGAAGGGGTGTTTCGTGAGAGTATGAGCCTATGTGTTATGCTAGTGTTACTTGTGCATGAGAAGGATGAAACATGGAGGATGTGTGTTAATTTCTGAGCCATCAACAATATAAAAATAAAGTATATACATCTCATTCCTAGGTTTGATGACATGCTAGGTGAGTTACATGGATCGTATATTTTCTTTGAAATTTATTTGAAAAGTGGGTACCATCGGATTATGATGAAATAAGGTGATGAGTGTAAAACTGCGTTTAAGACTAAGCATGGTTTATATGAATGGTTAGTTATATCGTTTGGACTTACAAATGCACCTAGTATGTTTATGTATTTAAATTATGTATTGCGTGCATTTAAAGGTAAGTTTGTGGTTATATATTTTGATGACATTCTGATATATAACAAAAACTTAAATAAGCATCTTAATCATTTACCTAATGCATTTAGTATGTTACATAGTGAGAAATTGTATGTTAATATTAAGAAGTGTACTTCTTACATGGATAAAATTGTGTTTCTTGGCTATGTTGTAACTGTATAAGATATCGAGATAGATGAGGAGAAAGTTAAGGCCATCCAGGATTGGTCTACACCAAAATCGGTAAGTGAGGTAAGGAGTTTTCATGAGTTAGCTAGTTTTTATAGGTGTTTTGTGAAATATTTTAGTACATTAGTTACCCCCTTGAATGAAATTGTTAAAAAGTCAGTTGGATTTAAATAGAGGGAAGAACAAGGATCGACTTTTGCTTTTTTAAAAGAAAAATTATGTTCTGCACCTATTTTAACTTTACTAGACTTTAGGAAAGCATTTGAAATTGAATGTGATGCATCTAAAATAAGAATAGGAGATGTGTTAATGCAGGATCAAAGACTCATTGCTTATTTTAGTGAGAAGTTAAGTGAAGTGACTTTTAATTATCCCACTTATGACAAAGAACTGATTGCTTTGGTAAGAACACTTGAGACATGACAACATTACTTATGACCAAAAGAGTTCATAATCCATTCAGATCATGAGTCCTTGAAATATCTAAAATGACAAGGTAAGTTGAATATGAGACATGCAAAATTGGTTGAATTAATTGAGACTTTTTCTTATGTAAGCAAGTATAAGCAAGGCAAAGACAACATAGTTAATGCACTTTTGTTCAGATATGTTCTTCTAAAAATTATAAGTACTAGATTGCTAGGTTTTGAATATGTGAAGGCATTATATGCTAATGATTCTGACTTTGTCGAAATATATAATGTATGTCGCCATTCAGCTTTTGATAAGTTTATTTGATGGATGGTTACTTGTTCAAAAAGAATCGATTGTGTGTTCCTGTTATTTCTTTGTATAAATTGTTTGTTTGTGAAGGACATAATGGTGGTTTTATGGGTCATTGTAGGGTTGCAAAAACTTTGGATGTATTGCATGAACATTTCTATTAGTCCAAGATGAAAAAAAGATGTGCAAAAAATCTGTGAACAATGCATTGCATGTAGAAAGACAAAATCTAGAGTACAACCACAAGGATTGCCCTAGCACTGCGCCATCTCCAGCGTGAGCAGAAACCTCATGCTTGATTGTTTAGATAGTCGCCTCTGCGCAAGGCAACTCGTGCTAGAAGGCAATAGCATCAGACACATTGGCGTTGTTGTGGTAGGGGTAGTTATCATGGTTGCTGCCTCCACTGCCAGTGCTGACCTGGCCTAGGGCATCAGGCACACCAGCAATGGTGGCGCCTTCAGTGGTGGCGTATAGCCAGCAAAACCTTTTTTTTAATTAATGGTGAATTTCAGCCAGATTTGGCTGGAACAGTAACCAAAAAGTATATTAAAAAAACAATGAGAGAAAAAAATACTTTTAGGAAAAATAAATTTGCACACAAATTTACTTCGCAATAATACTAATAACAATTAAAACATGTAATCAACAACCCTAATTGTCTAACAAAGGATATAATACCACTGTTGGATTTTCGAATATCGTACATGTAGTGAAAATTAAAAAAAAAATTATATGGGAGTCCCTATGATCTCGTTAGATAGATCTATAGTTATTTAGGGATTTATTACTTGAAGATTTAATCTTCTTCAGTTTTGAATAATTCTTAAAAGGCTAGGTTGTTACAAACCATAAGTCGTCCAATTGTTCGGTCTTTAACGGTAATCCACACGAACCACCAGTGAGAAATATGCTAAATTCCTAGCTATCTATTCTATGATTTACGTAGATTTTTTATCTAATAGACAACCACCAAAAAATAAGAGGCATAACTTACTATTTATAGGGAAATATGAAAAACCTTATAAGTTGACAAAATATCAATCAGTCCCTTGAATAATATTCATATATTATTTAAGTATAATTTTAGAAATTTAATAAATCAAATCCCCACTTGATTATTCTATAACTAAAATTATAATTCTTGAATTAAATACATTTTTGCTTAGAAATTGGTTTATTTAACTTAACCAAGTCATTCTTCTTTTGCTGTTTAGAACAATTGTTACTCAAATATCTTATTTTATCACATTCATTTTCTCCTTCAAGATAGAACTAGCAGCTTTTTTAGGACCCATTAGAAATTGGTTTATTTTACTCAAGCAAGTCATTCTTCTTTTGCAATATAGGACAATTTTTACTCAAATATCTTATTTTATCATACTCTTTCTTAAGGGTGAATTAATCGACTACACCAATCTTTTATGTATTTTCGCCATGGCCGTTTCCTCTCTCCAAAGATTAGCACAATAATGAGGCCTCCACGAATACTCTACATCGATAGAGAAAAATGTTCCACCCAGCTCCACAGTAATTGAATCATGCCTAGCCCCCGGCTATGTCCACCTCCATTGATTATTTCTATGGTACCAATTCTTAGCGCCTTCAACAGAAATCTCCTTTTTCTATCAGATCATTGCCACCCATAAAGCTTCATTTTGGAATTCAAGGCATTTTTAGTTACAATTGCAGTTCGAAGGCTAGTTTTAAGCTAGTGAAACGTTGCCGTTTGCCACTTTGACTAGAGATGGGTCAGGATCTGGGCTTTAGTGGATGGACTTTTAGGATGACCCAATTTTTGTGCTGATGTGGTAACTACCATCTCCCTAAGGCTATGGATGCTATTTTGTTTAAAGAAGCCATGTAGTGTGTTTGTTTAAGAGATGTGTTTCACTACACATCTCATGAAATACATGCTTTTCAAGTTGTATATTAACAAACAAAATTTTAATTAAGTTGGATTAAGTGTGTTTTGGTAATTTAGTGTACGTAATTGTTTTTTGTAGAAGTATTTTTTAATTTAAAATATATTAAAATAATATTTTTTTATATATATTTTTACATTAAATTTTCAAAATTACTGAAAAACATCTAAAAACATCAATTTGATACCTTTTTAGATGAAAAACATTTTGAAAAACAGATTGAACTGCAAAAACAAATGCACCTTAAAACTTGGGTAGGGGAGGGCTATAATAGAATTTGATTCTTGAATGTTGGAAAGGATACACATAAATAGAGTTTTTTTTTTTTATATTTCTTTTTTTTTTTATATATATATATATATATATATATATATATATATATATATATGATTGTCTTGTGCTCATAAATCTAACTCTCGATTCCATTTAATTTTCTTTTTGTATTATAAATATGAGATGAGATATAGGAGTCATATGTTCTTATATTCAGCTCCCACCTTCTTCTTTTTTTCTTTGTTAAAGCGGTAAACTTCTTCTCTTTTTTTCACTGAAAACTAATAATAATAATCATTATGTTAAAAATAAAGAAAAAATTAAGAATATGGATATTCAGAATAAATCTTAAAAAAGAAATTCATACCTTTCTTATTAGGAATTTTTTCAATCGTCAAAATACAAGACATGTAGTCTATTTATTACAACAGGAAATGAGAACATTAAATGACATTGAAAAACCCAGGTCTCATGGAAATCCAAGAGACTAAACCCAAGAGTCATGGAAGTTCAAGAGGTTTTAATGTACATTCAATATATATAATTATATATCTTATAAAAATCCCTCTTAAATGACTATGTACTGAAAATGTATCTCATTATAACCTTGCAAAGAAAAACTCAATGGGAAAAAACTTAAGCAAAGGAAAAAAAAAGTACAACATTATTGTGTGATTTATGAATACTTTATAATTCAATAGAGGGTTGTATATAGATACTTTAAGATTCATATTTGAATACTTCGGGGTTTTAAAAAAGGTCAAATTGCCTCATTAAAACCTTGTAAAGTAAAACCAAATGGAAATAATCTAAGTGAAAGAAAATGAGTATAATTTGCATTGACTTCACCTCAAAATTACATGTTTTATGATAAGTCTTTAAGATGACGCGTTTTAATATTATGCATAAATTTCTTGAAAGTTGAGACTAATAAAGACTTTGTAAATAAGTCTGCTAAATTATCACCTAACTTGATTTGCTTAATATCAATTTTTCCCCTTCTGTTGAAACTCGTGAGTATAAAAAACTTTAGTGAGATATCTTTTATTTTTTCTCCTTTAATGTAGTGTCCTTTAAGTTGAGTGATGCATGCATCATTATCTTCAAATAATATTATGTGACTATCTTCAATGGTTGACAATCCATATTTTTCTTTTAAGTGGTGGATAATTGACCTTGGCTTTGTACATTCTTGACTTGCTTCATGGATTACAATAATTTCTAAATGATTTGACGAAGTAGCCACTAATGTTTGTTTGAGGACCAGAGAGATAACATGTATTTGCATATTCAATCAATTGTGAATTTGATCCACTATAGAATAACCCCTTTTGGTTGTTCCGCGAAAATAGCAAAATATATGTTTGACCCCATTTCAATGTCTTTTTGTGGGAGTAAAATTGTATCTTGCCAATAAATTGACTGCAAAAGCTATATCTAGTCTTGAACAATTTGCAAGATATATAAGTGCTCCAGTAGCACTAAGATATGGTACTTCTAAACCAAGAATTTCTTCATTCTCTTCTAGCGGTCGAAAAAGGTCTTTATTCATATCAAATGATCGAACAATTATAAGAGTGCTTAAAGGATGAGCATTATCCATGTAAAATTGTTTCGGTACCTTTTTTATATATGTCGATTGATGGATAAATACTCCATTTAAAAGATATTTGATCTGTGAACCAAGATAAAGTTTTGTGTTTCCGGGATCTTTCATCTCAAATTCATCTTTCAAATAGGTTGTAGTTTTTGTGAGCTTTTCAAGAGTACCAAAAAGATTTAAATCATCATAACAAATCTGGATATTATTTTCTTAATAAAAATGCAAGGACAAATCTCATTATTCTTAAACTTTTTTTAAAGGTGTTCATTAAGATGATTATACCACATCTAACCAGATTGCTTCAACTCATATAAAAAATTTTGTAGTTTAGTGGAATAAACACTTCTAGTTTATCATAAAAGGCTTTAAGCATTTTAAATCCTTTAGAGATTTTAATGTGGATATGTTTATCTAATGAACCATATAAATATATTGTAACAACATCCACTAAATGCATATCTAGAGTTTCTAAGAATACTAAACCAATAAAAAATCTGAAAGTGATTGCATTCATAACCGGAGAATAAGTTTCCACATAATCAATGTCAAGTCTCTATAAGAAACCTTATGCAACAAGTCATGCCTTGTATTGCATGAGTTCATTGTTATCCTTTCATTTTCTAACAAAAATTCTCTTATATCCAACAGGTACAACACATTTAGGTGTATGAACCACATGTCCAAATACTTCATATTTTGCAAATAAGTTTAACTCTATTTGGATTAATTTTTTCTAAACTGGCCAATCATTTATATTTCAATATTTTTTGATAGTTTGTGGTTAAATTTCATCATCATTTCTAGTGATATCAAAAGCAACCTTAAATGCAATTACATTATTTATGACAATTTTATTTCGGTCCAAAATCTCTGCTATATGAATATAGTTTATAGAGATCTTATTATATTTAAGTACTTGGATCTCTGTAGGAGATACCACTTTAGAAGGTCTCTCTTCAGGAGGATCAATAATAGGAGATGATTTGGACACAATATTTGTTGCATGTTTTGTGGATGAAGACTTTTCAAGAGTACTATCATCTATTTGTTATCATTTTTATTTTCTATGATTTTTTTTCTTTAGCGCCAACAGGTCTTCTACGCTTCAAACGTGGTATAGATTCATTTGCTGCTATAATGGCTTTATTTCCTTTAAGGATTTCAATTCTGAATGGAGTATTTACAGCTGGAATGTGGGATTTAACCACATTTTCACTGTTGGTGAAAACATCTAGTAATTGATTTGCAATATTTTGTAAATTAATTATCTTTTGAACTTTGAGTTCACATTGATTTGTTCTTAGATCAAAATGGGATAACTTTGAGTTATTCCAAGTAATTTCTTGTTGTGCTTTAGGCACTAATATTTCTTTCACTGATGATGGAAAAATGTTCTCATCAAAATAGTAATCTTTAAGAAGTGCTTTAAAAACATCACTAGTTAAAGGTTCTGAAAATCTAATAATGGATGGACAAATAAAACCAACATTAATTCCTAGTTTACATTGTGGATCCATTTTAGTTTTTTATGGGGGTGCTACAGGCAAATGTACTAATGACAAAAAAAATTCATAGATTGAATATATTTGGTGGTATACCAAAAATAAGTTGCAAATGAGAATATTTATGATAAACATTTGGTCTAATTCTAACCAATGATGCAACATGTAATATAACATGTTCCCAAATAGATGTAGATTATTCTGATTTCATAAGTAAACATCAAACAATTAATTGAAGTCACTTTATAAATAATTTTACTGGACCATTTTGAGTATGTATATGAGCAACAAGATGTTCAACATCAATTACAATAAAAGTGAAAAAATATCAAATGGCTGAGAAGTAAACTCACCAACATTGTTCAATCAAATTTTATTGATTGGATAATCAGGAAAGTAAATTCATAGTATGATAATTTATGCTATCAATCTAGAAAATGCAACACTTTAATTAGAAAGTAAATAAACATGTGATTGTTTACTTGATGCATCAATCAATACTATAAAATATCTAAATGGTCTGCGGTGGATGAATAGGTTCGCATATATCACCTTGAATTCTTTCGAGAAAATATGACGATTTTATAAGAACATTTTATGGAGATGGTTTGGTAATTAATTTACCTTGAGAAAATGTAACACATGGATTTTCACTTGGTAAAAGAATCTTCAGGTTCTTTAAAAATGCCCATGTGAATTTTTAATGATCTACCACATCATTATTGATCCTAGATGTCTAAGTCAATCATGCCAAAAGATAAATATTTTTTGGGTCTTCTAAAAGATAGAGCGATAAGAGCAGCGAGAACAGTTATGGTGTGTCACAATGTTTGTTTCAATAGATTTCATGATCATATAATAAATTTCAGAAGAGAAAGCATGTAATATTTCAAGTATAAGCTTCTAACCTAAAATGCATGAAATAATATAAAAATATTCTTTTTTGTCTTCATCAATTGTTTCAATACAATAATTATTAGCACATATAACTTTAAAAATGAGTAAATATCTTCTAGACTCAAATGAATATAATGCATCTTTGATGCCTTGTTTTGTGTTATTTGGTAACAAAATATTAGCTCTTTTAAAGCCTTGAATCATGTCTACTAGACCTGATATTGTAGTGATATTAGATTTGGTTAATGTCAAATATTCAAAGTATTTCTTTTCCTTGAGAATTGTGTGTGTTTTTACACTATTTGCGAGACATAAATCTTCATCATTAAAAGTCATGCCTCTATTCAAAATATAATTGAAGTTTATTATTTAACTAAAATACAATAAAATAAATATTCTAATACAAATAAAAAAAATATTAATCATCCTCAAGGATTCCACCATTAAGCATGTTTTCTATTTTATCTAGGTTTTCAAAGAAATCAGAAACATCAAGCTAAACATTATGATCTTCAGAATCATTTTTATGAATAAAATTAGTCTTAACTGCATTTTATTTCAAAGAAGTTTGATATAAATTCATAAGATATTTTGGCGTGCGACTAATGACCATACATACCACACCCATGACACTTATCTTCAAGTTTATGCAAATTCTTGCCTTTTTTATTGTTTGGGATCATTGTGTCTCCACTCCTGGTGGTCTGAAGAGTTGCTTTTTGAAGGATTATATCTTCTTCTTTTCCATTTATTTTTTTCCATATATATACCCTTTGTTCTTTCTTGTCTTTTAGACAAAGGTTCCATTCACTTCAGGGAGTGATTTAGAATTTGTAGGATGAGATTGATGATTTTTCATCAAAAACTCATTATTATTTTTAGCCACGAGGAGACATGAAATTAGTTATGAGTACCTCTTGAAATTATATTCATTATATTGTTGTTGTAGGACAATATTTAAGACATGAAAGTAGAGAATGTTTTCTCTAACATTTGGTCTTCTGTGATATTTTCACCACACAATTTTAGTTGTGAGGTAATTTTTAAAAGAGTATAATTATATTCACCAATCGATTTAAAATCTTGCAACCTCATGTGCATCCAATCATAATGAGCTTGATGAAGTATGTTAAACTTTTGTTGGTCATTAGATTTTGCCATTAAACAAAATGATATTTTATTATGAGATATTCAACTTTCAATCCTTCATATAGATGGTGGTGAATGAAAATGATTTCTTTTATGTGATTCTACAAGGATGCATTATTTCTTCTTTGATGATCTCTCGAAGATTCATAGCTTCCAGATGAATCTCAGCATAAAAAATCCATGACAAATAATTATTCCAAAAAATATTAAGAGTGGTAAATTCAAGTTTTGTTAGATTCAATATTATATATATATAAAAAATAAGTTATTAAATGAAATCATGAATGTAAAAAGGGGAAAAATCAGTCTTTTAAGACTACTATTTATTTAGTTTTTTAGAAATACTAGCTCTTTAGGAACTGTATTTAATTTATTTAATTCTTCATAAACCTACAATACTAGTTGTTTAGGAACAAAGATTAGTATTGTAGCTATCATAATCCAATTTTGGGTTCCATAAAATTATCATTTTCTTTTTTAAAAAAAATGAAAGAGGATAAACAACTTGATTGATAAGAATAGGCTGAAGAAGGATCTAAATGCACAAATGAGAGATGAAAGGACCAAATTATCGTTTCTCCGCTAGTTCAAACGGCCCACCACTCAAACACCATCTTCTTTTTCAATAAAAAGAAGGCCTCTACAACGACAACTATCAATTTCAGTCTCTTCAAGCGGTTAGGGCTCGCTTTCATAACTCACAAGTTGGCAACTTTGCTAAGAAGAGAAGGGGTCCAGCTATCAGAGAAGCATAAATGGAATAACATCTCTAGCACATGTACAAACCCCCCCCCCTCCTTTATTTTGTTATCATAACAACTTTTAGGTTTGAGACGCTGCCTAAGATTAATTTTATTTGAGGGATGGATGGCTTCCTGTTTTTAAAAGAAAAACGTGGGGTAGTTTAAGTTTTGTTGCTTCTTGAGGATATGTTTAGCCTGTTTGGTGTTGTGGTAGTGGTTGTGGTTAAAAGTATTTTTTACTTAAAAATATATTAAAATAATATTTTTTTTATTTTTGAAATCAGCATATCAAAACGATCGAAAAACATAAAAAAATAATTTTTAGTAAAAAAAGAAATTTTGAATTTTGAGGGAATGCAGTTTCAATCGCATTCCCAAAAAAAAAAAATTTTACTTAAATTTAATATTTTTTAGTGTTTTGATATTGTTTTGATGCGCTGAAATCAAAAATAATTTTTTAAAAATAAAAAAATATCATCTTAATATATTTCTAAATAAAAAATATTTTAAACCGCAACTGCTATTACAATCTCGCTCGAATGCTGGGATTTTCTTAATTACAGGGATTTTCTTAATTACACTCATTCCATTTGGATCTCTTAAAAGATAAATCCTGCTTAGGCCTTCTGTTTATGGTTGTTCCCTTAGCCCGTTGGTTCGTTTTCTTCCACCAAGGCATGTGTTTTTTATAGATAAAAGGGCCCATATGGTTTCCCTTGTATAAGGCTTGCACTAGTTCTGGGCTAGGCTGTGAAGCCTAGTCCACGTGGCTAGGCCCTTTAAACCTTGTTTAGTGGTGCAAATCTCTATAAAGAAAAACAAATATATTTTTTATCTATAATGTCTTTGATAAAATACCCTTATGAATTTTTGACAGTTTTGTTGGTTGATTTTTTCTTTTATTTTTTACTAAACAAACCCCAAATGACTTTAAAAAATTATGAAAAATTCAGGGATCTTTTTTAAAATTATTTGTGGGTCTCTCGTGTATTTTTCAACTATTTTATTTTATATTTGGGTTGTAGATTTACTCTGCAAGATACTAACTCAGTATTAAATATACATGTTTTTCTTCAAAATATCAGAAAAATAAATAAATAATCCTTATTTAAAAAAATAAAAAATATTTTTTTATTTGTATGCATACGACTAAATTTTAAAAAATTTCATGCATATTTTATAAAAAAAATTAAAAAAATTACATTTTTTTTTCATACTTTGAAAAATATAAAAATCAGTTAATGGGTATCATAATAATTTTGTGATTATCCATTAGAATTTGATAAAAATTTCAAAAACACTACAAAAATCAATTTGTTTAATTAATATTTGGAGTATGAATTTTACAATGTAATGCATATTCTCGGTGTTAAACTAAGTGAATTGACAAAAATAAAATGTTAAGAATTAATTGTAAACTTTAATATTTGAGAATATAAAAATACACTGTAAAGTATATTCTAAGGCATTAAAGATATAAAATAGAAATAAATACACTATTAAATTTTGGACTTTAAAATTGTTAGGTTTTAGCCTAATAAGATATAGATTTTCTTTATGTGGAGAACTTTTCTTGAACTTTAGATGAACTGACGAATAAAAACACGACTTAGAAAAACAATCAATAATACAACTTACCATAAGTAAATTGTATTGGGGGATGCGTTTTTTCATGCACGATTAGTTTTTTTATCCAGACTTTTGCATACCAGTAGATTTTCTAGTAATTATAATATTAGATGGTGAATCATTAACCATTCAAATTATAATTTCATGACTAGTCCCAACATATTCAGAATTCTCTCACTTCAGGAGGAAGATTTTCCATTCAACACTATGTATATCACGACAATAGTAGTGGTAAGGAAATAGTAGAAAAAGAAGACAAGTTTTGTGTGCATATATACCTTTTCTTTCTTATTATAAAAAAAATAATATGTTTCATGTCTACTGTCATAATGTGTTAAAAATAAAAAAACAAATAAGAATATAAAATATTCATAATAAATTTTAAAAGAGAAATTTTCTTACTAGGAATTTTTTTTAATTGTTAAAATACAAAATAAGTAATTTATTTATAAAAAAAAAATAAGAACATTAAAGAATACTATATTGTCAAAAAAAACAAAATGCTAAAATTAAGAATTATGAAAGTTCAAAATACTCATTCAATATATATAATTTTACATTTCATAACCCATTAAACCTTTTTATTTAATTTCTTAGATTCCATCATTACCGTTTTTTCTCTCTCTTTCTCTGTTTTTTTTTTAAATCACATCGTCATAATAAGCTAAGAGGACGGAGTAGACCCGACACATGTAAAGTCGGATCCAAGTAATCCACCTACTGGTCAGAGCCTCGTCTCTCGTGTCTCTCTCCCTCTTTTGCAACGACGCACCTAATTGCAGAGACCTCGAATCCAACAAAAAACCGACTGGTAGAGAGACCTAACAGCCAACGCACCCGAAAAGATATAACAGAGACCCAAAAAGATAAAAATAAAAAAACCCTCTCTCTTCCTCTTCCTCTCACGTAATTACGAAATTCCAAATATGTCCTCATCCGATTCCAACTCCTCCTCCGTTGACGATCCCAACCCTAACCCCAAGCCTTTGGATTACCAATTCGAAACCCTAAACCTTGAGCAAGGATCCGGTAGCACCATCATCCAAAACGACGTCGACGAAGAAGGACGACAACAAGATCAAGGCTCCTCTTTAAATGGATCGCTGAATGTAAACAGTAACAATAACGAACAAGATGACAGAATTGGCCTCGTCAGGAGTGTCGTGTTGAGGCGGACGAACTCGGAGGTGGAGGTGGACGTGAACGGGCCTTCCAGCCCGAGCAGTAGTGGATACGCCGGCGAGAGAGGGAGCAGTGGCGTCAGTGAGGATGATGAGATAGAGGAGGTTGCAATTGATAGTGCTCTCCATGAGGTTTTTGATTCACAAGCTGCCTGGTTGCCTGGCAAACGTCATGTCGATGAGGTACTCTTTGGTTTTTCACCTTTATTTTTCTTCGTATTAAAAGCATGGATTAATTGTGAATTTTTTAGATTACTGATTGTTAATAGATTGAACTTGGTGGAATTTACTATATCTATGCTGAAATTTGATTTGTGAAACTTTGAACAAAGAGAAATTAGCTTTGTAAATTTCCTGTTTTTGATAGTGAGTAGCAAGGTTTCTATGCAAAATTGATTAATGCACTGGCATTGTGGTTAAAGGAAGCTCATAATTAAGACTCTGGGTCTTTGTTTCTTGACCTCCTTGCATGGCCTGTGTGGATGAAAATCTTTAATCTCCATTAGGGGTGGGCCTTTTTATACCTCTAGATAGATTTATCTGGGAATAGTGCTGGTGTGATATTTTCTTTGTTTCTTTTCTTAGTTTTTACCTTTCTAGTTATGGGAGAGAGCATTATAGGTGGTTTATAAGTTTTGATTTTGACATGTAGACCAAAAATCAGTTTTGCTGCTGGATTCTTTAGAAGTCATTATTGTAAAGAATAGTTCTCCTTAAAAGTATATGCTTTTGGTAGTTTTGCTTAAGATTTTCTTAGGTATCAGAAGATTTTATTAATTAAAAAAAAAGGGCAGAGTAGTTATGCTTAGATGTTTGCCAAACTTGACTGGGTTTGTCAAGCAATAATTTTCTTTAAAACACATGCCTTTGGAACCATGTAACTTAAATTTGAGGATTCTCTTGTGTTTTAAAATAGTGGGAGAAGGTTCTCATCAAACAAGCAATAGAACATGAACCAAGCACCCACTGAATTTCACATACTCATTGAGGGATGCCAAACAGATTGTCTAAAGGTCAATGTGCAAAATATGTGACAGCCATTTCCCTCACATAGGCCTGCTGACTTGATTAATAGCATGTTTCATCTAGAGAATTTTAAATCAAGCAATCCAACAAGCACTGATTTTTGTGCTGGAAAGTTTATTAGAAAATTTTGGAATAGGTAAAAAATTCCCGTTATCCTGCAATTTTAAGAACATTTTCATGTTTGTGTGGTGTTATTTGCACAGTTAACATGAAAAGGAAAAGGGCAAAACAAGCCATAATTATTAGCCAGTCCCTCAATAATTTTGATCTAATGCCTTCTATTGTGATCACTGAGGGGAGACAGTTTTCAGTTTTGGAATGGACAAATGATTGGAAACTAAGCTTCAGGACAATCCTGACTGCACCCACAGAGCTTCAGGACAGGGCTTTGACACCTTCTCTTCCCTGTAGCCAGTTGCAATTGCATTGCCTATCTTTTCATCTTCAAATTGAAGTTCCAATATTGTTTTAGCCATATCAGAGTCTTGCGAAAAGCTCGTCTTGTACATTGTGCTAATGTGGTCATTTATTTGTCAAATTGAGGAGAAATTATTTTAGTATCACAACACGCACAAATAGTCAAAAGATTGGTCAAAGGAAAGAAAGCAAAAGCACTTAATCACAAGAAAAGCAGAAGATAGAAAGAAAGAAAGAAAGTAGACAACAGGAGCCTTTAAGGACACATGTATGTATTTTGCATTGTTTAAGTCCTGGTTGTCGGTTACTAGTGAATGATATTTGCATCTTTCAATGGTTAAGCATATATCTGAAATTTCATTTCAATTGTGTATGTTCATCATTTTTACCTACTGTTTGTACATGACAAAAAGAAGACTCCTGCAATATTACACCCTGTTTGATTAATAAATGAAGTGCAGGATGATGCTTCCATATCATGGAGGAAAAGGAAGAAGCATTTTTTTATATTGAGTCACTCTGGAAAACCAATATATTCCAGGTTTGGTGCAGCTATTTCTTATTCATACTGATGCAAACCATAGTGTAATCTATCACCTTTTGTTTCAGTGTCTTAGCTTTCTGCTCAAATTCTTTTATTAACTTACAGATATGGAGATGAACACAAGCTAGCAGGATTTTCAGCGACACTGCAGGCCATAATTTCATTTGTGGAGAATGGGTACTGGATGAACCCGTGAACTCTCAATTTCTTCAATGACCATCCTTTGAATTCCTTTTACTCTAAAGTGCATTCTTTTGAGGACTTACAATAGATTCATTCATTATTTGCTTTTCAGGGGGGATCGTGTCAAATTGGTTAGGGCAGGAAAGCACCAGGTTTGTTCATATTTTATCACGTGGCCTTCAAAAAATTGATCCTCTTCTTCGTTGTCTAATCAATCCTTTGTTCTCTGGGACCTAGATCAAAAATAGAACCTTTTTTTGTCCTCCTGCTAATTTAATTTGCCCAAGCTCTTTTTTTTTTCAATCATTAAAAAATAAAAGAATATCCTCTTATTTTTTGGAGATGATTTTAAATAGCTCCAAGTTAATATGCTACTCCAAAGTTTTCATAGCAATTTCCTCAATCGTGCATGTGTTTTGTGGAAGCGTCTTCTCGAAGCTCTCTGGTCGGTGAAAGACCGAAGAGCATCTACCTCAAACAAACCAAGTCTGTTACTTCTATCTTGTTGGAGTGGGATTTCTTAGTAGGAGCATGAGATAAATCTACTTAACATCTACCAATTTGTGAACTCCGAATGTTTTCTTTTGGGTTCAGGTGGTTTTTCTTGTAAAAGGACCAATTTACTTGGTGTGCATCAGCTGCACGGAACAGCCATATGAATCATTGAGGGGGGAATTGGAGCTTATTTATGGTCAGGTAGCATTAATTCCACTACTCCACTTTTCTATGTGCTGACTTTCTAATTATGTTTACATTTTTTGAAATGGATCAAAAACTCCCTCCTGATGTTCATATTTTCTTATGTTTTTTGTCTAAATGATGCAGATGATACTCATTTTAACAAAGTCGGTTAATAGATGTTTTGAGAAAAATCCGAAGTTTGATATGACTCCATTGCTTGGAGGAACGGATGTTGTCTTCTCATCTCTCATCCATTCATTTAGTTGGTTTGTTCTCTGCTCCCTTTTCTCATGGCTCCTTTTGCTGGTGTTGAAAAATAGAAATATGTCTCTGCTTCTGATGGTTGGAGTTCTTTTTTTGCTGCTTGCTTTGTTGATTTTGTGGGAGTCTTTAAATTGCTGAAGCAAAACAGTGGATCTCATGGATGCAGATTTATTAATTAAGACCTCTCTGCTTTAATCCCCATACCCAAAAGAAAAGACACATTGTTGTAGATTGTGTATGAACAATGTGACAGAACTGGATATCATTCTCTTATCTTTGTAATACAAGAAATGTGATTAAGGCTAAATATTGTTCTTATAAAAAACTTTCTTATAATACCTACCAAAATAACCTTCATAATAAAAAGTTTTAAGAACTTGTACTCAGAAGTTACGATTTGTACTTGTTCTGTTCTTTTTATAGACAATGCTGACAAATTCTAATATGTATTAATTATTAAGGAACGAGCAAAGATATTTGGTGGCCAACTGTCTGGATTGGCAAGTAACTATCCAAAAAACTAAAACCCGCCCATTCAGGCCAGTTTTGGTGGATGTTCATATGGTTCTGTTGCCATCTCTGGTAACCAGCAAAGCAGTGGTATTAGTTGAACTATCCTATCTATTTTAGGTAGACAATACTGCTAGGTTCTTGAACTATGATAGAGGTTCTGTTCCCCATTATTTTTCCTTGTCATTGACAATCGGTGAGTTGAAATACTTATTTTCAGTTTCTCCCGCTTTACAAGAATGTAATTGTCTGCCATTTTCCTGTTTGTTTTTATTGAATTATTTAACTGATGTTTTCATTTCCTCTTGTCCTGAAATAAGATGCAAAGTGCATGTCTTTGTACCCCTATTTTAAATTGGATGGTGCTGGAATTCTTGCTTCTTTCTTTTCAGGAATCCAGCAACATTTCTCCATGCATACACTTGTCTTCCCCTTGCTTATGGAACGAGGCAAGCTGCAGGTGCTATACTGCATGATGTTGCTGATTCTGGTGTTCTCTTTGCAATATTAATGTGCAAACACAAAGTAAATACCTGCTCTTTTCCCCATTCTTCTTGTTTTTCCCCTTTTTTGGCTTTAAGAAACATCTATCTCTTAAAAACTGCATTTATTTTCTAGTTTGAATTTCCTTTAGTTGCTGTAGCACTTTATTACTTGAGGCTTAATTTCAGGTTGTTAGTCTTGTTGGTGCTCAAAAAGCTTCTCTTCATCCTGATGACATGCTGCTACTTTCCAACTTCATAATGTCTTCAGAATCATTTAGGCAAGTAAAATGGACTTTCATTAGACTTCTGTTATCCCATTCGTTTCTCTCTCTGTTGAGAAATCTTTTAGTCTCTTGTTAAGAACCTGCTATGGGCATTTTGATGGTGCGAAATGACTTTGGAATTTTCGATAGGCTAGTACCTCTGTTTGTAACAATTGAATCTCATCTCTTTATGGGTTTTTCAATTGCTCTGAAATCAGCAATGCCACATTTGAGCCCAAAGAGGTCAGTGAGCTTCCAAGAGATGGCATTTCCAAGTCCTTTCTCACTAGTACTTGTTATTTCTATCCTAACCTATGGATGGCACTTCCAAGTTCTTCCAATAGAAAATGCATGGGTCACAATAATTAAAAACAGAAAAAGTTATCTCTCATTAGTGCTTGTTATTTCTATCTTAACTTGGTTGGCATTTCCAAGTTATTTCTTGAGACTCTGGCTGACATGTTCTTTTAACTTTATGCAGGACATCTGAATCTTTCTCGCCAATTTGCCTGCCAAGATATAACCCAATGGCATTTTTGTATGCTTATGTCCGTTATCTTGATGTGAGAGAAATTTTGTTTAACAGCATTTCTTCTTGAGCACATTCAATTTCATACTCCTGTTTTTCTGGACAGTGATTGTAGGAGACAATCGATATATACAATTTTTTGATCCACATTAAATGATGTGTTTGTACTTCTAAGTGTCGTCAGAGTTGATAGAAATTGGCATGACCTTAATCTTGTTGCAGGTTGACACATACTTGATGTTGCTTACCACTAGTTCAGATGCCTTTCATCATCTTAAGGATTGCAGGTAAGCAATTTACTCTATGATTTGTGTATTTTGGATTGAGATAAGTGGAGGGAAATTGAGCTTATTTAGGTATTTGATTCATGAGAATTGCTGAGAGGAGAAAAATGACAAGTTGTTTCTCTCTGAAAGAGACTTTCAGAATAAGTGAAGAGATGTTTTGGTGTACTAACTACTTTTTTTCCCACATGATCAAAATCTATGTGATATATAATAATAGCTTAAAATGCAACTTTCTTTTGGACAAAAAAGTCAAACTTGTGCATTATTCAATAAATTCCCAAATCATCAACTTAAGTGATAACCAGAGCTACATCTTATTGTCTCCTAATGACTGAACCTTTATTGTATATTTTCACCATAAATTACGTGTGCAGGATTTTCTTATACTAAACCCAAATTAATTAAATTAATCATGGCTTAGATTTTATTGTTAATACAAGTTGAAATGCCCATTGCAAGTGAGCAGTTACAGTGTTAAAATAAGGAAACAAATAATCCCGCTAATGTCAAGTAAAGTCATTACTATTTCATCACTTTTACTTTGCTTATTGTTGAAATTACATTGAGATCAGTAAAATTTCACTTCTCGTAACTTTAATATTTCTAACACTGTTAGGAAATTATTTTACTGGGTATGAAGGTGTTTTAGAGTTTGAAATTACCTCGCAGTTTCTACCTGATTTTCAGCATGCAATAAGAGTGGTAGGAGTTGGTTTTATTACCCAATATGCTTTTAATGAAATTAAATCTTAGTTATCATGGAGTGCGTGGTTCTTTTAGTTTTGTGTTCACATTCTATTATGTATTAAAAAATTTGACAATTTTTATAGGATTCGTATCGAAATGGTTCTTTTGAAGTCAAATGTTCTTAGCGAAGTTCAGAGGTCCATGCTGGATGGTGGGATGCATGTTGAGGATTTGCCTGCCGATCCATTGTCTCGTCCTGGATCTGCTTCGCCTCATTTTGGGGAGCATCAGGAACCGACCGATTCTCCTAGGAGATTTAGGGAACCATTTGCTGGGATTGGTGGTCCTGCTGGACTTTGGCATTTCATATATCGTAGTATCTATCTGGAGCAATATATATCTTCTGAGTTTTCGGCACCAATTAATAGTCCACAACAGCAGAAAAGGTAAAGCTGCTGAATCTTTGGGTCTTTTTGTTGAAAGAAATTTCAAATGCCCTTCATGGTTGACCATGCTCTGGCCATCTGCTATCAGTTCAAAACTAAAATCCTCATTTGCAGATTGTACAGGGCTTACCAGAAACTTTACGCTTCGATGCATGATAAAGGCAACGGGGCGCACAAAACACAGTTTAGAAGAGATGAGAATTATGGTAAACTATGTTTTATTTATGTTATGTTTTAAAAAAAAAAAAAAATTATCAGATCCACATAGTACAAAATATATCAATGCGTGCATTTATATGCTCCATAGTTTATGAAATTATGGAAGATCCATTAGTATGCATTTATCTATAGTAAGCACAAATGAAGAAAGTGTTTTCTTGTCTTGGTAGACGTGCTTTTAAATATCCATTTTGCATATATATAATATTCCTTCAAGGTGATGGTGGCAGTAGATTTATGGATCAAGCAATTTATTTCTGTGCATATGACTTAGAATTTGAATAACCATGCTAAATATCTTGCAAAGGTCATTTTTATTGTTCTGATTGATGATTGATATTTTGTTCAACAAACCTCATTTTTTGCTGTCTGAAATTCTACCCTAATCATGTTCCTTGATGTTTGTTTCAATGGCTCAATTTTTAGCACTAGTTCAAATTACTTTCATGGTGAAATTGTATCTACTTTGTGTGACAGTTCTCCTCTGTTGGGTCACCCCAGATTTTGAGCTTTATGCGACATTTGATCCACTTGCAGACAAGGTTTGACATTTTCTCATGCATGTTTAAGTTCTTCCTTTGTATTCTAAAAACTGCAGACAACTATAAATTATAATCTACTATCGAACAAGATATTTCTTCGGCACACCAGATAAGCTTCCAGGATCATTAATTGTGAAGGGCTGAAGGCCAAGCTCATTATTGTTTTGATGTCATCTTTTGATGTCCTCATAATTTGGAGGGTGACCTGTTCTCCAAATTCCAAATTGATCTCGTGTATTCTCATTTTTTTCATTATTATATTCTTGTTTCATTTAAAATACTTTTATCTTAATTATGTTGCCGTGATCAGACTAGATCGTTCTGCTTGCTGCTCCTCTTAAAATAACTCTGCAAATGGATTGCATGGTCCTTCTTGGTATATTTTTGGCACAATCTAGATGCAATGCTGACTTCTTAACTGTATTGAATTTGCAGGGTTTGGCAATAAAGACTTGCAACAGGGTCTGTCAATGGGTGAAAGATGTTGAAAATGAGATATTTTTGCTGGGAGCAAGCCCCTTTTCATGGTGACCCCAAAAATATCTTGTAACACAGCATGTATACTAGGGTTTGTTTATTCAATAAAATCCCACATTTAATTTCTGTGAATCTCACGTTTAATTTAAGCGTGCCAATAGTTTACCAAAAATCTGTTTCATTTACTTTCCAAAGGCTTGCATACAGTTGCAGCCTCATGTTGTCACCAGAAATTGTAGTAGTCCTTGCAATATCAGATCGTTGGTAGGCAACTCAACGAATATTAGATTTGGTGTACACTCCTGTGGAATTGGGTATAAGTTGGGAAGCCAAAACTTCCTCTTTTTTCTTCTTTTTCAAGCCTAGGCTTCCAGAGTATTCTTGTTTGTTTGTTTCAACGTAGTAGTGAAGAACTCGAGGAAAGGCGATTAGCTGTGAACGCTTGGACCTGATTATACGACTACCGCCTGTAAATCTGCCGCTGGGTGCTATCAGAACATCTACAGATTGCAGGTCAAAGCTAACCCTCAATTAAATATGAAATAAAATTTGAGATTTTTTCCCGTGTTTATCAATTTATCAGGACAACAATATAATTGTCAATATAACGAGTCTTTCTGTTGATTACTGACGATTTGATCTGGGGTGCAGAATTTCACTGGGCAAGGATCTTTGCTGAAGTGAAGGTTCAAGACTGTTAGGAAATGTCTGATTGATGATACTTCGAAAAACATAAGCTAGCTAGGCAGTTTTATTCAAAAGAAATCAAGATGTCTTTGAATGATTACTTAAAGTAGTGTTTGAGAATGCGGTTGAAATCATGTTTTTTAAAAAATAAATTTTAAAAAAATTCGTTTAAAATTATTTTTTAATGTTTTTATATTGTTTTGGTATATTGATGTTAAAAATAATTTATAAAAAATTAAAAAAAATATTATTTTGATGCATTTCTAAACTAAAACCACTTTGAACCGCAACTGCTATCACACTTCCAATCACCTTTCTCTTAATAAAACTAAATTTTACATTAGGGTGCCAACTCAACTTCTCTTTTTTTTTTCTTTTTTAATTTTCTTTCTTAATATTTGCTTGATTTTAAATGTTTTTATAAATTATTTCGATTTGTTTTCTATAAGATTACGTTGTTTTAAATGAATATCCTAAAATTTAGAAAGTGCTTGATTTTACGAGTATTTATTTTTGTTATTATATAATTAAATAAAAATAAATAAATTCAGAGAAGTCACTAACCTGTGAATTATGAGAACTCCAAAGCTCAAGTCAATTAAATATGCCTTCATTTTAATATTAAAAAAAATATTTGAAGTTATTTTTTAAGTCAAATAATATTTTTTTACAAGTTGTTCGAGTTACATTAAACCAAACCGTTAAATTAACTGAATAATAAGTAACAATAACACAATAGATAAAATGTACAGTGGGGAAAATTTAAAATTTACTTATGGAACCGGTTAAATAAGCCCATTTTTCATTATCTAAGACCGAAGTCGTATCCTGCCTCTTTTCAAAGATTGCTCCAACGTTCATTTTTTTCAAATCTATCCAGAGATCCTCCACTCCAAAACAAATTCAAAGCTGAGCCTTACAGAAATGGAACATCAAGATCCTAGCCTCACCTGCCTTATTTCTTCTTCTTTCAATCATCTGCTTGACAAAATGTAAGCCAAAAATCTCTCCTATCAAAATTTCCTTTCCCTTAACCAAGCCTGAAAATCTTCAATTGAATTTAACCATGTATTTGTGTCTGTTCTTTCCATTACAAAAGGTTTCACCGTGTGCTAATTACATATGGAGTAATTAGTCATTAAGAATTAGGCGATAAAATCTCAATGCAAATTGGTTTAAGTATTCCGACACCTATTCCTTTTAATTAAAGATCTCGAGTTCAAACCTTATGAATTAAGAATTAAGTATATTATTACCGGAAGAGTTTTAGTGGCCAACCCAGCTCAACCAGATTAATTGAGATTTAGTGGATTTATAAATACCAGGGTTTTAGATATTAAAAAAAAAAGAAAATAGCAGTCGTGGAATATAAAGAGGACCTGTCTAACTCCCTTATAGCACAAGCAATCAGCTCAAAAGAAGGGAGACTAGTTTTGCTTCAGCAATACTCCCAACCACCACCAAGAAGTGCAGTGGTGGCACCTTTACCCTTCATGGTGAAAAGAATAGGGCAGGGAGAGTGATGTAAAAAAGTGATATACGCAATGAGTGTGGTGCTCAAGCAAAGGAGAGAGAGAGAGAGAGAGAGCGCGCAGTGCCACAGAGTCTCTAAATTCGGGTGGGCCAGGTCTCCACTTCAACGACACCAGCCCCCCCCCAAAGCAATGCCACGTCATCACCCCATTGATTTACGCAACAATTTTTGTTTTTTGGAGTCGGCCCAAAAGAGTCGGGCCCACATGACTGGACCTGGACGGGGCCCGGAAGGGATTAAGAAGAAGTGGCATGATTACTTTTCCTGCGAGAAAAAGCAATGGCTCGAGGGGAAAAGGAGACAGGAACCCTCCATCCACCCATAACAAGGGAGGGAGGAGGAACAAATCCAATAAAAACGAAGAATTGACAATAATAATAATAATAATAATAATAATAAAAGTGAGAAAGAAAAGAGGGAGACAAAGTGGAAGGATGTTAATCCCATCACCTAAAGCTTAGAAAATAATATATATATAGCCATTTGACTTTGCTATATCCCATCATCATATACATTTGATTTGTACTTATATGGATTTTGTTTTTTATGGGAAACATGGACCTTATTTATGTATCCATAAAATAAAATAAAATAAAATAAATAATTGTCAATCACAGACCACCTTTTACTCTCTCTGGTCGTGCTGCTGTTTTCAAACATGCGGTTTGTATTTTAGCCCTGCCAAAGATGGCCATGGATGGACCTCTCAAATGACCTTTAATTAATTTATCACCGTAAACCAAAAACACCTTCAAACCATCTTCAATGGCTTCGAAGCTAAAACTTGTAACATCTTATTACTTAAAAATGGAGAAAATTGATCTAGCTTATGGAATTGTAGTCATGATACCTAGTTCTTCAAAAATCATTTGCTTACTACTATTGATTGAATTGATCAGGAATGTTCAAAATAATGTGTTTGTAATATTTATATTATTTGATTTATTCATCTTATCAAAGTTAAATAATATAGGTATTCCATATGATATGATAAAGGTTAAAAAACCTGATCAAGATTTTCAAATTTGACCCAGCCTATATCAAACCTAAATTATTTGTTGCAACTTATAATAGATTTCGGGTAATTTATTGAATTCAATTCTTAATTCTAATTAAACTGTTCAACAATACAAGTTTAATTAATAAATATATGTCATATCCATAAAAAAAATTTAGTTGAATTTTATATATTCAACTCGTTTAGATTCAAAAAAATTAAATATACCAGGTTTATAATTTGTAAAATATTAAAAATTAAATTAAATCAAATTATAAACCGACACATTACCCAACTAAATTTATAAACACCCCTGGAATTAATGAGCTTATGATTCGTTAATTAATCATACAATATTTTCAAAAAAGGTTTTCTATTGCTTCAAGTTATTATTCTGCGCCTCATGAACGCATTTAGATCCCGAAAGCCATTATCCGAAATAAGTTTTTATTAGATTCTAATCCCAGGAGTGTTGATTGATTCCTGACAGACTAGTTATGGCGTCCCCACACAAAAAGCAACAAATGTTGACTTTCTTGATCGATTTAAATCTCTGAATGCTTTTCTTTTTCTTCGCCATTTTTACAGTACTTTCATCCTGTAATCATTTCACCTCTGAAAATTACCATTTCATATCAATAAATGGCATGCATGACCTTTGTACTCGGGTCAGAGATAACTGGGATTTCTGCTACACAATCGTGGAATTGCCAGACGTCGGAACAAAATGCGCATCTAAATATGAAGAAGCACTTTCTGGGTTCAGTGGGAAATCGAGGGTCTGATCTGCTTGGACGGCCGGTAAAGTATCATCAAATGTCGACATGGCAGCTGCTGATCTGTCTTCTGTCTTCGAATATGCCTGCTTTCCCACCAGTTAACATATAAAGATGGATGCTCTTTCCAAACCCGCTTCCGACCTCGCCATTAAATGATAGAAACATTAAGATATATATGTCATTGTCTACCAACTTGAATCAAGAAATGTCCCAGCAGAGAGACAAGAAAAGTTTGTCAAAATCCCTCAGATTTTACACAATCATGCTTTCGAGAATCCAATATATGATCACTTACTGATTAAATCAGAAAAACTCTTTCCAGTCTCACTCTGATGTCTAAGGACGGGTACTAATCTTTCTCAACTGAGTCTGAAAGCTACTGCTTTCCAAATATCCAAATTCATAAACTCTAATTGCAGGTCTTATACTGGCTTTTTTTTACACATTTCTTTTATTGTAAGATGAGCATATACTGTCAGAATTCTTCCCTTCTTTTGAAAGATCATGGAATTGTCGGCAACCTCATAAATCAGACTTCGAAGACGCCTGCCAGAAGTCACGCTCCACCCCGTAAACTCTTAAAAATCAGCATCTGTTTAAGTATCACGAAGGATGGAAATGGGGGAGGAATAGAAGAGTAAACTGCGAGGATAGAGAGGAGAAAGGAAGTGACAAAAACAAAATCAACTTAATGAATCGATAAGAAAGACGGATAAAAAAACAGTCGCGGAAGAAGGAGAAATAGCAAGCATGTCACCCTCTAGCAACCATGCATGTTATCCGAGGTACGAAAAACCCACGTCAAAAAGCCCCCCGGCCCCATGAAAACATAGAAAACTAACCTAAAGCAGAGCATAGAAAACGAAAAACTCAAGCACACATAATTAGGCAGCAACAAAACCAAACTAAAGAGTAAAAACAACATAATTCAAAACACCAAAACCAATATATATTTGAACAGCAAAACCTAAAAACAACCGGGCAAAAAAGATGCTGGAAAAACAATGACCATATTTGGAAAAACATAACAGAAGGAATCTAAAAAAACAAAACTAGAAAGTAAAACAGCCAAAAGAGCGTAAATGCCAGCATACCTGTAATAGGCAGTCCTTAGCCACATCAACAAACCAAAAAGACCATCCCAAGCATAAGCAAGCACCAGCCATGGTTAGCCCTAGAAAACCTGAATGTCACCCAATAAAATATCGCAAACAAAAGATTAATACTTCGAAAAGCGCAGAAGGAATCAAGCAATCCACAAATGACCATCAACACTGAATACAAAACAAAAGAGAACATTCAAAGCAAATGCAGGGGTTGGGGAAAGTAAAAAAACAAACAACGTGACTGAACTGGTAAGATGCTACATGAACCTAAAACACAGCCACCAAAAAGAGAGGGAGAGAGAAAACCAGTGCAGCAAATGGTTTGGGAGCCTACAGGAATCACAAAATGTGGCTAAAGCTCCCGAAAAAATGTTCTTAAAGCCCTTTATAGCACTAAGATGCATTCGTGACGCGAAAAGACAAACATACAATACCCCAGCAGTACCAACAAAGACATATGAAAAACGTGGCAAGCCTACAACAAATGAAATGGCATGAGTCAAAAAGAAGCCAAAGTAGGCATCATATTCACATGAGATCAGTCCAAATAAGAAACTTCAGCTGCTTGAACATTTGAAAATTTTTTTCTGCCTCCTCCATTTACTTGAT
>Ga0307510_10000735_pt1 | contig 33629 bp, 33 predicted proteins | sample 12_EM_MG_FD_207224 | JGI IMG/M metagenome (GOLD analysis project Ga0307510, IMG submission 207224) | Populus trichocarpa ectomycorrhiza microbial communities from riparian zone in the Pacific Northwest, United States - 12_EM | ecosystem: Host-associated > Plants > Roots > Unclassified | place... | reverse complement strand
AAGTTAGTCTTAACTTAGCTTTGCACTAACGTAACTGTGCGACCTTTATAACTAAAGGTAGACTCTAAACGCTTACCCGTAAGTACTCGTCGCAGTCCTTACAAATACGCAGAGTCTGTGCGTAACACATTTAGTAGTAGTATTTTTCAGTTAGTCATTTATATAGTAGTACTATTCTACAGATATCTATCCATTTAGTAGTACTAGTTCCCAGTTAGTCAAACATGTAGTAGTACTATTTCCCAGTTAGTCAATCACATAGTAGTACTATTCTACAGATATCTACCCATTTAGTTGTACCATTCTACAGATATCTATCCATTTAGTAGTACAATTTCTCAGTTAGTTGTTTATATAGTAGTACTATTCCGTAGATATCTACCCATTTAGTACTACAATTTCCCAGTTAATTAATCATATAGTAGTACTACTTCCCAGTTAGTCAATTATGTAGTAGTACTATTCTACAGATATCTACCTATTTAGTAGTGCTATTTTACAGTTAGTCAATTACCTAGTAGTACTATTCCACAGATATCTACCCATTTGGTTGTACCATTTTACAGTCAGTCAATTAAATAGTAGTACCATTCTACAGATATCTATCCATGTAGTAGTACTATTTCTCAGTTAGTCATTTATATAGTAGTACTATTCCACAGATATCTACCCATTTAGTAGTAGTTCCCAGTTAATTAATCACATAGTAGTACTATTTCCCAGTTAATTGATCACATAGTAGTACTATTCTACAGATATCTATCTATTTAGTAGTACTAGTTCCCAGTTAGTCAAACATGTAGTAGTACTATTTCCCAGTTAGTCAATCATATAGTAGTACTATTCTACAGATATCTACCCATTTAGTTGTACCATTCTACAGATATGTATCCATTTAGTAGTACTACTTCACAGTTAGTCATTTATATAGTAGTACTATTCTACAGATATCTGCCCATTTAGTAGTAGTTCCCAGTTAATTAATCACATAGTAGTACTATTTTACAGTTAGTCAATTACCTAGTAGTACTATTGCACAGATATCCACACATTTGGTAGTACTATTTTACAGTTAATTAATCACATAGTAGTACTATTTCCCAGTTAGTTGATCACATAGTAGTACTATTCTACAGATATCTATCTATTTAGTAGTACTAGTTCCCAGTTAGTCAAATATGTAGTAGTACTATTTCCCAGTTAGTCAATCACATAGTAGTACTATTCTACAGATATCTACCCATTTAGTTGTACCATTTTACAGCCAATCAATTAAATAGTAGTACCATTCTACAGATATGTATCCATTTAGTAGTACTATTTCACAGTTAGTCATTTATATAGTAGTACTATTTCCCAGTTAGTCAATCACATAGTAGTACTATTCTACAGATATCTACCCATTTAGTTGTACCATTTTACAGTCATTCAATTATATAGTAGTACCATTCTACAGATATCTATCCATTTAGTAGTACTAGTTCCCAGTTAGTCAAATATATAGTAGTACTATTCTACAGATATCTACCCATTTAGTCATACTATTTCCCAGTTAATTAATCACATAGTAGTACTATTCTACAGATATCTACCCATTTAGTTGTACCATTTTACAGTCAGTCAATTATATAGTAGTACCATTCTACAGATATGTATCCATTTAGTAGTACTATTCCACAAATATCTACCCATTTAGTAGTACAATTTCCCAGTTAATTAATCACATAGTAGTTCTAATCTACAGATATCTATCCATTTAGTAGTACTAGTTCCCAGTTAGTCAAATATATAGTAGTACCATTTCCCAGTTAGTCAATCACCTAGTAGTACTATTCTACAGATATCTACCCATTTAGTCATACCATTCCCAGTTAATTAATCACATAGTAGTACTATGCTACAGATATCTATCCATTTAGTAGTACTATTTCCCAGTTAGTCAATTACATAGTAGTACTATTCTACACATATCTACCTATTTAGTAGTGCTATTTTACAGTTAGTCGATTACCTAGTAGTACCATTCTACAGATATCTATCCATTTAGTAGTACTAGTTCCCAGTTAGTCAAATATATAGTAGTACTATTCTACAGATATCTACTTATTTAGTAGTATTGTTTTACAGTTAGTCAATTACCTAGTAGTAGTATTTCCCAGTTAGTTAATCATATAGTAGTAGTATTCCACAGATATCTATCCATTTAGTAGTACTATTTGACTGTTAGTCAATTACATAGTAGTTCTATTCCACAGTTAGTTAACAATTTAGTCATACTATTTTACAGATAATCACCTATTTAGTAGTACTATTTTAGAGTTGTTCAACCAATTAGTACTATTATCCTACAGTTAACTGGTTCTATAGTAGTACTCTTCCACAGACATCCACCCATTTAGTAGTACTATCCTATAGTTAGTAAGCTTCTAGTAATACAATTCTATAGTTGGTAAACCGTTTAGTAGAACTATTCTATTGGTGTTAATACTGCCTCTAGTAGTACTACATTACAGGTTATCTTGTGTTTAGTAGTCTTATAGCTAGCTGGGCTTATTTACAGTTGAATTCATCAGTCTTATTGCAACTTAGTATAGAAAATTGGCTGCATCTATTGTTCCATTCACTCCCCATCCCCCTCAATATCAACCCCGACCCGCAACTCCTTTCAACATTGTCATCCCCGTTAGCACTACTAGCGAGAGTAGCAGCAATGAAACAACCACTACCGCCGCAGAAACATAAAATGTTCCACTCCACATCACCAATCCCGATCCCCTCACTCCCGCCGAAGAAACAGAAGATGATAACCAGTCCAAGCAGTACACCAACACCGGATTCCTCCCTTCAGACCACCTCCTCCACATCACTCAAGAAGAAGCATGAGAAATGTATCAAGGACATGGTCCGACTTAGCAACAAGTGGACCCTCCTTAATAATCGATTCAAGAATACTTCAGTCGCCAAAATGTTTAGGAAAAAGGACAGCAACGCTACCCTCTACCTTTACCATTTCCACTGACGACTCTATGACATGGTAACAAAAGAAATTATCCTAACCATCGCAAAAGAAAGAAACCTCCAGAAAAGAACCATTCTCCCCTTCGGCACATTATCCCCTCATTATCAAACCCTAAAGGATCAAACATTCCTTGAAGGACTCAGAACCCTCCTCAAAGGACGCAAAAGAATTATGAGGAGCAAGTTGCCATCACCTGTATTCATACCCAGTCCAGGTCCTTCAGGGGGGACAGGAGAACCAACTACCGTTACCATCCCAGAACCACTGTCATCAGCCCCAGCTATTGTACCACAATCACCCGTCAAACCAAAACCAGTTATCCAACCATTCATTCACCCATCGTCATCCCTATCTAAGGAAGTTATACCGCTACCACCAGTCGTACCAAGAGTACCATCACCACCGCTTATGGACCCATTACCTTTCGTCCAATTGCCTACCCACCCCAGTCCACCACCTGTGGAATTACCCTGAGTTGCATCACCACCACTTCCCCTAGCTCCCTGGGGATCACATCAATGACAATATTCGTCAATGGAACAATACGAACCACCGGTTCCAATGAACGAAACACCCGACCCAGTCAACGTACCCTTACCCCCGTCCCTATTGACATTGATACCAGTTACCCAACAAACGGAAATCAAACCATTACCACCAGTCAAGTGGACTGCACCCTCCTCACTTGATTCCATTCCTCTTCCATGGGACATACCACCCTTCCCAAGGATTACCCCACAGCCATCACCTCCAGTTGCATTATCATCACAACTCTTACCTGAACCACAAACACCGTCCCCAGTTGCACCACCATCAGAATTCCCTCCTATTGTTTCAATGACACTTAGTCAAACCAAATCCCTGCTACCCAGACACCCAGATTCAAGAATGTTGTCAAGAGACAGACCTACTCCCCTGGAGTGGGAAGAGTTCCAATGACCACCCATCACAGGGAAACGAAAGGAAGTCTCACCGGAAACGGAATCTCCACCTCCGAAAGCATCACCACGAACGACACGAATTCCACCCATTCAAACCATTCCCCTATTCGAAAAACATAAAGAATTTGTTCGTGAAGAAGGACCGACTTGGAAGGAATCGCAACCTTCCCCCAGCACAGGAAAGCGACAAGAATCACCACGACATGTTGCAATGCCACTCAAACGTGAGTGAAGTAAACCAGAAGCACCACAGTCGATGAGTCCTGAAGAACAGTCTACCCCCCCCGATTCCCCAGAACGCATTCCAACTCCTCCTTACCCCTTGATGGCTATCACTGCTTCACCATCATGACCCACGATAATGATGAGTCCAGGAAGATCAACTGGCCAGAACTCCCCTGTAACTTCAGCTCTGTCAACACCCTCTAGTTTTGGACTTGCCAATCTGTATAGAACACCAGTTCAGACAATTATCGAGGTCAAGGACGAACTCATGGAGGAGGGAGAAACATCTGACTCAGACTCATCAATGGAGGAAGGACAAATCGCAGATACAAGACAGTCTATGCCAGACAGCATGGACATTGGGATACCTTGTGTACCCTCCGACTGGTTGCAACCATCTTCACCCTAGGTCGTGTGGTAACGACCACTCTAGGAAGGGCATCATGTTATGATCCTGGGCCCTACCACCAATTTTCCTTCATTTTTCCACCATTTTATTCTGCACTCTTGATCACTCGTTCCCCACTTGTTCCCTTACGCGCCGCTCGGACCGCCACCAAACCACCTGACAAGTCACCTGATGGATCACCTGACCATTCCGCAGTCAGATATCACATGCCATCACTCCGCAGTCCACAGCACTCCGCAGCATCACCATTTAATCCTTTATGGATTGCCAGCTCATTGCCACGTCATGATGGACCGCCAGCTCATGATGGAGCTATACTTAGAACTGCCAGCTCATGATGAACCTTACTATATGTGACCCTATATTCCTGTGACTCTTGTGACCCGTTACTTCTCACTTGTATATAAACGCTCATACTTTTAGCAGTTAGGCCCTAAGCCTAACTTGGTTTTCAATCCAAGACTTGTAGCTTCCACCCAGGACTCTCAGAGTCAACAGTCTGAACCCTCAGTCACTTCAACCCCCTCTTGAAGCTCTCCCCTTCATCATCTATCAGAACACTTAGAAGTCGCCCTTATCATTGGGGACTTACTCATTATACTATGTAGCCAACCAGTACCACGCTATTCACATGATCATTGCCTTAGGAGGACAACCCACTAAGCAATTCCAGTCATCGCCAAACCAACCCACACACATCGCGTCTTTAAGGCCCTTGGACCTTAACACATAAAGCCCACACTCAATGCTCTCATCAAGAGCAAACAAGGCAAGCGAGCAGTCGTCAAGACCGAGCGGATAGAGGTGGACCACAAGCTGGATCAGTCGATCTTGGTATGCAAGAACTTGGAAGATGAAATCAACGAAATGGAAAAGAAGGTGATGGTCCCAATGAGCGAACAGACAACCTCTGAGAGGCAAGTCTCTTTCCCATTTCGAACTTGTACCCACAATTTGACTCTGACACATTGCTGCTGCAATGTATATGTAGGTCGCACACAGAGCTCCATTCCTATTCCCCTCTTCCACCACCATTGCAAGACATTGACCTCAGAGTGGAGCTTGACACAGTGTCATCACAACCAGAAAACTTACTCAAAGATGTGGATGTCTGCCATGTGATAAAGCCCATGCTCAACGCTCTCATCAAGAGCAAACAAGGCAAGTGAGCAGCCATCGAGACCGAGTGGATAAAGGTAGACCACAAGCTGGATTAGTTGATCTTGGAATGCAAGAACTCGGAAGATGAAATCAATGAAATGGAAAAGGTGATGGCTCCCAATGAGCAGGTGGATGACCTGAGAGGCAAGTCTTTTCCCCATTTCGAACTTGTAGCCACAATTCAACTCTGACACATTGCTGCTGCTATGTATATGTAGGTCGCACAAGAGAGGTCATTGTAAGCAATACCAAAATTGCATGTCTTGAGTGGGACCTCAGTCAGACCCAGACAGCGGCGCTGTGAGCTGTATATGTGACATTGCTTCATTGCAACTTCCTCCCCTCAACTCTCCAAGTGCCGCTTTGCACCCTTCTTCTTGTCATCAGCCTGTTAAGGGCCAAGGACCCTAAGGTGCGACGTGCACGGGTTTGTATAACGGCGGCGGGACTTGTACTTCAAGGGATCGCAGGTAGTGAACACTGGCCCTTGGATGCGCTGGTATGACGGGTCTGCACGTGTGCAAGACACTAGTGGGGATAATGAAAGATGTAGAGGAGAGTCTCGACGATGTTCGAGACGACTTGCACGGAGTGCAGGCGAAAACTGAAGGCGCTGTGGAAGCTACAACACTTGGGATTAAAACCAAGTCAGGCTTAAGGCCCAACTCTAGGAAAACACGAGGGTTTATATACATGTGAGGAGGCTGTATGACTAAGGACTAATACGACGAGTACTTGTACTAGTAACGAGTCATAGTCCAAGAAATGGAGTCATATACTACAGAACTGACTCACGCGTGAAGGTAACAAGAAAGGAGTCAGTATAAGTCGTGAAACGAGGCTTATGAAGAAAGTATAATAAGCGGGCTGAGAATCCGGGAGCGAGACTGAGGTAAGCGAATAGAGACAAGTCAGGGGTAGGGATAAGGTCATGTGAGGTCAGGTGAGGGAGTATTTAGGTGATGCGCAGGTGACTTGGGAGCAGGTGACATAGAACAGGTGACTTTGAGGAGCAGGTGACTGAAATGGCATGTGACTGGTCATGTGGGTGGTCAGGTGACTAATCAGGTGATTGGTCATGTGGTCGAGATGGATGGGTGGTTGGTCACGTGATGGGAAAGGCTTAGTAAGCAGGTGGAAAATGAAAAATGCACCCTGCATAGGTCCAAGAACATAACATGACGCCCCTCCTAGAAAGTCACTACCACGTGACTTCAGGAATGTCGGTCCAAAGTGCCAATAAGCATGTCATCGCCGATGTCTTCCCATGTGGTACCTAATGTGTCGTATGCGCAGAGCGTCAGGTCACTATGTCTGTCGGCCCATATGGCTGATAATGTTTCATATCCATCGTAGCGTGTGCAAAACATCCCATAGTTGGCATGCGTTTCTGGTACCAGGTGTTAAGGTCCAAGGGCCTTAAAGACGCGACGTGCGTGGGTTGGTTTGGCGACGACTAGGATTGCTCAGTGGGGTTTCCTCCTGAGGCAATGGATCACGTGAGTAGTGCGGTACCGATTGGCTACACAGTATAAGAGTAAAGTCCCCGATGATAAGGGCGACTCCTGAGGTAGATAGTAGAGATGAGAGGGAGAGCTTCAAGGCTTTGAAGCAACTTTTGAGTTGATCAGGCAAGAGACTCTGAGAGTCCTAGGTGGAAGCTACAAGTCTTGGATTGAAAACCAAGTTAGGCTTAAGGCCTAACTGCTAAAAGTACGAGCGCTTATATACATTTGAGAAGTAACAGGTCACAGAGGTCACAGAGGAATATGGAAATATTACTAAGGTGAAATCATGACGTGGCGGTTCTAAGTATAGCTTCATCATGAGCTGGCAATCTAAGAATAGCCCATCATGAGCTGGCAATCCAAAAGGGGTTAAATGAGGACACGTCATGATGCTGCGGACTGCGGAGTGATGGCATGTGATAGTTGAGTGTGGATTAGTCATGTGATCCATCAGGTGACTTGTCAGGTGATTTGGTGACGGTCCGAGCGGCGCGTGAGGGAACGAGTAAGGGATGAGTGACTGAGAGCGTGAAATAAATGGTGGAAAATTGGGGTGAGGGTTCAGGATCGTAACACCAGGCAAGTCATCCCAGTGCAATTGTGATGGGGGGTGGGGCAATCCTCATGAGCGTGGAGAGGGGAGTAGCATCTTCCACAGAAGACCCAAAGCGGGCAATCCTCCTTCAGGTGGTCTGGTGTCTCGTCGTGACATTTGAGACAATAGGGGTAAGAGACATGTGCGTGCTTGCGCGGAGTAAGAGGTGAAGGGGAGGCGGCTCGTTTTAATAACTGGGGAGTGGGTAGTGGGTCTTCGTCTGGGTATCGTAGCTCCATGAGGGCTTCAGCTATCTCTAGGGGTGAGGGCGTTGTCGTCATGGGGACATCTGGGGAACGCACTATTGAAATGCTCAAGTGGGTAGGGGTTGGGGATAGTGGTGTCTGTGGGGGGTTGCCGGTGCTCACGGGTGGATGTGACGGTTCTGATGTGGATAAAGTCACGTTTGACAATGCAGTGGGTGTTGACAAAGGTGGGCTCACTTGCTCCTGCTCTGACGAAGGTGGAGCAGTGGGATATGGTGTTACCAGATTGGTAAACACGGGTGGTGAGTATAGTGACGTCGCCAAATTGCTTGACATAGTTAATGGCACTGGGGGGAAATGGACATGGGGTGAAGGACATTCAACGGTGGTAGGTGCAGCGGTAGTCTTGGCAGAAGTGTGAGTGCTCCAGGGAGTGTTCAAATGTGGCGTGAATCTTAGTATAGACGATTGGAAGTCCTGTCTCCTTGTTTCTTGGTCCTGAGTCCGGTACAAATTCGTGGAATCTGTAGGGGTTGGGGTAGATGGATGGGTCTCTGAAGAGGGAACAGAAGAAGTAGAAGGAGGGCTGGGGTTGGCTGTAGTTGATGACTGGTTTGCGGGGCATGATGGGGATGTGTCGTCTGTCAAGAGGGTTTTTATGCTGTGCGCAACCTGGAAATCAGCTAAGAGTTCAGGGGCATAAATTTCTTCAGTGTTAACCCATGAGTCATACGCAGGTGAGTATCCTTTCCACCTGACCAGGTATTGTTTCTTCTTCCACCACCCGTAGGTACATTCTTTGATTATCTGTTTGACTTCCCATTCTTCTTCGCCTTCAATAATGTCAGGTGGTGGTTCGATAAAATTGGGACCGTGCTGATCGGTTTCTTTGTAAAGCGTAAGAAGGGAGGCATGGAATATGTCGTGTATTTTCCAGGTGGGCGGGAGGCTGAGTTTGTAAGCGACGTTTGATATTTTGGCGGCTACCATAAATGGTCCATACTGCCTTGGTGCTAGCTTCGTGGTGATGTTGCTTGGTAATCTGAGGTTCATTCCTTCGAGCCAAACTTTGGTTCCTACTTCGAATGGCGTAAACCGAGGGCGTTCTTTGATCCAAGATTCTTGCGCTTTACGTTGGGCTTCTTGAGCGGCGTTTCTGGCTTCTTTGATTGCTGACAAATGTTGTTCAAATGTGGGGAGGTTTGATGATCTGGTTGGCTGATGAATCTGTGGTGTATATCCGATAAGGAGGTCAAAGGGTGTTTTCTTCGTAGTTGCTGATGGCCATGAATTTTTCGTATATTGGGCAAGTGGGAGCCATGCATGCCAGTTGTTCTGTTGTGTACCGCAGAAAACTCGGAGGTACTGTTCTAAGGTTTGATTGGTTCTTTTGCTAGATCCGTCGGTCTGAGGGTGGTATGCTGTGCTCATATTCTGCTTGATATGAAGAAGCCTACAAAGTTCCGCAGCAAACTTTGATGTGAAGCGAACATCATGGTCCGATATGATTTTGCGGGGTATGCCATAATGCGGGGTTATGTAATTCAGGTACAGAAGTGCGACTCCTTCTGAGTCGATCGCCTCGTTGCAAGGGATAAAGATAGATGCTTTCGAGCAATCTGTGTCCGTGACCGTGAGAATGGTGTCATATCCACCTGACTGTGGGAGTTTAGTGATGAAATCGATTGCGACTGTTTCAAAGGGGCGAGCGTTCTCTGCGGGGAAAATGGGGAATAGTGGTGGATGGGCAGGATAGGTGTTAACTTTTGTCATCTGGCAGGTAGCACATCCTTTGATATATTCAGTGACGAATGTTTTCATGTTCGGCCACCAGTAGTATTGTGAGAGAAGCTGCAGTGTCTTGGTAATCCCGGGATGGCCGGCTGTCACATGGTCATGAAAAAGGGAAATTACCCCCCTCCTAAGTTTGTTGTCTGCCACGACAACCAAGGCAGTCCCGTGATGCCAGTGGGTCCCGTCCAATAAGGTGAGGTTATATAATGGTGCCCATCGCTTGAGTTCTGATTGGTGCGGATATTGCCCTGTTTTGACTTTGCTGTCCCAGTTGTCATGGATACTGTCTATGTCAAAGATGCGGATATGCGTCTCTTCTCCACTGGGCCGCCCATCTCCGGGGTAACTCCCGACCATGGAGGTGTGTTGCTTGCAGAAGTATTGGTCTGGCCATACGAGTACTTTGTCATTGTCTGGGTTTGGTCCTTCATAGTCTGGTTGCCTAGATAAGGCGTCTGCTCTGTTTGTTGCTCCAGGTTTGTATTCTAGTAAGATGTTGTATTGTTCATGCTCAGGTATGTAGCCAGCGACGCGTGGGCCGATCTTCCAGGGGTCTCTATAGTAGCGTAAATTGGTGTGATCTGTGTATACCAGGACGGGGATATGAGTTCCTTTGAGCAAGTGTGTCCAGCAGCGAAGTCCCCTCATGATGGCTAGGAATTCATGGTCGTAGATAGGGTAGTTTTGCTCAGTTGTGGTGAATTTCTGGGAATGGAATCCCACTGGTCTGCGTGGTCCTGGTTTTTCTGTGCCGTTTGCACGTGTAGTTGGCGGATCTCTTTGGTATAAGATTGCTCCTGTGCCAATCTGTGAAGCATCCACTTCTAGCTCGAATTGTCTAGAAGGGTCTGGTTTGACTAGTACTGGTGAACTGGTTATGAGTGTGATTATTTTGTCCTGTGCTTCGCGTTGTGCTGGTCCCCATTCGAATGGAACATCCTTGCCTGTAAGCTTAGTGATAGGTGTGGCGATAATCAAGAAGTTCTTGCAGAACATTCTGTGGTATCCAGTGACGCCTAAGAATCCTCTGGCCTGCCTAAGATTGAGTATGTCACGTGGGTAGTCGCGTAGCCCTGCGACTTTAGCCGGATCAATAGTGACGCCTTCTTTTGAGATTCTAACGCCGAGAAAGTCCATTTGTGGCTGTAAGAAGACCGATTTTGACAATTTAAGGTGGAGTCCATGTTTCGTGAGTAGATCAAATAGGAAGTGGATGATCTCGATGTGTAGCGCTAGGTCTTTGAGTAATGTACCAATGCTGCAGTCGTCCATGTAGTTCTTGAATATTTCCCTAATGTTATGTATGCCTTTCCTCTCGAAGTGTTTGTAGAGTTCTTCAAGAATACCGTTCATAAATCGTTGGAAGCTGGCCGGGGAGTTTGACATGCCGAAGAACATGACCTTTGGTTCGTAAAGGCCACGGTGCATTTTGAATGCTCCCTTCCACTCGTCGCCTTCCTTGATCCAGATATTGTTATAGCCCCATCTGATGTCGAATTTGCTGAATACCTCCATCCCTTGTAGGTCTTGGATGCACTGTGCAAGGTTTGGGAGTGGTGTGACATCTTTACAGGTAACAGTGTTGAGGGGCCTATAGTCAATGATATACCGGGTTTCCTTCGAGTCCTTTTTAGGGACACTGAAGGTCAAGAAGCCGTAGGGAGAGTGGGATGGTACGATGTAGCCTTTTGCCAAGTTTTCATCTAGGAATTTGTCCTCCGCTTCCTGTTCTTTGCGGGACAAAGGGTAGACTTTGCAGTTAAAGCTGGCTGGTGCAGTGTCCATTAGTTCGATTTTGTGGTCTCCTTCTCCGCGTGAAGGCGGGAATTTGTTGGCCTCTTCATCCGAGAATAGTAGTGTGTGACGTTTGAATTCCTCCGGGAGGGTAACTTCCTCCTTCCCATGTTCCATTATGTATTTATGGGCCATTTCAATTGCGTTATGCGTATGGTTAATTTCTGCCAGGCCTTCCTGTGTTTCCACAGGAGTTACTCCTAACCACGGAATGTACTGTGCGTGTGCTATAGTAATGTGCTTCCAGAGTTTGTGTTTGTATTCTTTGAGTTTCTGGAAGGTTTCGAGTTTAAGTGTTTCCATTTTGATCTGTGGTCCGCGTAACTGAGCATTAGTCCAGTCGATATCTGGGGTAAAGGTGCGGAACCAAGGATAGCCTAAGATAAATCTGTCTTTGCCTAGGTTTGAGACATAGAAGCGTTGTTGCTCCTTCCAGTTTCCTTGTTTGATCATAAGGTCGCATGCGTGAGTGATGGTTCCGTGACGGTTATTAGTTCCGTCCACATTAAATACAGGTCTGGAAATAGTTAGTTTCTGAGTTCCCAGCCTAAGCCTAGCGACAGTTTTGTAGTCGATAAAGTTTTCCGTAGCACCAGTGTCTAGTAGTGCTGTTTCTTCCGCTTGTCCTTGATAGTGTGATAGAATGAAGTTTATTTGAATGTGGTTGAGTCGACTAATGTACACACTATTGAGACCGATGGCCCTAGCTACAGCGGCTAGTTTAGGGCCCTTTAAAAACCCAATGGGGTGTTTCCTAGGATGGCGTCCTCCAAGAAGGAGAGTTTGAATTCTTCATCCATGGCTTGGAATGCATCGCTCCTAATCATTTCATTGACAAGCTTTGGGGTGATGTCATTTATGGTGATTTCTCTGGTGTGGGTCTGGTTAGCGGTGTTTCCGCTGCTCTGGGCGCAGTCCGCTTGTTTCTTGCGACAATCTTTTGCGCGGTGTCCTCTTTTGAAACAGTAGAAGCAGGAGTTGTTGGCTTGTAACTCTGCTTTCTTGGCTTCGGAAAGTTCCGGTCCTCTACTGGTAATATTGGTAGCAATGGTAGTGTCAACGTCCATATGGTGTCCTCCTTGGGATGTGGTGAGGCGTTGTCCTCCTCCTCCGCGTGGCTGCTGCTGTGGTCCACGGGATCTCTGGCCGAGTGCAGCATAGTATCCTTGGCGTAAATTGGTTTTAAATTCTTGGGTGTGTTTCCATCTGAGGTTACAGGCGCATGCGGCATCTTCCCATGGCTGGAATGTGGCCCAGGGGTTCCTTGGGTTGTAGCCTTGACTGTTTATTATAGCTATGGTTAGACTGGCGGTGAGTCCCTTTTTGAACAAGTGGATGATGCCATGTGAATTGATGTTTATCCCTGAAGCGGTGACATATCTCTTGAATTCGGATATGAAGATGTCTAAGTTGTCTTTCATTTTGAGGTTCTCTAGTTTCTGGTAGGCCTCCGCTTTGATGTTGGTGTTATAGAATGTGTCTTTGAACGCCTGTTCGAAGGTCGTCCAGTGGATTTCTTCTGTGTCTGCGGTTCCTCTAGCGATGCATGTCTGAAGTTCCATCATCTGTTGTTCCTTCCATGGGTCGACTAGAACCCTGCCCATGTAGGTAAGTGCCGTGGTGACGCGTGTGGCTGGGTTGCTCATGGCATCGTTGTTCCTGTTGGTGAACCTGAAGATGCCGAAGTTTACTAGGAAGTTGTGACTGGTGTCCCTATCTCCGCTGAAGTAGGGAGGTGGGGTGCCTTTGAGTCCGCCATTGGATGATACTGCTGCGACTGTGACGGTTTGTCCTGTTCCGCCTGAGGCGGCTGCTATGCTGGCTGTGCCTCCTGTGCCTGGTCCCGATCCTTGTCCTGACATGGTAGGTGGGATGTATGTGAGTGTGTTTGATCCTGAGGTAGCGACGATTACTGGTGCACTTGGTGCGACTGGGAGTGTGGATGTGATTGGTGCGATGTTAACGGGAATAGCAATGCCCTGAGTGGCTGCTGTTTCAATCTGGGGTAGGATAGGTGTCTGTGGAGTGAATGGATTCGCTCCCTGGAGTGTGGCAATGTGGTGAAGACCTCCTGCAAGTGTCTCTTCTGGAGGTGCTGGTGCGTGTTCCGGGTGATGTATAAAGAAGTCTGGGTGCTGGGAATCGTCGGTATTCCACCAGCCTAATAGCCTATTTTCTTTGGGAACAAGAGCTTCTTTGGTAGTGTACCAGGTGCCATCTGTTTCTTTTCCAAGTTGTGTCCAGTTGTCTTCTCCGTTTGCTGTGATGAATTCTACAGCAAGTTTATCTGTGCCTGTGCTGATGTAATAGCCTGTGTCTGGGTTCGCTCTTCCCCTGAGTCTAGGATGTGATTCGAAGTATGCCTGTCCTTTAACGTGGTTAGGAAGGTTGTCTGCTTGTCTTCTTTGTACGCGCTTGTGAGTGTCGTCTAATTCTCCGATGAGTTGTATACCCGCCAGGGTAGATGATGTCTGTGATGCTCCGCGGAGCCTGGGTGGAAAGCCTGACTTGTGTTAAGGGCCAAGGACCCTAAGGTGCGACGTGCACGGGTTTGTATAATGGCGGCGGGACTTGTACTTCAAGGGATCGCAGGTAGCGAACACTGGCCCTTGGATGCGCTGGTATGACGGGTCTGCACGCGTGCAAGACACTAGTGGGGATAATGAAAGATGTAGAGGGGAGTCTCGACGATGTTCAAGACGACTTGCACAGAGTGCAGGCGAAAACTGAAGGCGCTGTGGAAGCTACAACACTTGGGATTAAAACCAAGTCAGGCTTAAGGCCCAACTCTAGGAAAACACGAGGGTTTATATACATGTGAGGAGGCTGTATGACTAAGGACTAATACGACAAGTACTTGTACTAGTAACGAGTCATAGTCCAAGAAATGGAGTCATATACTACAGAACTGACTCATGCGTGAAGGTAACAAGAAAGGAGTCAGTATAAGTCGTGAAACGAGGCTTATGAAGAAAGTATAATAAGCGGGCCGAGAATCTGGGAGCGAGACTGAGGTAAGCGAATAGAGACGAGTCAGGGGTAGGGATAAGGTCATGTGAGGTCAGGTGAGGGAGTATTTAGGTGATGCGCAGGTGACTTGGGAGCAGGTGACATAGAACAGGTGACTTTGAGGAGCAGGTGACTGAAATGGCATGTGACTGGTCATGTGGGTGGTCAGGTGACTAATCAGGTGATTGGTCATGTGGTCAAGATGGATGGGTGGTTGGTCACGTGATGGGAAAGGCTTAGTAAGCAGGTGGAAAATGAAAAATGCACCCTGCGTAGGTCCAAGAACATAACACAGCCTCTCAGCACGAAAAAAAGTCTCAAAGAGGTACGCCCATGCTCTACTTGTGCATGACCAAGCTAAGGTTCTCCCCCAAATAGCATGTGTTGGTTTATCCAAGTGTGAAGTGTGCATTATCCCCTGGAATCGTATTATACATTCTTATCCCCCCACTTCCTAGCCCACATCTGCAAGATCTATTCTACATCTATATCAACCCCATCCCAACACCTGGTGGACCTTTGCGATGTACATGAAGCCTATCCATGGGCACACCCTTCCTGGGTATGTCGATGTCATGTATCCAAGTCGTTTGCCAACTTTGACATGCTCAGTGCGCCCTCCCATTGATATTATCCTCCAAGTCTGAATGACTGTGAGAGCTTCTCGTCTTGCCATCCAGACCTGGATATGTCACAAATCGATCGCTCATATGGCTTGAGTCGCGCAACCCAGTTTGCTGGCCCCAATAGGCTGTGCGTCAATCTAGGTATGTTGATGTCACTTATCCAAGTCCTCTGCCAACATTGACATGCTCAGTGCACCCTCCCATCAACATTATCCTCCAAGTCCAAAAGACTGAAGGCTTCTCACCTTGCCATCCAGACCCGGATATGCCACAATTCGACCGCTCACATGGCCCAAGCCATGACCCAGTTTGCCAGCCCCATAGGCTGTGCATCAACCTAGGTACGTTGATGTCACTTACCAATCTGTTTGCCAACATTGACATGCCCAGTGCACCCTCCCACCGACATCATCCTCCAAGCCCAAAAGACCATGAGGGCTTCTCGCCTTGCCACCTAGACCCAGATATGTCACATTTCAATCGCTCGTATGGCCCAGGTCACAACCTAGTTTATGCCTATCCCTCCAACTTCACACCCTAGAAGGCAAGAAAGCATAATACAAGGTGGTCGCTGAGTCGTACCATTTCTCACAGGCCTCCTAACAACTGCCAATTTCCTGACAATCATTGACAGACATACCCATTTGGAAAAGTACTACTGATGATAGAAGTAAAGCCTGTTTCACAAGTAGCTAGTGTAGTCTCAGTAATATCATGTGAAAAAGTAGAGTAGTTTTAAAGAAGTGAAAGATAAGTACACAAAAAAGTAGAGGACTGGGCTTTTCCCAAGCAGTCCATACTTTTTCAAAATTTACCTTTTTTACTTGCAAAAAGCGTGAAAAGTACGAAAAAGTACGAAAAGTAAATTAGGGGTTTTCCTGATGAAGAGAGAAGAAAAGAGGACGTAGAAGCAGCACAAGTTCGTTGTGAACAGCAGTTCTGTGATGACAAGGCAACCTAACTGAGAAGGAGGCAAAAATGGGCACACACATGGATTGTCAAGAACATGCAAGGGCCGATCTTGGGCTGCTATTCTATGACGGGTAGAGAACCTTTATATACTGCACCTGAGTAGTCAGGTGACACCCCAAGGCCCCAAGGGTCCCTGTATCTAGTCCACTTGGCGGCAAGAGATCAATACAGCAGTAGAACAGGCTTTGGGGCTTGTGGTTGGGTGCATGACAAGAAAAAAGCCTGCAAGGGAAAAGGGCAACTGGTGAGATCGAAGGAAATGAAAACTAGCCAGAGGAGGGCAGTGTAAGGCACTTGTGCGCACTAGGCTTGGAACGCCATCAGCACATCAGTGCTCAGCACCTGTCCATGCCACACAAACAAAGCATCCAGCATCTCTCCCTTCCATGTGTTACTCCTCGCCCTTGTTGTCGTGCGCTTGTTTTCAGCACAGACCCCTTTTCTTGTTGTTAAGGGAAGACCGTAAGTAGCTACCAGCCGTGCTGTATAAACTCCATGCACGGCCTTGTGAGAAGACGGGCCATGTGCCAGTGTGCACACAGTTTTCCCCCATTGTTTTTGCATTTAGTTTTTGTTACACCTTGTCTCGCCTTGTCTCGCCTCATTCAGAATCATTCACGTGGCTCAGCCGGTGCCGCCATGCACCCATATGTGCACATCCACACCCCATGCGCCTTCGCTTTCCCTCTGTTAAGGGCCAAGGACCCTAAGGTGCAACGTGCACAAGTTTGTATAACGGCGGCAGGACTTGTACGTCAAGGGATCACAGGTAGTAAACACTGGCCCTTGAATGCGCTGGTATGACGGGTCTGCACACGTGCAAGACACTAGTGGTGATAATGAAAGATGTAGAGGAGAGTCTCGACGACGTTAGAGACGACTTAGAAGGGATGCGGGCGAAAACTGAAGGCACTGTAGAAGCTACAACACTTGGGATTAAACCAAGTCAGGCTTAAGGCCCAACTCTAGGAAAACACGAGGGTTTATATACATGTGGGGAGGCTGTATGACTAAGGCATGATACGACGAGTACCTGTACTAGTAACGAGTCATAGCTCAAAAGATGGAGTCATATACTGCGGAACTGACTCGCGCGTGAAGGTAACAAGGAGGGAGTCAGTATGAGTCATAAAATGAGGCTATGAAGAAGGTATAGTAAGCGGGCCGAGAATCCGGAAGCGAGGCTGAGGTAAGCAAATAGAGATGAGTCAGGGGTAGGGGTAGGATCATGTGAGGTCAGGTGAGGGAGTATCAGGTGATGCGCAAGTGACTTGGGGGCAGGTGACATAGAACAGGTGACTTTGAGGAGCAGGTGACTGGAATGGCATGTGACTGGTCATGTGAGTGGTCAGGTGACTAGTCAGGTGATTGGTTGTGTGATTGAGGTGGATGGGTGGTTGGTCACGTGATGGGAAAGGCTTAGTAAGCAGGTGGAAAATGAAAAATGCACCCTGCATAAACCCAAGAACATAATACCCTTGGGATTGCGGACCCGCCTTGCTCTTAGACCATCACCCAAACTCACACAAGTGTGGACTTCCCACAGCAGATGCATGGTCCAGAAACGAGCATTCTGTATCATGAGTGGGGAAGTTACGACAGATGATGTTGAAACTTCGCATGCAGCCAGCAAAAAGGGTGAATTGAGAGCCAGATGCACAAGGGTGCGTCAACGTATGTGCAACGAATTTATGCTTGAAATGGTAAAAAGTGTAAGGAACATGGGGGAATTTCAAATATTTTGACACCTGTACTTGAATCCTTGTTTGTATTTCGTAACCAGATGAAGCATAAAACGAGCATAAAAAGGCAAAAAGGTCAGCAAAAGTTCAGTCCTGATTAGACTCGAAGATCTGAACTAGTGTAAATCAGCAGGGATCGCCATTTGGAAACCCGTACCCATCGATTAAGTTGTAGGTCAATTCGTGCATGTTCCTGGGTACACGTGAGTGGTGATGACTTCCATTGGCTTCCATTGATCACAATGTCAATATCACATGGTAATTTGAACCTCTGCACTCCGCATGCCACATGGTATAGATCTTGATGGTGGCACAGGTATGGCAGGCAGCACATGTGACACAACGCCGTGGCTCCTGGTGGCTGCATGTACAGTGTGAAACATTGTCCAAAGGCATTAAATACAAGGATGGTTCGTGATTTTGACTGTGGCCTGGGACGGCAGCGGCGTTGGTGCACCACCAGAGGTGTGTGTTTATTTTGTTGTTGGTGTGGGCAGTGGTTGATTTTTGGTGTAGGTAGGTCCTCTCTTGTGGCAGAAGCTTGCCCTGCGGTGTTGTTTTATTGTTTTTAAATGTGTCCTTCAATGTGAAAGTCCCCCCCAGGCAGTCCCCATCCTAAAGCTTACAAGTGCCTGCTCCATCCCATGTGGCTAACGCGCCCTCTCACGCACCCTCTCATAGCAGCTTGTCTGATCCGCACTCACATTCATTCGAGCCATCTTGAGGCGGCATTTCGAACCTCGGTCTGGCCTTCCAATGCACCCTGGGCCTTGCCTCAGATTTTGCAGTGGTGAATCTCAGTCGCACCAGCAAGTCTGAGGCCTGTGGTGCCCTCAGCAGGGTCAGGTACGGCATTCATAGCTGGCGGTGCTCCTGCCAGTTCGTGCGTCTCAATGCCTGCAAGGCCCAACTGCCTCTATGTCAGACCTCGTGGCTACCAAGGCAAGCTCCATATTGCCAAGGTCAGCAGAAAGTAAAGGTACGTCTCCCAGCGCTGGCCATACTACAGTGCCAGACATGATAACTCAACAAAGTTGCTAGTGCCCGAACCAGTCATTTTTATGGCAAATGGACACCAGAATTGTGATCAGGGGGGCTGAATATGTTCAAAAACACCCCCCTTGAAACTTTCTCATGCTTTTTGGGTTTGGACAATCTCTGGACCAGAAATTTTTTATTATGAATGCCCCTTTTGGGGTTTTAATTTGTGACAACTGCCTCAATTGACTCCATTGCCCCCTCCCTGACCTGCTGGTAAGATTTTTGTTGGTGCACAGCCCATTCTGCCACCTTGCCAGTGAGCCCTTGCCAATATGCTGCCATGAAATGCCAAGAATGATTAAAAAAACATCTGATAACCTCAACTGGGCACATGTCAAGGCATTTGCATGTGATTTTATTTGCATCCGCAAATGTGTCCTTGTAATGCTCTCTGTACTGGTGTTTGCACCAGCCCCAGTACTGCACAGATTGTGAATCACATAGCAATAGAAAGGAATAAAAACAAACCATCTCAATTGGGTTTAATTTGCAGTGAAACTTCAGCAGGAAGATGCAGAGATGTCCCCTCTGTATAATCATCTCCTCAACTTGGGATTTTTGCAATCGGAAGTTATCCTGCTTGCTCAGAAGCCAGGCCATGCAGCATGTCTCATTCTTGAAGGCACAAACAGGGGAACACTTCATTTTCATCCTTTGAACATTGAAGCCACGCTCTTCTAGCATTTGTTGGAGCCCTTTTGCATCTCCATTTTCTGTTGTTATCTTCTGTGGCCTCCCACCAAAGCCATGTGGGTTATTTGTTGGGATTACTATGTCCCTTTGTTTTCTTTGTTTTCTGCTGTTAGATTTATTCATGTCAAATGCACAAAGTGCATCTGGAGCAAGTGACATGTGTGCTAAGGAATGATCAAACACAAAAAGTGCAATGCAGTTAGGATGCAACTCTTCAAAGATTGAGATTGCTTTGTCGACTTGGGCAAGGAGCTGGGTGTGGTCCCACTATGCATTGCCATGGGCCCCAGGATATGTGATGCAGCATGCATCCTTTACCACCCTGTCATCTTCATTGCAGATGATCAATCGTCCATTCTCTTCCTCAATGAAATTGGACACATGAATAAGACATCCTCTCCCTTTCTTCATTAGCTTTTGCTGATCCGGCATTGTCCTTCCAAGATCATAAGAACATTCTCTGGGAAATAGGAGCTAAGGTGCGTACCATATCATCCTTTTGTACTCATTTGCATGGAAGGAACTTTCGTCCTGGAACAACACTATGATCCTCTTTTCGCCTGGCCCCAACACAGGATCAATCTGCACAAGCTTGGACTCCTTCATTTCCCATATTGCCATCTTTGCCCAGTACTTCTCCATCAAGCGGAGGAAGGTGTTGTTGTGGTATTTCACGACATCTGGTCTCTCATGACCATCCATGTAAACACCTTTCCTCAGCAGTTTGTTCCTCCAGCCCAGTCTTACAAGCCATCGCCATGCTGTGCACAATAACAAGTCATTCTTGAGGGCATATCTGAGCAATGGGAGGATGCGCTCATTCAACATGCAACAGAAACACGATGGGGTGACTTCACCTGTAGACAGGCCCATTAGGTATGTCCTCACTGCTGCTTGCACCTGCTTATCATTCAACAACGACCTATTCAGGTATTTTCCTTGTTTCTGTGGTGGGAGCTGCTCAAATAGCTGGTAGTGACAAGCAAGGAAGTGGATCTGGCAGGCGAAATGGGTGCCCACACCGTCTGTTGTTTGCCATGCAATTTGCATGCTCACCACGATGCATCCATCCCTGCGCATTTGGAGCATAGCAAAGTTTTGAAGGACAAGCAGTTCTTTCATTTGCATGAGTGATGCTTTTTGTTTATGTGCCACCTCCAAGTTGGCCTTGATTTTATCCCTCAGATCCGACCACAAACAGACCTTTTCCTTTGGCTTTGGCTCACATCCACTGGCCTCCATGAAGTTGTCTGTATCATCTTGTTCAGATTCTGACCCTGACCGGACAACCTCATCCTCCTCTTGATCATCATTGGCCTTGTCCTCATTCTCCTGGCCATCATCCTTGTCATCGCCTTCCTGGACATTGCCATCCTCTTGGACATCATCCTCATCCTCATCTTCCTGGTCATCGCACCCTGACTTGTTCCCTTGATCATCGTCTTCCATATTCACATCCACAGGAGATGAGGGCTCCACAGATGGGTCTGGCGATGGTATGGGCAAGGGCTATAGAGACAGCATGGCCAATGATGCACAAGATCCGCTTGGGGATGGTATGGGCGAAGGCACTAGAGATGGCATGGCTGACGACACACGAGATCCCCCCCTTGGCGCATCCATGGACACTGCCTGCGATGAAGGTGTGGATGATGAGAGTGATAAATGAGACAAGGTGACTTGGATCACAAAATTGGTAAGTTTCATTTGGCCCTTCATTGCTTGAATGTGATGCAGGCATTGCTGCATTCATGCTGATTTTGCAGCAACATCTGGCCCATGGTGATGGGATGTAACATGCCAGAGTGTGTGGTGTGATGATAAGATATTTGAGATGAGTTAGATATCTTTCAAGGGCTCCACACAATAAAACCGGCCTAAACTGTGGGGTTTATTGTGAAGCTATGTAGAAAGATTGTCTCCCTCTCCCTTCCAGGAGAGGTGGTCCTTAAATACATGCTCTATATACTATCTATTTATGTACATGTCCAATGAGTATCCTAGGTAACTGATCACACATGGCCTTAATGTCTGATGTCTGATCAACATAAATTCGATCATATGATAGCAGAGTGGCCCACACTCCAGGTAAGGCAACCAGTCACCTTATACCCTCCCCCTCCAGAACAAATCCAGAGGGAGAAAGAAGGAGTGCATCCCTGGGATGCAGGTGGAGGGCCTCCTTCATGGTGAGGAAGAAGCGACCACAGGGCCTTTGTGCCCTTGATGAATGCTGTCTGGTTACAACTCTGGTACCCCTGTGTAATGCACAGCATTCCGATGCATCTGTCAGTCATGAGGTGAGGTCATGGCCTTCCAATAGTGGAGGCATGGCAGGTGAGGGCATCAGTGGCTCCATGAGCAAGAGTGAGGTGGCAGGGAAGTGTGTGTGTTATGATCTGCCCAATTTTTCTCATTTACCCTACCCCTCCTTGGACACACCACAGGTCACATCCTTCGACCTAAAGCCAGTCACCAAACCACCAGTCATCTTCCCTAGTGCTATGCCACCCGAGCTTATGGGAAAGGCACCATTACCATTGAACCCACCATCTCTACTGCCCCTAGAAGACCTACCACCCGGACCAGAGGGAACCAGACCAGCTACTCCAGAACAGACTAAACCAACCACCCCCCAATGGATCAGCCCATCCCAAGTGATTATGATGCAGTCACCTTCTCCTACGATGTCCGTCTACCCATCCTTTGACTTGCCACCAATCCAGCCCCCTATCCCTATCCCTTGGAATACCCATCGTCGACAGTACTCCTCAATGGAGTCATACCAAGAGCCACCCCTAGTGGAGAATCCACTAGAAGACCAGGATAGTCCTGTAGAGGACGCACTGTCCCTACAACTAGAACCAACCCAATACCTGAATACTGAGGACGGCACAGTCACCTTATCCTCAAAGGAACCCCCTCTCAGAGTCTGGACACAATACCACAATGACCCCCCTCCTCCTGTGTCCCGCAAGCACTCCCTGTCACCCACAAGTCCCTCCTCGGCACCTATATGCCAACACACTAGTAGAGAAGGCAGTTATCACTCAATCACGCCTACTGCCTTGTTGCCCATAGCTGGCACCTCACCCCAGAGTCAGGGCTACCAGTTGACCTCTCCCGGAGGATCTGCAGACAATCCCTCATCCACACAAGGCTCCGCAGACAATGCGGATAGCGACATGGCCCTTAATTGGGCCACCATCAATATGGACTACCTTAAAGGGTAGTTGCTTATGCTAGACACCCATTAGACCAGAATGGGCACGCGGAGATCAGATCTCCTCGGATCAGCCTCAAACCTCGTGGTCGTCATCGCATCATGACGATGCTTCTCTTCTTGGAATGACCCGCCGCCATTGTTCCCCAGTTAAGGATAGATTAGGCAATTCCCTGATCCCTCATTCGCTCTTGCTCATTCTCTATTGTTCGACTCATACAGACCGCAGCACTTGTCTGCGGAGTACCATACGATACAGACAGCCCCCTCTTGACCAGAAGTACCTACCTTAGTGATCATGGCCCGTGCGCGGTTGTGCCTGTATATAAGCGCCCTGTATTTCGACAGTCAAGCCCTAAGCTTAACTTGATTCTCAATATCAACATTCTTGAAAGCTCCCCAAAGTGCCTCCCCTTTCCTCATCTCTTACATAAGCCTCTCAGAGTCATCTCTAGTAATACTAGAGACTTCTACCTCTTCAAGTACTCGCCACCAGTTCACTCTTAGTACAAGTCGTACTATCAAGGCCCATTGAAGCCTTAACAGTGTGGGTGAGTTGCCTGAATCCCCCATCATGGGGCAGTCGTCACGCGATGGTCTTCTGGACATCTGGTGGTGCTGGGACAGCATGCGTGATCTGCAGAACAATATCTGTCAGAAACGCGAGCCTTGGGTGCACTCAATGCCACTAAGTTGCCCTGGGAGGTTGTTGACCTGGTCTTGCAGGTCATCGTTGTGTCCAATGTTGCCATTGACTCTGTGTAAATGGATGACTCTGACATCCATGGCATGAGAGTTTTGACACATGCTGTCAATATCTTCACACATGTGTGCAGCATCAAACTTGTCGACCTGGTTGCACGTGACATTGGTGGTGGCGCCCACGTCATGTTCAATGTTGCCATTGACTCTGCATAAGCAGATGACTTTGTCATCCATAGTCCCATGGATCACCGCTTTGGTGGTTGGGACTTTGCCAGGCAAGATCAACATGCCATCCCTCCCCCCCTTAAAATTGCTGGAGAGGGGGAAGGCTATGTGAGCCATGCAGCATCGGACCGCTGCATTGCTGATAAGACACTCACACCAAGTGGGAGTGGTGGACCAGGCAGGCTGGCCAATGCCAAGTCTGCCCATCGCAAGGATGTAGTGTTTGTGGGCATGGGGATTGATATTGCCCCTAATGTCAGGGATGACTGAGCGAAGGACTGGCAGCATGGAGTGGAAGTCAAGGGCTTGAGCAAACAGTGTAGTGGGAGCGGGGGCAGGGATGGTAGGCATGAAGCTGACAGTGCTTGTCATAACATCTGCCAAGCATGAAGTAAGGTCACTGCATGCCAAAGGGAAGAAGGCAGTGCGCGAGGGCGATGGCAGCTCTGCAAGTAGGGGTGACAAAGTGGTGGAGATCATCACAGGTGCTATGGCCATCTCAGAGAGCAACTGCCATAATGCCGCTGCAGTGTGCGGGTGACATGCATGGGAGTGGGGGGTGAGGATTGAACCCGAAACGCAAGCTGCAAAAAAGCTTTGGACATCCGGACGGAGGAAGTAAGAGCCCCTAAAGGGGTGACCCAGTTTCTGGAACAGCCAGTGGCCCAGGTCAACACCGGGCATGATAGGGGCAAGACCAGAAGCATCTGCGATCTGTAAAACAAGACCAGCACCAGGCGCAATGGGGAAGGAGGTGGTGGTGGAGGTAGATGAAGGGTGCATGTCCAGGTGCATAAGAAGGTCTGACGGAGCATGGGCAGGGTGTGCATTGGAAATATCCCAGTCTTCCATCATGGGGGAGGCAGAATAATACAGAGAATAAGATGCACGGCTTGAAGCGTGGCACTGGCAGGAGTGGGAAGGGGATTGGGAGAGGGAGCCATGACGAGAGAGCTTGCAACAGTGTGAAGAGTGGCCATGCTTGAGGTTGCTAATGCAACCCCACAAAGAATCGATCTCATTGTCAGCAGAACAGAGCCAACGATGTGTGTCCTTAAAGTCCTTGCGGAGACACACAGAGGCCATGCGCAGGGTGTCGCGTTCATGGTGCAGGGATTCAGACGTTTGTTGGGGCAATAATGTGAAAAAGGTGGTCAACAAGGGCAAGTTGTCTTGATCCTCAAGCATAGGCAAGCTGCAACAAGGCTGGCTTGGCATGTAGTGGAAGTCAGATGGGGGAGGAGAATGGGAGCCATGACACAGCAGCATATGACATTGCAAATGGTGGCTACATTTGGGATGGGTCTGTGGGTGAAGCTTGCATACTGTCCCCCCAAACTCCTGGATGGTTTGATCTCCTGGCTGGCCATGCCAACTAGGTTCCTGTGGCCTCATATCAGCACGTATTTGCAAGTGTCCTTTGGCACCTTCATCGCTCCAGGAGCTCAAAGGCTCCTTGTCTAGGTCTCCGCTTCTTTGAACTTGGGGAGAGGGTGCACTGATTCGCCCACACGCCCCTTTCCGGGCTGCACATGCACGAGATTCAGCCATTTTCATGGCATGGTGGTCTGCAGGGGCTGTTCTCTCCTCAGCAGAGGGCAAATGAATGATAGGCGACAGCTGTGGCAGCTCCCCAAGAGGGAGCGAGGTAGTGGAAGAGGTGGCCGTGGAATGCACGGCCAGCCTCAAGAGGAGATGTGGTGGGTCCATGACATTGCACAAGGGCATGTCATGATCATCAAACTCCTCCTCAGTCTGAGCACACAAGGGGGTATAATCCTTGGTATGGCTGTCAACCTTCTCCTCAGCCTGTGTGCTCCAGCAGCACTTGTTGTCTGCAGTTACTTCATCGGACCTGTGTCTATCACGGAGCTTCTGGCATCAGCAAAAGTGCAAAAAGTAGGTAAGGGACTTCCAAGGCAAAGATGGCCCCTTCCAAGGCAAAGTTATGACTATACAGGGTGTGGGTCGACCTATACAAGGGCTTACAAGGCATCAACTACACTACCTCTGTTTGAAACTTTTGCTGATGGGGTAGCCATCGCACAAGGGGATGGGAAAGGTACATGTGTGGCATGTCGGCTTTCATACAGAGCATGAAGTCATTCAAGAGATTGACAGAGATCTTGTAGTGCCAATGCCATGTCAGTGGTGTGATGATATGAGTCAGTGACCCTTGGTCGATAATCGATCTTCACCTCCTGTGTGTAATGGGCTGCTTTCACCCATTTTTCTGCCTGGGCAGTAAAGCAGTCCATCAATCAATAGAGCTGTGCCCACTCCTCATTGGCATGTGCCATATGGGGAGTGTCTTTTCTCCTACTCTGAGGCAAGGGACTATCCTCACCTCAGGGCAGATGGCCATCAGCTTGAATGCCTCCATTTCCTTTGTCCCTTGGAACTTCAGAAGAGAATGCTCTGAGTCCCACAGGGTCCATGGACAGACCAAGACTCCCAGGAGCAGTTGTGTACTGCTCCTGCTGATAATACTCCTCCAGTATTCCAGGGGAGCTCCACCAAGACTGCCACATCTGGTATGCAGTCGCTGTGTGAACCTATGACAGTGACAGTTATGTTGCTTTCACAAATAAACCAGTTAGAAGGTTTAAAAAAGTGTAACATGCCAGAGCATGTGGTGTGATGATAAGATATTTGAGATGAGATAGATGTCTTTCAAGGGCTCCACACAATAAAACCGGCCTAAACTGTGGGGTTTATTGTGAAGCTACATAGAAAGATTGTCTCCCTCTCCCTTCTAGGAGAGGGGGTCCTTAAATACATGCTCTATATACTATCTATTTATGTACATGTCCAATGAGTATCCTAGGTAACTGATTACACATGGCCTCAATGTCTGATGTCTGATTGACATAAATTCGATCATATGATGGCAGAGTGGCCCACACTCCAGGTAAGGCGACCAGTCACCTTACATGGGGCTTTCTTTTTCCTTTACACTAGTGAGTATTTTCAATATCCTGACTTTGATAATGAACACCCTTACCTGTTATTCTAGCATCCCTCTTCATCTGCTCCCTCCAAGGGAGCCACTTGCCATCGTTGCCCAGGTCAGCCATCAATCTGACCATGGGATCATTCTCCTTGTCAATCATGCCTCCATATGGGAGCTTGTCTTCCATCTCAAGCTCCCCATCTGATGCAAAATCATCCAACTGTGATGGCTTCATGCCTGTGTGCGGATTCCATCAGCAGCCTCAACATTGTGGCTGCATTGGGGGGATAGTCTCTGACTCAAGCTTTGGGCCAGCTCACACACTTTCGGTGGTGCAGTGGCACTTTCCTTTTTGCATCATTCTGCTGACCCTTTCTCTTCCTTTCAACAGATTAAGCAGGTGGCATTGAGCATGCTGATTTGCAGGCAGTGCCAGGCATTCAATGGTGCTGCCTCCAACTTGCACACACACAGCAACCCCATCTGCGTGGGGCCTGGTCTGAGAATGGTTCACACTTTGTGTGGTCCTGTCTGTACTGGGCCCACAGGAGGATTTATTTATTTGACTACTGTAACTTAGATATGTGCAATAAATGTTTCTGCTGCTTCCAATCATCTTTATCTGTGTGACCATCATTCTATATCAGGCATCGCACCATCATGTGCTGGGTTCCTGGCCCTCTGTCACATGGTTTCCCCACACTCTCACAGACATTCCCAGTCAAATCCAAGACTGGTTTCGGACTCAGGAAATCAAAAGGAGTTGATTGCGCAAGTTTCCAAATCACGTGCATTAAATTTGAGTTTGGACAATCTTTTTCAGGTGACATTTTTTAAAAGTGTTTTTTTGGGCTTTTCTAACAAAAATACATCATTGGAATTTTCACAAAAAAATTTGTTGAGTTATTGTGTCCAGCACTGTACCCTTTCTTTACTGAGGTCTTCTGTAAAATGGTCAGGTGGCTTTGGACGTTCAAGATGGGGGTCAGCACTTGTACAGAGGTGTTGCCTTCATCAGACAGAGTGCCATATGGAAGGGTGGTGATCAGCCAAAAACGTTTTAGAGGTTTGATTGGGCGGCATACTGCGCACTACCCACAATTGGCAAGGTTGGGTTTTGCTCCTCCCTTGCCCTTGAGGAGTAATGATGGTCTAAATCAGGCATAGTCAAGATGCGCTTATCAATCCACACCTGCCATCCATGGACATGAGACTTCCGATCAACTGTGGCTCGCCCCCACAAGATAGAACCTCTTGTATGCATGTCAGGAGAGTCAAGAGCGCAACAGCCGCAGCTGGTGCTCTTCCTTGCCGCCCTTGCAAATAACTTTCCCGGAATTTATTGTTAACATATTGTAAGGCCGGTACATGCGCTAGGCTCGGAAACAAGTAAAACCATGCTGCACAGCCATATTTCTGAGCCATAGCCCACCTTATCGATCCTGTGAGTCTGTTCCCTGTATGTGCTGATGAACATGTGATCTAGCCTCTCAGATTGGCCTGCCCCAACGCGTTCAAACCCAAAGTCAACCACATCGCCTCCACATGCCCACCTCCTCCTCTCACACTGTATTTCCCTTTCGTCTTCTCCATGTCTACCTGCGTCATCAAGAGATCGCAACCATCCCTCAAATAGTCAAGACATTTCCCTTGTCACACCGAAGAATTATCGGATCGCACATATCAGATTGGCTGACGTCAAGACCTGGAGTCATCACTGCCACATGCTGTACGCGCTTTGCACTGCCTTCGCTGACCGCCCCAGTCTCCTCAAAATGGGAAGGGATGTTGAATGTAAATAGGACCATTGGTTTTGTTTTCGTATGCTTTCCACTTCCACTTCTGCTCCATCTTAGATTTGCCCGCTTGCCATCTCCGGTTTCCTCTTCAGATTTAGACCCTCTCTGCAACCATTCATCCTTTCTTTCGTGTTCGTACCTGATGTCGTGCACCTTGCGACCATTCAGTAATTTTTCCTTTCTCCAGACACCAGTTCAAAATCTCATACGACACCATGTGGTCTGTCACCGGCAGTATCTCATAGCATTCGTTTCTATCTCATTTTTCTTCTTACTCACCTTTCGCACGTAGAATACCTTGTGTCATACTGTCCTCATCCATGCATATAAATACCCCCGCGTCTGGCCCGTCAAAAGGTCAGGCAATAGCGGCCCCATCTCCTCCTTTGTTCTGTGTGCTTGTCTGTGCGACGATTGCGAGCCTGCTGCGCCGCAACCGTCTTTCTGAACTCTTTTCTTCTTGTCCCGTTGTTATCTTTGCTTCCGTCAACATCGTCTCTTTCGTCGCCAACCATTGTCATCACCATCACACCACCGTCTCTCTCGCTCTCCCTCAAACTCGTCGTCTGCCTTTGCCATTCCTTTCACCATCACCGACATCTTCGACTTTCACATATCGCCTTCTCATCCCATCAACGCTTCACAAGAATGCTAGTCAACATCGGTGTCAACAGGTGCCGGCGGATATTATACACTGACAACCTTTCTCACAACAGGTCGTCTCACTTCGTTTAAGTCGGTAAAATGGCGCTGACCTACAGGGTACTGTGTTCACATTAAGAACGGGCAACCAGGCGCAGTTAACTGTTCCATCCCAAAGATCTACGTCGAAGGCGTTAGCACCACAGCACCTCCTGGTCATCGGATACCGGATGGTTTCTGCGTCAAAATACTTGCTACTGCCGGATGACCGAAGACGGTGTCGTGTGTCCGTCTTCTGAGATGGTTCGGGACACCGTTCCAATGCAGTCAAACCGTATGTGCGACTCAGGCAACGCCCCCAATCGTTTCCCTCGGGACATGTCAGAGACTAATAGATCCGTATTAGAAAATACAGCGATAGAGCGAACATACTTTTATTATCGTAATTTATCGGGCGCCGATTTTGGAGAATGTCAACACTGTCGTAGGCATGCAGGTCGAGTACGGACGGTCATCGTTCCACACGCACACAGACATAGATGGCCATGGCCAATTGTCTGGTTCAGGAATAAGCAAATATTGATATCACTACGTATTCTAACAATACCATATACCAAGATGGGATGCTCTGAAGGGCATGTAGTAGGGCAAAGTACTGTAATCCATGTCCGGGCTTGTCGCAGACCCTCTATTCTTTATCCGCGCCATGCTCCAACAACAGCTGCGCAATTCGTGTGTATCCCTTCTGTGTAGCCATCTGGAACGGGGTCAAATCTTGAATTCCCCGTATTTGCATGTCTGCTCCGCGCTTGAGCAACAGCCGCGTGAAATTGAAATTGCCCCGGTCCACTGCACAGAACAAGGGTGTTCCGAAATTGGACAGGGCATCGATGTCGGCCCCGTGTTCTAGGAGAATCTGAGCGACGTCCGCGTGTCCCATTGATGATGCCAAGTGCAGTGGAGTAGAGTTAGTGACGGGGCGGGGCGCGTTTACATCGGCGTTGTGCTGCAGTAGCAAGCGTATCGCCTCAGCTCGTCCACGACACGATGCGTCATGGGTCAGAAGTCCACAGTCATCGTAGCGGACGTCTGGAGCTGCTCCATGGTCCAGCAATAGCCGCATCACCTGAAGATGTCCGCCATCATATGCTTGCCACAGGGGTGTTCTTCCGCGTTCGTCTGTCGCATTCACTTCGGCTCCAAGATCACGTAATAGAGACACGGCATCGAGATGTCCCTTGTTCGATGCCGCGTGCAACAGATTTCCGCGATCACCAATCTTAGCATTGACATCCTCTCCATGCGTAGAGATGAGGTATTTGGCTGGCCCACTAAGTCCACATAACGCTGCATAGTACAACGCGGTTCCTTTGGGACGCGACCTGTTATCTCTGACTGTGCGGATGGATATTCGGAACCTGGGCCAATCCACATCGTGTATCCAAACCCATGAAGTAAGATATGGTTTGTCTGGGTTGAATAACTCTTCCATGGCGTTTTGAACTTGCGGTGCCACGTTCTCATACTTAGCATGTTCGAACCAGTGCTGAGCAGCATAGAATGCCAGAGGAAATGTGGCGAGACAATTCTTGTCCGTTTTTTCGTCCAAATGTAGCAGTACCGTGAGGCATGCTCGCGCGAGAAGCGTGTGGGCGGCATCTAAGCGAATGTGGTCGTTGCGGATGTTTCCAACCTCGGACGTCCGGAGGCGATCGGAAATCAAGAATTCTTTCACTGAAAAGTGAGAGAATTGCACAATTTTTGAACCAAAGCCACCATCGATGACAGAAATCAAGGTGGAACAGGTCGAAAGTATCGCTTCTTCTGGATTTTCAGGACGCCATGCGTCCGTGAGGTAAGGTGTCGTCACAGTGTCAAGGTCAAAGTCGATTGCAAATATCTCCGCGAGCTCTTTGACGCGAAGCGGCCGGATAGCTGCGACCAGGCATTGAAAGAGTCGATGGGCATGGTGCCTTTTCTCTTTCGGGATTCCTTCTAATGTCCGTTCGTACGTCTCATCCAGAGTGGCTGGTAATTCATTCAGAGTCTTGCGAATGCTTGGAGGAAAACATCGACGTAGGGTGTCTAGTTGGCAAAAAACCCAGCGAAACCTGTCCCAGACATCAGCAATAATAATTAAGTATTTAACAGAGGCGTCTTACATCCCCCCAGCTTGTTCTGAGAGCGTTTTTATCACAAGTTCCTTGTCCTCTTCTCCCCATCTCCGCATTGCTCTGTCTGCGTGAACAAAAGAGCGGACATAGCTACTGATGTCCTCCCTTTGACCACGTTCCTCGTGAAGTGACACACGACGCGATGGAGCCGTAAGAGGGTTGAGAACTGCCTGGATGTCTTGCTCAGGACGACTAGTAATGCAAATGAACAGATTTGAATGGTTTGACCCGACAAGGTCCTCCACGAAGTTCAACACCTCCTCTCGGGCAGAAGGGGTTCCGGTGGTACTCGGACACTCATCAAGAGCATCCATAATTATGAAAATCGGTTGTCCTGAGAGCTTGAGCATGGTTCCGAGACACTTTGCGAGAGCTGCATGGCTTGGTCGTTCGGAACCATCGCGGCAGATTTTGAACAATTGGTGAAGAACATCCCGACAAGCATCCGAGTCGTCACTGAGTTGGGAGAGAAGGGAGGCTAACAAGCCACGAAGATGGCGCTTGGAGGCGTCCTTGAAGTCAAAGTAATGGTAGGCGACCAAGGTCGATCTCTCTCCTCTCATGTTCTTGATATCCTCGATAATAGCAGAGCTAACTAAATTAATGTTTTATAACATGGATAGACAAAAGAGAACGCACCAAAGGATGCTTTTTCCAGCACCGGCTACAGAATTGAGAAAGAAATTGGTGGGTATCAAGACCAAATGGACAGAAGAAGCATACGATTGCCAAGAATCCACAACAGAGAACCGGTCTCCTTCCATTCTTGAAATGTGCTGCCTTGAATAAACCAGCTTGCAGTTCCACGATGGTGAGTGTCGCACGCATTATTGTGGTTGATGGAAGGGTCGGGAGGAGAGAGCCATTTTTGAAGCTTCTCTTGCAATTGATTTCCTGTGAGTGCGTGTCAGCTTTGAAGGTCAACGACGGCATCGTCAACGAGAGAGACAAACGTTGAAGTTCATCCATTCCTGTTTTAGGATAGAACGGGAAATAGGGTCGGTACCTGCACGAAGACGGAAAGAAACCATCGCGTACGTTCGTTGGTCGTTTTCACATTGTGGTCAACCCTCTGCACCTTGTCATCGATGTCTTCAGCGAGCACCTTGACGTGATGCGTAACCTCCAAGTTTTTCGCCAACGCCATTAGGCTCTCCTCTTTCGTAAGCAAGTCAAGCCGTAGAAGCGCATCCTCAATATCTATCCTTCCCATTAGCTTCTTCAAAAGTTTCTCTGAATCATAGTCAGCAGAGAAGGGGATTAGGTATGTGAAGCGACGCACTTATTCGCCTCTGGGCCATTACTTTTGTCGAAATCGCAAGGATGGAAAGGATCTGTGCCATGATCTTCCCAAGTAACTCGGTGAATTCATTCGTGAGTGGGATCCCAGTATAACCATCCAGACGTTGAAGAAAGAAGTGGATGCGCTCGAAGAGGTGGATGAGTGTGTCGTAGTCTGCCGCGATATCTCTCACTGCCTGTGATTTGAGTATTAGACATACGCGCGACAAGGTGGTTGGGAAAAGAGACCTACGGCGAGAAGAACACCGATACCAGTGAAGATTGTTTTGGCGGGTGAGAACGGCTGAGGGCCGGATCACGTCAAAGAATGGCAATACGGGAAGAACGACGTGGCTTACAATCCCGATCCCTTCTCCAAGCGTTGCTGAAAACGTATATAGGATATGAATTATCGGATCCAACCACGCCATCAATTCAAGTTTGTCATTGCTCTTGGAGGGAGCGCCGAGAGCCTGAGCTTGGGTTCGAAGTACGTTGGAGAAGGACTGGGGACTGTCGCATTTCTCAAACTGCGTGGCGAAGGGATGTGCGTCGAGAGGCTTTCCCGTGACCCTCTGATACTCGCTGGCGGCAACTTCAAATATCGCTGTAAAGTTATCCGTCAATCGTGAAGGGCCTCCTACTCTGTTGATGGTAGACATGAGTAGGGAACTATCAGAGGAAATTGGGAGGGGCGAGGGTCGTGAATGAGGATGGGTTGAGGGGACCACTGTATGTCACCCGTCACCCAACAAACAAAGCCTCCACTGTCAACATGCCTCGGTTTTTGCACTGAATAAACTGTTACATAAACTCAAAGATTTTTCAAAATCTATATTTTGAAATTCTTCTGCATAAACTTTATGTTTATTTTCCGTGACAAAAACCGTGA
>Ga0307510_10000734_pt1 | contig 33630 bp, 36 predicted proteins | sample 12_EM_MG_FD_207224 | JGI IMG/M metagenome (GOLD analysis project Ga0307510, IMG submission 207224) | Populus trichocarpa ectomycorrhiza microbial communities from riparian zone in the Pacific Northwest, United States - 12_EM | ecosystem: Host-associated > Plants > Roots > Unclassified | place... | reverse complement strand
AGGCGCGCCGGGTTGCGGCGCCGGGCTGACCGGAATTATCTGTTGCGCCTGCACTGCAGTAATCGAGAGCGCGGCCAGGGCAATGACCGTTAGAATGGTGCGCTTCATCAAGGGCTCCGTTTGGCCTCTAGTCTGCGCTCAGGCTACTCCCAACGGGCCTGCTTGCCTTCCCCCTTGTAGAGATTTCCATGAAACGTTTCGTTCTGCTCGACACCACCCCGATCCCTGAAAGCGGCGGTGCCCTGTGCCTGTTCGAGTATGGCGAGGATTTTGTCATCAAGATCCAGGGCGGCGACGGCGGGCAATTGATGAACACGCGCATGCACGGCTCTGAAGATGCCTTGGCCGAGATCCCTTGCCGCAAGGTCGCCGGGCGTCCGGATTCGCGGGTACTGATCGGCGGTCTGGGCATGGGTTTCACCCTCGCCTCCGCGCTCAAGCATCTGGGTAAAACTGCCCAAGTGGTGGTCGCGGAACTGGTGCCCGGCGTGGTCGAGTGGAACCGTGGCCCGCTCGGGGAAAAGTCCGGTCGTCCGCTGCTCGATCCGCGCACGGTGATCCGCCAGGAAGACGTGGCCAAGGTGCTGCAAAGCGAGCCGAACGGCTTCGACGCGATCATGCTCGACGTCGACAACGGCCCCGAAGGCCTGACGCAAAAGGCCAACAGTTGGCTGTACTCCGCCGCTGGTCTGAATGCCTGCGCCAAAGCCTTGCGCCCCAAAGGCGTGCTCGCCGTATGGTCGGCCAGCGCCGACCGGCTGTTTTCCGACAAATTGAAGAAGGCCGGTTTCAAGGCCGAAGAAGTCCAGGTCTTCGCCCACGGTAACAAGGGCACGCGCCACACGATCTGGATTGCCGAGAAGCTCAAGGGCTGAGCTAAACTCTGCCCATAACCGTCATTAGTCTTTTACAAAGGTGAACCCATGAGTTCGTCCACCCCAACCAATACGTCGAAGCTGGATCGCATCCTCGCCGACAACCAGCGCGACAAGGAAATGGGCTACCGCGACAAAGCCCTGAAGATGTACCCGCACGTCTGTGGCCGCTGCACCCGTGAATTTTCCGGCAAGCGCCTGAGCGAACTGACCGTGCACCACCGCGACCACAACCACGACAACAACCCGCAGGACGGCTCGAACTGGGAGCTGCTCTGCCTGTACTGCCACGACAACGAACACTCGCGCTATACCGACCAGCAGTATTTCAGCGAAGGCTCGCTGAGCACGCCGAAGATTGCCAAGGCGACGCACAACCCGTTTGCCGCATTGGCTGGTCTCATGAAAAAAGAAGACTGATCTTCATTGCCTGAACTGGCCTCATCGCTGGCAAGCCAGCTCCCACAATGATTTTGATCGCTCACAAATTTTGTGAACACCCGAGATCCCTGTGGGAGCTGGCTTGCCAGCGATAGGGCCAGAGCAGACACCGCAGATCTCGAATCTGCCCGCCCTCTCCCAATCCCCGTATAATCGCGCTCTTTTTCCCGAAGGCACCCCGCTCGTGGCAGACAAACGGTACAGCTGCATTGGTTTGTATAACCCCAAATCACCGGAGAACGTCGGTTCGGTGATGCGCGCCGCAGGCTGCTATGGCGTGGCCTCGGTGTTCTACACCGGCAAGCGTTATGAACGCGCCGCCGACTTCGTCACTGACACCAAACGCGTGCACTACGACATCCCGCTGATCGGCATCGACGATCTGAAAAAGATTCTCCCGCTCAACTGCGTGCCCGTCGCCGTGGAACTGGTCGAGGGCGCCCGCCCGCTGCCGGAATACACTCACCCGGATCGCGCCCTGTACATCTTCGGCCCCGAAGACGGCTCGCTGGATAAAGAGATTCGCGACTGGTGCGAAGACGTCGTGTACATCCCGACCACCGGCTGCATGAACCTCGCCGCGACGGTCAACGTCGTGCTCTATGACCGCATGGCCAAGGGCTTGAACACTCGCTCCGGGCCAAAATTCCGCTAAAACATCGCACATTCGATGGAACGAGCTGACCGCTCCGGCAGTCAGCTAATTTATCCATTACTCATTGCCTGGAGAAAGATCATGACCGAGCTCAAACGCGTCGAACGTATCGAATCCACCCCGTTCCAGAGCCGTTCCGAGCAGAACGTCGAAGGCTGGGAGCGCATCGGCTCGCTGGCTGGCGGCGTGATCATGGTCGGCAAAGGCCTGCGCCGCGGCGGGGTGCTCGGCTTGATTCAGGTGGCGATTGGCGGCGTGGCCATGGCGCGTGGGATTACCGGGCACAGTTCGGTGAAGAGCCTGATCGAGAAGAGTCGTCAGGACATGAACAATGTGCGGGCGAAGATCGAGCGGGCTGGGGAAGAGTTGAGCAAGCTGAAGGCGAATGCCGAGGCGGCGACCAGCACCGCCACGGTGACCGGCAATGATTCGGTGAAGTCGCCGAAAGCCGGGGTTTGATCCGAGATTTGCGGTGGGGCTGACGGCCTCATCGCTGGCAAGCCAGCTCCCACAGGTTCTGTGGAGACCACAGAATTTTTGCCCAGCCCCAAATCGGCTTATGGGTTGTGCACTGATTTTGTGCCCATCCCAAAACACTGTGGGAGCTGGCTTGCCAGCGATAGCGGTGTCACTGTAGCAACGCGGTATCAAGCACTTTGGACGACTCGCCAAGCACGCTCTCGGCCAGTTGCACAAACTCCTTGGTACTCACCGTCCCCAGATGCATCGCCCCACGCAACACATCATCCAGCGAACGCTTGTTGCGCGTCTTCAAGCGAATCTCGCGATCCAGCTCCTGCAATACCACCACCGCCTTCGAAACCTGTGCCGGGCTGATCTGCTCGCCGCGCAAGGTCGTGACTTTCTGGCTGTCCCTGGCCAGTTTCGCCTGCAAACTTTGATAACGCTCATCGCTCATGCCACCGGCGCGGCGCACCAGTTCAATGGCGTAATACTCGGCAAAACCCTCGCTGATCCAGTCGCTGCGCTGCTCGTCGTTGATCCGCCCGAACACCTGCGCCAGCTCACGCACCAAAGCGCTGCTGCCGCTTTCGCTGACCAGCGGCAACCGTGTGTTCACGTAGATGGATTCATGCGCACCGAGGCTGCCACGCCACATCGGGTCGTTGGCGCCGACGATCAACAGTTTGGTCGGATGGCGCGGATAGACCGCCTGCACCTGCGGCCAGACGAACGTCAGCAACGTCATCACGTCCATCCTGCGCATGCCCTGCCCTTGCGGCGAGGCCACGGTGACTTCGGTTTCGCCCAAACGTGTGCGGCGGCTGCCGAGTTGGCCGGCGAGCATCCAGCCGGTCGGGCGGTCGAACAGGCGCGAGGGATTGTCGATGCGGAATTTGTTTTTGCCGATGCGCGGCCAAGCGGTTTCGATGCTCTTCCAACCGTCGGGCAATTCGAATTGCAGACGCGCGACCAGTTCGGTGCCGTCCTGTTGATCGAGTTTGGCTGGCGGTACCAGTTCGTCGCCACGCATCAACGCCCAAGTCGGGGTCATGCGCGTGTCGAAACTGCCGTTCTTGCGGCCGTGGCTGATGCGCACGCGGTAGCTCAGGCTGGACTTTTCGCTGGCGGGACGCCAGACCCCGCGCGCCTGTTTACCCGGGCTCAGCAGCCACTGGCCGTCAGCCTTGAAGTCGCTGTAATGGCTGCCGTCGCCAAGATCGAAATCGAGACTGCGCACCGCCTCACCTTTGGCCAGGGTCAGACGCACCTCGGCCTGATCACTTTGTGGCAACAGGCGCACGTGATAATCCAGATCGACTTTCTTCGCCGCCCAGACCGGCGCACTCAGTGCCAGCAGCGCGATCATCAACGCCCGCTGCAATCCGACAGCCATACACACTCCCTGGTAAAGCTTGCGTGCGCAGGGATCAGCCTGCGCGGAAAATCAGATGATCTTCCCAGTCATCCTCCGGCACACTGCCTTCAGCGAGCATGCGCCCGGATTGGGAGATCCGTTCATGGTGCACCGCATCGCGGTCACCGCACACCAAGTGGTGCCACAGCGGCAGATCCTTGCCTTCGCTGACCAGTCGATAACCACAGGTCGGCGGCAGCCATTTGAATTCTTCAGCCTGGCCCGGGGTGAGCTGGATGCAATCCGGGACAAACTTCAGGCGATTCGGATAATCGCTGCACTGACAGGTTTTCAGGTCCAGCAGTTTGCAGGCGATGCGCGTGTAGTAAACGCTGTTGTCTTCCTCATCCTCGAGCTTTTGCAGGCAGCACAGACCACAGCCGTCGCACAGCGATTCCCATTCCTGGTGATCCAGTTGATCGAGGGTTTTGCGTATCCAGAACGGTTCGACTTTGGCGACCATGGCTCAAGCATCAACATCAGGTGGTGAAAAGGCCGCCAGTCTAGTGCTCAAGGCCTTGCGGGCCAAGCGTTGGCGACTGCCGGTTATGCGGGACTTGTCAGTTTTTGTGGCGGCGCGTAGCTTTGCCAGTCGCAAGGAGCCTTGCCCGCAAGCCATTAACGCTCGACCGCGTTGCATTGTGGTGAACCCTCAGGCTCGGAAAACCCCATCGTTCAGCGCAACTGATCCCGCCGGGTTTTCATTCAAATCCCTGACTCAAACGTAGCAAGGAATCTCTCGATGAGTGCCAACCCTCGCGTTGCCGATTACGCCATTCACCCACAATTCACCGACCGCTGGTCGCCGCGCGCCTTTACCGGCGAAGCGATTCCAGAAGAAACCCTGCTGAGCTTCTTCGAAGCGGCACGCTGGGCGCCCTCGGCGTACAACTCGCAACCTTGGCGCTTTCTGTACGCGCGTCGCGATACGCCAAACTGGGAGCGTTATCTGGGCCTGTTGAATGAGTTCAACCGTAGCTGGGCGCAGCATGCGTCGGCGCTGGTGATCGTGATTTCGAAAACCACGTTCACTGCACCGGGCGCCAGCGAAGAAACTCCAGCGTTGTGGCACACCTTCGACACCGGTTCGGCGTGGGGTCATCTGGCGCTGCAAGCGAGCCTCAGCGGCTGGCACACCCACGGCATGGCCGGGTTCGATCAGGAGCTGACGCGCAAGGAGCTGAACATTCCTGAAGGTTATGCACTGCACGCAGCGGTGGCCGTTGGCAAACTCGGTGACAAGGCAACGCTGGCTGAATACCTGCAGGCCCGTGAAGAGCCGAGCCCGCGTCGCCCGCTGAGCGAACTGGCGGCGGAAGGCGACTTCACCCTCTAAGCCACAGCGCAAAACCAAGTGTAGGAGTGAGCCTGCTCGCGATGAGGCCGTGTCAGTCGACATTAATGCTGTCTGACACACCGCCATCGCGAGCAGGCTCACTCCTACATTGATTGTGGTGGGTCAGTAGCCGCGGTTGAAATCCACTTCCCCGCGCAACGCCTCACCCGCCTGATACGCCTTCAGGTTCTCGACAAACAGCTGCACCATCAACGCCGGTGACGTCGGTGCCGAGCTGTGCCCGGTCAGCAGCAAGCCCCACGCGGTCCAGAACGGATGCCGTTGCGGCAGTGGCTCCTGACGGCAAACGTCGATCACCGCCCCCGCCAGATGCCCTTCCTTCAACGCTTCCACCAGATCGGCATCGACCACCGCAACCCCGCGCCCGGCATTGATAAACAACCCGGTCGGTTTGAATTGCTTGAACAGCGCCGCATCGTAGATATCGTGGGTGTGCTCGGTATTCGGCAGCAGATTGACCACGTAATCCACCTCGCCCACCAGCCGTGGCAGATCGGCCATCGAGCCGACTTCGACAAACGGCGCCTGCTCGCGGGCAGTGCTGGCGATGCCGTATAACTCTATGCCGAACGGCAGCAGGAACTGCGCCACGCTCTGGCCGATGTCACCGGTGCCGACGATCAGCACTTTGCGTCCGACCAGGCTCTGGCCGCTACGATTGTCCCACTTGCGTTCGACCTGGCTGACCAGGCGCGCCAGCACTTCGCGCTCATGGCCGAGGATATAGGTCAGCACGTACTCGGCCATCACCTGACCGAAAATCCCCACTGCACGGGTCAAGCGGTAATCACGGCGCAAACCGTCCGCGAGTAACGGCGTAATGCCGGCCCAGGTCGATTGCAGCCACTGTGGCTGGTGCCCTTGGCGCAGCAGGGTCGCCAATAGATCCGGTTGCCCAAGCCACACCGGGCAATCGGCCGCCTGCCGGGCCAGCTCGGCGGAGTCGCCGCTGGTCAGTACTTCAAGCTCGGGCGCTGCCTGACGCAGCAGCCGGGCGTATATCGCGTGGTCGTGTTCAGCAATCAGAACGCGCATCTTCAAACCTTTCGCAAACCGTGCAAACGGCCGCCGGATTCGGGCGGCCATCGCGGTAAAAACAGTTCCAGGGTAAACCGAGACTCAGAACAGAGCCTCGCAGATCAGACCGGGTCGTTGCGTCGCAACAACTCTTCGGGCAAGTGCTCGATGTACTCGTCCTCGGCCGGCGGCATCTGCAGGTGGTAGCCCTGCTTGTCGAGGTTCTCCAGGACCACGACGATGTCTTCGCTGGCCAGTTTGCGCTCGGGCGACAGCACCAGATCGAAGGAATGCTTCGGCTTGCCGAACGCCAGCATCAGCGCTTCCGGCACACGCTCAAGCGCATCGCTCTTGAGCACGTAAAGGTACATGCCGCTGCGCTTGGAGCTTTGGTAGATGGAACAAATACGTTTCAAGGCTGTTCTCCGGCGGTGGCCAGGCTGTCGAGCAGCTTCTGACCCATGAGTTCGCGGCGCCAGCCACGCAACGACTCAGGCAATTGGTAAGGACCCTCGGGATAACCGCTTTTGACCAGGGCTTCGAGGGTTTTCTTGCGCAGCATCAGTTCCGGGGCAATGCCCAGACGCTCGGCCTCCGCCTGACCCAATGCGCGCAGTTGTTTGATCAACGCAGCGGCTTCGATCGGCAACGGCTCCGGTACGGCCGGCGGCCATTGATCAGGCCCCACACTGCCAGAGCGCTTGATCAGATCAAGCAGAAATTGGCCGTCCTGACGCACGGTACGCGGGTGCATGTCTTCGATCTTGCCCAGGGCGGCGAGGTTGTCCGGTTGCGTGCGGGCCAGCGGCCACAGCGAATGCTCGCGGACAATGCGGTTGCGCGGCAGATCGCGGGCGCGGGCTTCGGTTTCCCGCCAGGCGCACAGTTCACGCAGTACGGCCAGTTGCGCACGCGAGAGTTTCCACGCCAGTTTGGCTTCGCGATAAACCTCGTAAGGATCGGTTTCGCGGCGCAGGTTGGCGACCAGTTCGGCACCGTCCTCCAGCACCCAGGCGAATTTGTCGTCAGACAGTTTCGGCCGCAGCTGTACGAAAACCTCCGCCAAGTGCACGGCGTCTTCGGCGGCGTAGCTGATTTGCGTGTCGGACAACGGACGCTGCAACCAATCGGAGCGAGTCTCGCCCTTCGGCAGTTCGATGCCGAGCACTTCCTGCACCAGCCGCGAATAGCCCATCGAGAAACCGAGGTTCAGGTAAGCCGCGGCCAGTTGTGTGTCGAACATCGGCGCCGGCAGGCTGCCGGTCAGGCGCAACAGCACTTCGAGGTCTTCGCTGCACGCATGCAGGACTTTGAGCACTGCCGGGTTTTCCAGCAACGCGGCCAGCGGTTGCCAGGCATTGATGGTCAGCGGATCAATCAGGTAGGCGCGTTTGCCGTCGCCCACCTGCAGCAGGCCGGCAATCGGGTAGAAGGTGTCGACCCGCATGAATTCGGTGTCGAGGGCAACGAACGGCAGCTGCTGCCACTCGGCGCAAAACTGCGCGAGGCTTTCGTTGTCGCGAATCCAGTGAATATCGATGGCCACACGGCTCTCCCTTGAAGAATGGCGCGCAGTATATATCGCCACCGGCGATTTACGCGCCTGTGAAGGGCAAGAGCTGTAACGAAATGTCCTGCCAGAGAGCAAGAATAGTCTGACAGTGGAAACAGACAGGCCCGACGCGTCAGCACGACGGAGTTGATTGGACTCATTCCTTGGCGAGCACGCCGTCGATCACCGCGCCACGGCAACCGGCAAACATGTCCAGATCCGGCTGATAGACCTTGCTCTTGACCTCCAGCAGACCCAGCATCGAGTGGAACAGGTTGTCCTGGCTCAGCGGTTTGTCGCGGCTCATCTGCAGGCAATGGGTGTCGACCGAATAAGCCTTCTGATAGTTATCGGAGAACCACGCCAGCATCGCGACATGCTTTTGTTGCTCCGGCGCCAGCATGTAAGGCGTGCCGTGCAGGAACAGGTTGTATTCACCAAGCGACTCACCGTGGTCCGACAGGTACAACATGGCGGTATCGACTTTGTCCTGATTGCTGCGCAATACATCGATCAGGCTCGACAGCACATGGTCGGTATACACCAGCGTGTTGTCGTAACCGTTGACGATACTTTCGCGGCTGCAGTTATTCAGCGCGTTACTTTCACATACCGGGGTGAAGTGCTCGTATTCCTTCGGATAACGCTTGAAGTATTCCGGGCCATGGCTGCCCATTTGATGCAGAACCAGAACGGTGTCCTTGTCGAGATGATCGATAAAACTCTGCAGGCCTTGCAGGAGGATTTCGTCGCGGCACTCGCTGTTGGCGCACAGCGCCGGGTCTTTCACGTTGCTGACATCTTGCAGGGTGACGCGATCGCAAGTGCCTTTGCAGCCGGACTGGTTGTCACGCCAGATCACGTCGATACCGGCACGCTTGAGCACGTCGAGCAGACCTTCTTCATTCTTCGCCTTGCTGGCGTCGTAATCCTTGCGACCCATGTTGGAGAACATGCACGGCACCGAAACAGCCGTTTCCGTGCCGCAGGAATGTACATCGGTGAAGGCAATCAACCCGGCTTCCTTATCGAGTTGCGGCGTTGTATCGCGGTTGTAGCCAAGAATGCCGAAGTTCTCCGCACGGGCGCTCTCACCCACAACCAGCACGGTCAGGGATTTGCGCGGCTGGAGTTTCAGATCGGGATTACGCTGGGCGTCTTCGCCGATCTTGACGAACGGTTGCTGCGCCGAAACCACTTGCTCACGCAGGTAACCAGCCGAAGCGCCAATGTAATTGCTGGGCACCAACATCAGGCGAATTTCGTGATGGTTGCGAAACAATGAAGACAAGCCCTGATAGTTGGCCAGGGCTACGCCGCCAATTACCGCGACCGAGGCGACACTGACAATAACTTTACTGAGCAACTCACGGTGCCAGCGACGATAATTAATCGGTAACTTCCACAACAAAAATGAAGGCAAGACACCGAGCAACAGAAGATAAGCAAACAACTTTAACGAGAGCAGATCTCGCACTTCCGTTGCATTGGTTTCGGCAAAGTTACGGAACATGCCGGCATCGATCATGACGCCATATTGACTCATGAAGTAAGCCACGCCGGCGCTGACCAGGAATATCAGCGTCAACAGCGGTTTGAGCAGCGGACGAAAGGCCAGAAACGTCAGCACAATGTTGAATGCCGCGAGGATCATTACCCCGAACGCCACGCGTATGGCGATGCCCTTGCCATCGGCGCTGGTAATCTCGAACAGATGTTGCCAAAGGACAACATTGCAGCCGATTAAAAGAAAGGCACTGGCAATCAACGTCACCCATTCCGGGCGCACGGCTTTTAACTTCAACATAGAAAGGGCGATTCCTGAAAAGAAGAGCCTCGGTCCATGAAAGAAATTTCAATTGTGAAAATTTCATTAACTAAGGCACGAGAAACTTTAAGCAGGCAAGCATCAATTTTTTGTGAAAAAGACGCCAACGAATAGTTGGCTTTTGGCAATGCGCTTAAACTTGCGAAGTATTTCAGAATGGTTCAGCTTTTATTCAGTAAACAATGCGGCCCCTGTAGGAGCTGACGCAGGCTGCGATCTTTTGATCTTGATCTTTAAAGCCAGATCAAAAGATCGCAGCCTCGTTGCACTCGACAGCTCCTACAGGGATCGGTATTTGATTTTTAGAAAGGGCTGTGGATTTTCTGGTTTGCCCGAAGCAGACGGTTCCGCGCCTAATCGTCGGCCCCGCTCAAAGGTCTGATGATGGAAAACGTCCGCGCCACTGCTCGCCCCGCTGTCTGGCTGATGCTCGCGATCATGCTCGTCGCCCTCAATCTACGTCCGTCGATGGCGGCGGTCGGCCCGTTACTGTCGGCCATTCGCGCTGACATCCCGCTGAGTTTCAGCGTCGCGTCACTGCCGACCATGCTGCCGGTGATGGCCATGGGGCTGGCGATGTTTTTCGGCATTGGCATCAGTCAGCGGCTGGGCGAGCAACGGACGGTTTTCCTGTCACTGCTGATCATTGGCCTGGCGACGCTGTCGCGGCTGTTTATCGAATCGGCAGCCGAACTGATCGTCAGCGCCGTGTTCGCCGGCCTCGGCATCGCGCTGATTCAGGCATTGATGCCGGCGCTGATCAAATCGCGCTTCGCCGACAACGTCGCTCTGTGCATGGGCTTGTATGTCACGTCGATCATGGGCGGCGCCGCCATTGCGGCCTCGTTCGCACCGCTGGTGATGGTGCAGACCGGGAGCTGGCGCAGCGGTTTGGCCATCTGGGCGATTCTGGCATTGCTCGCGTTGCTGTTCTGGTGGTCGCAACGCAGCCAACTGTCATCCACGGTGATGGCGGCAACCAGGAAAGATTCGTTGTTTACCCATTCCCGCGCCTGGTTACTGGCCATCTTCTTTGGTCTGGGGACGGCGTCCTATACCTGCGTGCTGGCCTGGCTCGCGCCGTACTACGTGGAAAAAGGCTGGAGCGAACAAGACGCCGGGCTGTTGTTAGGTTTTCTGACGGCCATGGAGGTGATTTCCGGCCTGGTGGTGCCCGCGATCGCCAATCGCAGCCGGGATCGGCGGGTGATGCTGATGGCGTTACTGATGCTGATCATCGCCGGGTTTTGCGGCCTGATCCTCAGCCCGCAACAGCTCAGCCTGCTGTGGCCCTGCCTGTTAGGGCTGGGCATTGGCGGTTTGTTTCCGATGAGCCTGATCGTCTCGCTCGATCACCTCGACAACCCGCAACGTGCCGGTGGGCTGACCGCATTCGTGCAGGGCATCGGTTACTTGATCGCCGGCCTTTCGCCGCTGCTGGCCGGAATGATCCGCGATTGGCTCGGGAGTTTCGAGTGGGCCTGGTGGTCGCTGACCGTTGTGATGGGAGTGATGCTGTTGATGGTGTGGCGCTTCGATCCCAGGCATTACGCCCGACACTTTCCCTCGTCGAGCTAAAGGCTTCTGGCCATCTTTCAGCGGTTTGAGTAGCGACGTCGTGTTACTAAAACTTTCTGTCCCACAACTGACTGTGAAACGTCCTACAGGGCTTTGTCCTGGCACCATCGTTCCGTTAGGATCGTTCGCACACGTTTGCGCGGATTCAGCGCAAGGAGCACAGCGAGACAGAACGGATGCTGAACAGTAACTTGCTTCGAAAGCTCGACATGCAGGATCTCATGGTGTTTATCGCTGTTTATGAGCAAAGCAGCGTTACCGATGTGTCAGAAACCCTGTTCGTCAGCCAGTCCACCGTCAGTTACTGTTTGAAAAAACTGCGCACCAGTTTCGAAGACGAACTGTTCATCAACACCCGCACCGGCATGCGTCCGACCTACAAGGCCAGCACCATGTATGGCCATGTGCAGAAGATCCTCGAAAGCATCAACCTGTGCCACGCCGGCGCCCCCACGTTCGACCCGACCCGGCAAGCCGTCACCTTCAACATCTGCGCGCCGGAATACTTCGAGCAACTGATTCTGCCGCGCCTGTTGAAACGTTTCGATTTCGATGACTTACCGGTGATGGTCAACATGCACAAGTTCGAGACCGACGTCCCGGCGGATGAACTGCGCGACGGCAGCCTTGATCTGGTGATCAGTTTCGGTCCCAATTTCCACCGCCATCACACTGACCTGAAATCACGGATGCTGCTGGAAGATGATCTGGTCTGCGTCTTCGACAAACGCGCCACGCCACTGGAACCGCGCCTGAGCCTGCAGGCCTTTACCGAACGTCGGCATGTGTTTCCGACGCCGTGGACATCGACCACCAACATGGTCGACGGCTGGCTCGCGCGGCAGGCGCAAAAACGCCAGATCGTCGCGCGCTCGAACAGCTACAGCGCGGCATTGAAAATGATCACCGGGACTGACTTCATCCTCACCCTGCCCCGCCGCATCCAGCGCTTGCTGACCAACGAAGCGGTGTTCAATCACTGTGAGGCACCGAACGGCTTGCCGGGCTTCACCCTCGACATGCAGTGGAGCCAGAGCGTTGATCAGGACAGCGCCAACCTGTGGTTGCGTGAGCAGGTGGTCAAGGTGTGCAGCGAACTCGAAGCGGCCTGAGTCCTACACGCCAATCGCGGTTTTGCTGTAGGACTCGCGATCCATGTCGACCAGCTCAACGCACAGCTGCACCTCGACACCGGCCGGCCATTCGCACAGGTCCTGCAAGACTGCCAACAGGCTTTCTGACAACTGCTTCTTGATCTGCGGCGAACGCCCGCTGAGCAGCGCTAGCTTCACATAGACGAAGGCGCGCTCGGCCATAGCGGTACCGACCTTGAAGGTCTCGACTTTTACCGCACGGCTCTTGATATCGAACTCCGCCGCGAACTGACCGGAGCCCACCAAGGTGTTGTTGAGCCGCATCAACGCGACGTCGGCGTTCAACTGCGGCAGGTTGGCGGTGTATTCCATGTGCAGGTGTGGCATTGCAGATCCCCGGTGAGTTGGCAGAAAGGTCGTACATATAGCACATGCAGCTCATTACCAATCCCTGTAGGAGCTGTCGAGTGAAACGAGGCTGCGAACTTTTGATCTTGAGATTTGAAGATCAAAAGATCGCAGCGTGCCGCAGCTCCTACACGGTGTTGTGGCTCAGGATGGGGTCAGTGGTCGTTCGCTCATGAATTGCTCCAGCCGCGAACGCAACCAGCGTTCGGCCGGATCGCTATCCACATGGCTGAGCCAGACCATCGACAAATCCAGCGTCGGCGTCTTGAACGGAAAGGGTTCCTTGAACAGCAGCCCCGAAGTGGCCATGGCCGCTGCGGTGTAATCCGGCAGGCTGGCAATCAGGTCGGTGCCGGCCAGCAGCGCCGGCAACGCACTGTATTGCGGCACCGACAGCACCACCTGACGCGTGCGCCCCAGCTCTGCCAGCCACTCATCGGCAAACCCACTGACGTTGGCCGTGTGCGAAACCAGCACGTGCGGCCGCGCGCAATATTCATCCAGCGTCAGCGGCGTATCGCTAGCGTCGGCGCGCAGGATGCTCGGCTGGATGTGCCGCAGCAATTTGCGTTTGGCATTGGCCGGCAGACCTCGGGTCTGGCTGATGCCGACCGTGATATCACCCGCCGCGAGCAGGTCGGGGATGCGCCAGTAATCAACGTGTTGCACCACAAACACCACGTTCGGCGCTTCCTGGCGCAGCGCACGCAACAGCGGCGGCAGCAGGCCGAACTCGACGTCATCGGAAAGGCCAATGCGGAAGGTCATGGTGCTGACGGCCGGGTCGAAATCGCGGGTCAGACTCAGCGCGACCGAAAGTGAATCCAGCGCCGGCTTGAGGTGGCGGAAAATATCTTCGGCACGGGCCGTCGGTTCCATGCGATGGCCGACGCGGATAAACAGCGGATCGTTGAGCATCGTGCGCAAACGATTGAGCGCCGAGCTGATGGTCGGCTGGCCAAGGAACAGCTTCTCGGCCGCCCGGGTCACGTTGCGTTCGAGCATCAAGGTCTCGAACACCACCATCAGGTTGATGTCGGCCTTGCGAAGTTCATTGCGGTTCATCCATTGCCCCCTGCCCCCCGGAATACCGGCAGTGTAGAAAGGCCGAAGCCCCGGCGTCCATCGCCACGGTGCGTCAGTTCACCGTCAAGCGCTTCAAGCCAAGCCCCATGACCCGGGAATCGTCGTTCAGGCCCAATTGTTGCGGACTGATGGCATCGGGCAAATGAAACTCGATCGTCAGGCGATCATCGTCCGCTAGGTGCTGACGGATCGCAGGACTGATCGGTATGTCCAGATGATTACCCTGATGTTGCACCAGGCGCGTAGTCAGCACCTGCTCGCCATTCACACTGACGATCACTCGCTGCGCCGGGTGTTGCGGCAAAACGAATGCCATGACATCCAGCGCAATCGAGCGCGCCTCGGGTGTCACCCGTAAGTCGAGTTGCGCCTGCTGCCCCGCCGACCATGTTCCCCAGTTTTCCGCGGTCGACCAGCCGCTGACCAACTGCCGGGCGGAGTAGTTGAAGATCAGCGTCTGACCGGGACACATCAATGCCAGTAGTGACATCCGCCGCCCTTCATCCGGCATGCTCAGACACTGCGAACAACGCTTCCAGCCCGGCGCGAGCACCACCAGACCATCCACTCGGGTCAGCAGATCCGTTTCACTGTTGACGCTTTGGGCGGCATCAGCCAGCACGGTGTCGTCGAGGATGTACAACGAGTCGGCATCGTACTGCCCTGATTCGAGCATGCGCTGCGTTTTCTGCCGGGCCTGCTCAAGCGCAGTGGAACTCATGCGCCCCAGATAAACGGCGTCGGTTTTCAGGCCGTGAGTCGCGGCAAAATCGGCGATCACTTGCCAGCGCTCAGACTGATTCTGCGGCATCAGACTGCGGATATTCGGGTAATGCGCCGCCGCACTCGCCCAGAACGGATCACGCATCGGCGTTGCCCATTCTGCGGACGGCGTCATCATCTTGCCGTTGCGCAAGCCCATCCAGCCGTTGCGCGTGTCGACGACCTGCAACGTCAACGCCAGCGCCAGCAGCGCGACGACGATGCGTGGCCGGTAACCGCGCACCAGCAGGAACATCACCATCAGGATGAGCGCGTACAACACCGGCCAGAACATCCGCCCCGAGGCGCGAAAAACGTTCGCCAGTTTGATGGCGATTTTCGGTAGCGGGTAGCTGAACGTGTGTGCGCCGACGCCGATCTGGTTCGATAGCGCAAACAACGATAAACCGATCAACGCCAGCATTAGCCAAGGGCGAACGCGAAGCTCATCCTTCAGCGGTTGGCGGTTTCTCAGCCAGGCAATCAGCGCCAACGGCACCAGCAACAACACGCCAAGGCCCGGATAATTGAAGCCTTCGTAATCGCCGCTGGCTTTTGGCAGGTCCGGCAAAATCAACGACCAGCCGGCCGGATCCAATGGCGACAGCAGGTTCATCCGGTACAAACCGAAACCGCCGGATTGCGCGCCATCGGCAATAGCGAAGTAACCGACCTGCCAGCAACACACACTCACCACGGCAAACAGCGAAACGCCTTCGAGCAGACCCTGTCGCCGCGTCAATTGTTGGCTGAAGGCCTTGCCGAGCAGATCCGCAACCCAGATCAGCGCCACCATCGCCAGCAGGTACGCATGCACCATGGCGGTGACCGCCAACAGCGCACCCCAGGCCAGACGACGTCGATACGGGTTCGGTAATAACGCCAGGTACAGCGCCGCCAGAATCAGGAAATGCCCGGACAGGGAAAGGTGCCCGCCCATACGCAGGAACATCGGCGGCGAAAACACCAATAAACCTGTGCCCAGCAAGCGAATCAGCGGATTCCCCGTCATCAGCCCCAGCAGTTTCCAGCCAAACCACGCTTGCAAGACGAAACACGCCAGCAGCCACAGGCCGAAGTACTGGAAGGTCGCCGGTAACCACGCGTTGAACGGTTTGAACAGCAACGCCAGCAGCGGATTGGAGTCGGAGAAAATAATCGAATTGCCCAACTCCAGACCATAGAACGGGTTAAGCCCGAGCGGAAAGGTCCAGGGGGAGTGCCGGAAATATGCCCAGCCCAGATAATGCGTCGCCGGATCGCCCTGCTCCAGCCAGGCAATGTTTTGCGGATCCAGCGCTTGCGGCCCGATCACGCAGAAAAACGCCAATACGCCGAGCAACAACGGCAAAAGACCGAGCACCGGATGGTTTGGTGAAGCCTTCATCGATACGTCCAGAAATTGTGCAAGACAAAGGTGAACGCTGGAATCGTCAGTGCCACCGCAACAATACCCAGCAGATAGTGCAACCCGGCAATCTGCGCAGCCCAGGCAACGAACATCGCCAGGAAAAAGCCCCCCACGGATACCAGCAGGAAGCGCAGCAGCGTTCGGCCGTGCAAACGGGCAGAAAAACTCCAGGTGGTGTTGATCACGTAGGACACCACCGTCGCCACGGCAAATGCCACGCCGTTGGCCAGCGGCGGTTGCGCGGCGATGAAGTTGATGAACAGCACCGCCACCAGCGCATGCAGCGCGGTGACGAACAGTCCGGTCACGGCAAAGCGCACACCACGCTGGATCAAGGCTGATTTTTGCGCCGAGGTCACGGTTTTTGAGCCAGCACGAACACGCTCAACCCGGCCAAGCGGTTCATGCCCAGCAACGGCAGTTCGAGGCGGCACAAGGCCTTGAGGACACCGTTCACCAGCGGATGATGACGCTTGAGTTGCGAACGCGGCGGCTGGGCTTGCGCGCCTTGCGGCAGCAAGCGCAACGCCGCCGCAATCGGAAACACCGCGCCGAAATAATAGGCACCGCGCTGCACCGTCAAACCCGCGTCACGCGCCAGTGTTTCAAACTGCGCCAGGGTGTAGCGGCGTTTGTGTTCGAGAAAGTCGTCGTGACCGCTCCACAAGAACTGGAACGCCGGCACTGTCATCAGGAATCGACTGCCCGAGGGCACTTTATCGACGTACATCTTGAGCAAACCGAGATCGTCATCGACATGCTCCAGTACGTCCATCAACAACACCAGATCGGCATCGATGGTTTCGATCCCGCGACGGTAGTGCACCGGTTTGCCGGCGGTGGTCGCGCTGGAGTCGGCGGGATAACTTATATCCACGCACCACGCTTCGCGTGCATCGGTGTGCGTCAGCAAATGGTGGGAGAAAAATCCCGAACCGGCGCCGACATCGAGGATTCGCTTGATCGGTGCTTCACCGAGCATCCGTGTGGTGGCTGCGGCTTTCGAGCAGTAATACCAATGCTCGTTGATGGCGTCGCCGAGGATGTCGGTTTCCTTGAGATCCATGTATCAGTCCTTGGGGTCGTAGACGCGACGCACCAGAAAAACCGGCCGGCGTTTGGATTCGATATACGTGCGGCCCAGGTACTCGCCGAGCACTCCGATGCCGATCAATTGCAGCCCACCGAGAAAGGTCACGGCCACCATCAGCGAGGCATAACCGGGCATGTCGACACCGTGGATCAATGTGCGCAAGACAATGAAAATGGCGAAGGCAAACGACACCAGCGACACTAGCGCACCGACATACGTCCAGACCCGCAATGGCTCGGTGCTGAAACTGGTGATGCCCTCCAGCGCGAAATTCCACAACCGCCAGCCATTGAACTTGCTTTGCCCCGCCACCCGCTCCGGACGCTCGTAATCGACGTGGGTGGTGCGAAAGCCGACCCACGCGAACAGGCCTTTCATGAAGCGTCGGGATTCGGGCAAGGTCAGCAAGGCATCGACCACGCAGCGATCCATCAAGCGAAAATCACCGACGTTCTCGGGTAAAGGCTGTTCGGCAATTTTGTTGTGCAGGCGATAGAACCAGTGGGCGGAAGTCTGCTTCGCCCAGGTGTCACTGCGGCGGCTGATGCGGTGACCGAGCACCACTTCAAAGCCTTCTCGCCAGCGCTCGATCATCAGCAGAATGACTTCCGGCGGGTCCTGCAAATCGGCATCGATGGGTACCACGATCTGTCCGGTCGCGATCTGCAAACCGGCGGACAGCGCCGCTTCTTTGCCGAAGTTGCGGCTCAGGTCGACGATACGCAGGCGCACATCCTGACGCTGATGCTCGAGCAGGCGTTCGAGCGTGGTATCGGTGCTGCCGTCATTGACGAACACCAGTTCAAGATCGATTGACGTCTGCGTCTGAAAGACTTCATTGATGCGCCGCAAAAACGTGTCGAGGCTGTCCTCCTCGTTAAAAACGGGGACCACCAGCGATAACGTCACCTGCCCGGCCTGCTGCGTTCCGTGCTCAGTCAAAGGAGTGCTCTTTTTATAGTGATTGTCGGTCGCCGAACAATATTCGACGCCATGAGCCGTTCCGTATTAAGCAGCAGCGTCGACAACGTTGCAAGGATCAGACGGCGTCATTTTGGCCAATCCACCGGCCTATTGCTGCGCTCTAGCCCGCGCTCTTCAGAAACATCCGCCAACGATTGGAAACAAATGTCCGATAGCCAAAAAAACCGTCTGCGCTAGGCTTGCGACCATGCGCCACACAGGCTGTCGCACAATGAATCGCATGGAGCGAACTGAATGTATTTCGAGATTTACAGGCAATCCAAAGGCACCCCGAGCACCGGCAAAGGACAATGGCGCTGGAGGTTGAGGGCGGGTAACCACGAGACCATCGCCAGTGGCGAGTCTTATGTGAACAAGGCGGATTGTTTGCATGTGATCGGACTGATCAAGGCTGTGCAGGGGGAGACGCCGGTTAAGGAGATTTAACCGCGCGGGTCGATGCAGTCTTAGTCTCCATGCCAGGGAAGAAGTGAAAAAACTTATTAAGATCGGTATGCAAGGACAAGGCGCTGCATAACTCGACGCATAGCGATGTGTATGACTTGATCAAACGGAAGCTGGTGCATTCGCAGTCGTGAATGCCTGATGTGGAGGCGATGTTGCTTCTGCTGAAATGAGAAAGCCCCATAGATTTTCATCTACGGGGCTTTTTCCGTGTAATGGCGAAGAGGTAGGGATTCGCCGCCCTTATTAACCCCCTGACGAAATCTCCCTTTCGCAGCAGATTTCGCTAAACGCCTAAGCTGTTTTCCTTTTGCTGCTCGTCGCGGCAATTCGACCGGAGTTTCCTTGGCAACGAAATAATGGCACTATCGCGACCTCCCGCCCTCACCCTGCAACTAGCAAGAAAATGAGCCAACGTCAATGACAAACCCCAATTTAAAATACAGAAGAGACATAGACGGCCTCCGCGCGCTGGCTGTTATTTCTGTTGTGATTTTTCACGCATTCCCGACTCTGGTGCCTGGGGGATTCGTAGGCGTTGATATATTCTTTGTCATATCCGGCTTTTTAATCGGCACCATACTACTTAAAAGCATTGACCGAGGCACTTTCAGTTTTTCAGATTTTTACGCCAGAAGGATACGTCGAATCTTTCCAGCCCTGACCCTGGTGCTAATAACTTGCTGGGTTGTTGGAAAGCTTGTCTTGTTACCGAATGAGATGACCGAACTCTCCAAACACATCGCAGCAGGCGCAGGATTTGTAGCAAATTTTGCATTCTGGTACGAGAGTGGATATTTCGACACTGCAGCAGAACTAAAACCATTACTGCATCTATGGTCACTCGCAATTGAAGAGCAATTCTACCTGCTTTTCCCCATGATACTTTGGGCGGCCTGGAAGGTAAGACTTAGCGCTATCAAGCTAATTTTGGCTATTGGATTAGTATCACTGATTTTGAATCTCTACTTCATAGGTGTAGATCCAAACGCCACATTCTACCTACTGCCGACCCGCGCATGGGAACTGCTGGCAGGCACCTTGCTGGCTTGGGCCTGTTTACAGCCGTGGTGGGCGTCGAAGTTCGAAGGACAGCAATCCAGACTCAATGACGCGCTCAGCGCTGCCGGGCTCGCACTCATATTCTTCGCACTATTTAGCTTCAAGCCGAGCGATCAATTCCCCGGCTGGCGCGCAATACTTCCTGTGCTGGGGTCGGTACTCCTAATAGCAGCAGGACCTTCATCTGTAATTAACCGAAGAATTTTCTCAACACGGGTGGCTGTCGCCATAGGTTTGATCAGCTTTCCGCTGTACCTCTGGCACTGGCCTCTGCTTGCGTTCGCCCGCATAGTCCAAAGTGAAGAAACCAGTATCGAGATAAGATCGGCGGCGGTCGCAGCATCAATATTACTAGCATGGATTACTTATTCATTAATCGAGAAGCCGCTTCGCGCCGGAATAGTAAAGCAGCCGCGCCAAACCCCGGCTTTTGTCGGGTTGATGATAGTTATCGCGATTGGCGGATTTGCAACCTATAAACACCCAGCCGCTACCCCGCTGGAGACCAAAAACGAAGTAGCCCGAGCCATCGAGATAAATACCGCAATTTCGCTGACGAACTGCGCAACCAGATTTCCCGACTGGAACACCATGACTGATAACCCGTGCCTGATTCAGGATGGCTTGATTACCAGCGCAGTCATAGGCGACTCACATGCGGCACACCTGTTTGCAGGTCTAAGCACCTACTCTAAGGCCGACAAGGGTTTAGCTGTTTTTCCGGCCAGTTGCGCTGCGCCATTTTACGATACATCTACTGCACAAAAGGACAAAGCCGCCGCGAAGGTTCGCGCGAATGCCTATCGCCTCATCAATGAGGCATATGATTACGCCTCAAAAAACAGCAGCGTAGTAAACGTACTTCTTGCGCATAACCCAAAATGTTCTTGGGAGGACGCTGTAGACATTCGAAATCCTGGCGAGAAGGATTTCAGAAAAGTTCTGGAATCAGGCATGAGGAGATCCTTCGAAATGCTATCTGAAGCCAAGAAGAATATTGTGGTGGTGCTAGACAACCCAACCCTGCCGTTTGACCCATCGGCATGTGTCACACGCCCTTTCCGAATTACTGAAAAGAATGATGGCTGCTCATTCCCAAGGAAAGTTTACGATCAGGACAGCGTAAATTCCGCCTATAACGAAATTGTTCAACGCGTGGCAAAAGACTTTACCAACGTAAAAATAATCGACTTAGCGTCGTTGTTCTGCGATTCCGACAGTTGCTACGCTGCGAAGGGCGGAAAAGTTCTATACAACGACAGAAACCACCTATCTATGTACGGCTCGCAATACGTTGCTCCGTACATTCTAAAGTCCCTGCGCCACGAAAAAAATGAGCGCACCACGCAGCTTTAGTCGTTATCGATAGCTATTTGACCCGGGCAGAGCTGAACTGGCTGAAATCAAGGATGACAATATGAAATTTCGTGCACTCGGGAAAGATTGCTGAATGCACGCTGTCTTTGGCCAGGTCAGCACTGACATGATCAATGCGAGCGCAAACGGATTACATTAATAAAAGCTTGGCACAGACGGGGTGCAATCAGCCCCCGTTCGCCGATGTCTCTGATGCCCCATAACTCCAGTCAATCTGCCAGCCCATTGGGGCCACCACTGTCTTACGAGCGATAACCTCGCCCCCTCCCGATCTGCCAGCGAGTGCAGCTCGAACGCCACCCAATATACGCGACCGACTCAGAGCCCCCTTGCAGCCGCTCAAGCAGCTCAGGGATGCGCAGCAGTCGCTCATTGCCGAACAGAGCCAGACTGCAGTGTAGGGAACCGCGCAACACCCCAAAGCGCCCTTACGGTTCCTTTTGCCCTGGAAACGCCCTGAACGAAAGCCCGAAAACGAAAAAGCCCCCGTAATCAGCAATGATTACGGGGGCTTCGTCTTGTTCAATAATGGCGGAGAGATAGGGACTCACCATTCGCGACCACCAGACCCAACAAACGCTGTATTTACTGGCTTTCTCGGAGCCATTACGTAGAATCTCTATGTAGAAAAACCGAGAGCGCGATCATGCCAAAGGCCAACAATCTGCAACTGCAAGGCGGCACATATCATGTGCGACTGGATATCCCGAAGGATGTACAGGATGCATTCGGCGGTCGCCGTATCCTGTCACAGACTCTCAAAACCGGATCGCGCTCGGAAGCCCTCCTTCGGCGACACCCAATCCTGCACGAATGGAAGAGACAGATTAAGGAGATACGTAAGGGCAGGCTACTCGGAGACAACTGGCAAGAAGACATAGTGCAAACCCTTGAAGATTTGGATGCCATCACCCAAGGGCAGAAACGAGCGCTTGTCGGTGAGACCGCCCCGCCACTGCCGGATGTTGATCCAACCCTCAAAGCGAAGCTGATGAGCAGCCCTCGGTTCATGGAAGCAGTACGCCTGCTGGTGGGCGACCATCTCAAGGATGGAATCGGCGGGAAAGTACAGATTCAGGATGAACTGAATCGAGGACTCAAGGGCATGCTGCAAAAGCGTCTTGGCACCGAATACAAGCTCACCGCTGAGCAGGGCCAAGAACTGGAAACACTGGTGAAAGATCCGGCCAGCTACAAGGCTCGCTCGCCGATTACGAAGGCACGGTTAGCCTCATTCCGCACCTACAGGCTTGAACATCACGTCGCACTGAAGACGGTGAATCAACAAGAGTCGAAGCTGTTGAATCTGTCGGAGCATCTGCAAACGACCGGCACCAAGCTCGACTTTGATTCGGTGAGTGCTTGGCTACAGGGCATGAAACTCAGCTCGAAAACTAAGCAGCAGTATCTGCTCGCTGGTAGTCAGTTCTGGCAATGGGCAATGACGCATGAGCCACAGTGGCGACAGACCTTCAAAGGGCACGTGAACCCGTTCGAGAAACACACGCTACCTACACTCAAAGGCAAGGCCAAGCTTGACGCAAAACGGAAGGCTTTCACCGTTGAGGAAGTCGGCACCCTGTACAAAGCAGCGAGGGAACAGAACCTAGGCGCGCTTGCAGACTTGATCTTATTGGGTGGGTATACCGGCGCTCGCATAGAGGAACTGTGCCAGCTTCGCAAGGAGCATCTGATTACCGTCGATGGGGTGACGATGTTCGATATCGTCGATTCAAAAACCGTCGCGGGGATCAGATCGGTACCAGTGCATCCCAAGCTAACAGCGCTGGTGGATCGTCTCGCCAAAGCGTCCAAAGACGGTTATCTGGTGCCTACCGATAGCAACAACAAATATGGGATTCGGTCGGATGCACTTAGTAAAGCGTTCGGTCGGTTGAAGACCGCCATGGGGTTTGATCGCACCCGAGTGTTCCACAGCATCAGGGCAACGTTCGTAACGTCACTGGTGCGGGCAGACGTTCCAGATAGATTGATTCGAGAGCTTGCAGGCCATGAAACCGGCACCGTTACTTTCGACACATACAGTCAGGGATCATCGCCAAAGCAGAAGCTCGCGGCAATCAAGAAGCTTCCCACCCTACTGAATGCGAACAGAACTCAGCTCTAGGTATTGTTGCTGCCCGCGAAAGGTGAGATCAAGGTAGGAGTTACCCCACGGATCTCGGGCAGCGCGAATAAGCTCATAATGAAACAGCACATCTAGGGCGGTTCGAGTAGCGATTACAGACAACCCAGAGAGTTGACGTACATTCTCGTGCCCAATTTGGCGACTGTTCTGGATTGCCTCCCCGACGACTGCAAACGCGAGCTTCTGGTCTTCGGTTAGTGTTTTCCAAGACGCCGTGCTCTTCTCGAAAAAATTGCTGTATAGGAAGATCAGGAAAAGCAGCAGCAAAAGAAACGAGCCGACACAGAGTAGACTTAACACCCAGAAGGATACGGTGACGTCTCGAACTAACCAGTACCCGAAAGACTGTATTACATTCCAAAATGCCGTGATCGATGGACTAAAAAACGACACATCGTAGTAGCCTTCTACCCACTTTGTGATTGGCACCCCGAAGCCGGGCAGCAGCACCGCTGCACATACAGCCTTCAGCCATGCATACCTAGACTTCTTTGCGACGCCCCGACCCATCTCTTCACCATCATCCGTTTGATCCCGAAATATTATCAGGTATGACGAGATGATGGCACGGTGCCCAATGACCGAAAAGAAGTGATCATTTCCGCCCATCGAAACGAGCACTCATCGCGCCCTCTATATAGAAGGATTTTTGTGAAAGGGTTCGCTTGCGCAAAAAAGACGTAAGTCCAGAAATCAGTGACAAAGGGTCAACGCCAGCGGATTGACTGCTTTCTCACTTTCGTTACACAGGGTTATCCACAGGCAGTACGTTGCAACACCCACCCAAAACACACTATCTTGTGGTCGCCTCCCTACGAAACCCTACATGCAGGGGTTTACGCCTCCTCTGACTCTCAATTTGCGAGAAAGCTCTTTTATCGGAGGGGAGGAATTCGTCTCGAAAGACCCTTTTGAGGGCCTCATCAGGGCCTCTTGAGGGGCTATAGGAGCGTTTTTGACGTCAAAGGCGAATGACGAGGTGGTTAGCCGCAGAAAATTGCTCTAAATGCGCTAGAGGGGCTTGCAGAGGGAATTCGAAGTCTATATATTCCACAGGAACGCAGAGACCGCCAATTAAGGCGGTCTCGGCTGAAGATGTTCACGAGCAGTCATGTCACGTTTTCTGAGGACAAAGACGTAACTGCTCGCCCTCTTCCGCATGCGTTAGCACGGTCAAGAGAAGGACGCCATTTAACCGAATTGATGCCACTACGTCAATCGGTGTGTGATCGGTGGTCATTCCGGATCTTGATGTGTGCGATCAACCTGTACACACATAGAGGAATGTCCATTATGGATAGCATTGACCTTAGTAATGTAGGCAAGAAAACCGTCCCTGTCCGTCAATATCGCCGGTTTCGTTTCGGCGAGTGGGAGGACGTCTGTCACCACCACCGTAGTCCGCCTCGTTAAGGCGTAGCGTTAAGCCACCAAGCTTGCGTTGATTTGGTGGCCCTACCCCACAATATTTCCAGAACCAAGCCCCCGCCAAAATTCACTGAGCACTCTCGCTCAGCTTCTGCGTTTCCGTCTGAAAAATAAGATTGGCTCAGTCTTGCCAGCGCCGTTAAGCGGTGTGCGATGGGGGCTGATCCAAACGCTGGAAAAGTAGAAATAACCTGACGCCCTTTAGCGCTCTCAGACGCTGTCAGAGGCTTGCAACCGTACAGATGATGCACAGACTCTAGAGACAACAAAGCCCGCTCAAGGCGGGCTGATGCGAATCCACAGGTCTATTTCAAACCTTGTTCCAATGTCTCTTGATGGTGGGCAAACTCACCTTGAGTTCGGCTGCTGCCTGAGCCTGTGTCATGCCTTTAGCCTTGAGCTTCTGCACTGCTTCCGTGGTGTCGGTAGCCACTGGACGACCACCCTTCTTATTAGACCTTGCAAGGCCCTCTCTGGTGCGCTCCTTGATTCGATCACGCTCAAAGGCTGCAACTGCTGCGAGAACTGTTAGCTGGAGCTTTCCGGCTGCACTGGTGAGGTCTACACCGTCGAGGTCAAGACTACGGACATGGATACCATCCTTTGCCAGTTTCTCAACTGTGGCGAGAACGTCTTGCACGTCACGGCCTAGGCGATCCAGTTTCAGCACCACCAACGTGTCAGCCGTTTCCATGCGTTCGGCCATCTTGCTGAACTGGGGACGCTGGAGGGCTGGTATGCCGCCACTGATCTGTTCAGAGAACCAGCGTGTGGGCTTGATATCGAAACCCTTGGAGGTGAGCGCCACCAGTTGGTTGTCGGTGTTCTGCTCTGTCGTACTGACACGACCGTATCCGAATAGACGACTCATTTACTCTCCCTCCTAGGTATGCCCACGCCGTGCATGGGGTATCAACAATGGAGGGATCATCATGCAATGGTATCAACAACCTGTAAACCCGTATTTGATGATACCGGGATAGCTATCGGATAGACGGTATCCTTTAACGGTCGTTTGTTGACACTAGGGGATCGGCGGGTAGGGAGTGTCATTCAGCATGTAAATGTCACCCTCAGGGGTGGTACAAACACCCTTGTACCCATCAGGACTACCATCGCCGTTATAAAATACCAAGCCCAATTGCAACAGCCTTTCAAAGACACCGACCTCATCCCCTGACACGTCGATCTGCCCCTCTTGAATCTTGCCTAGCAAAGCCCGAAGCACTTCGGTGCCATATACGGTCATTTGAACTCTCCTTGAGCCCAACAAGGGCGCCACCCAGTGAAGCCCCCTGTTCAGCGCCTGTCAATGTAGCGGATTCTCACAAATTGGTGATTCCGGCTCAAAACTTGCGATTCGGCGTAGAAACCTCGCTGAGGCGTTCTCATCGAGTCGAGCTTGATCCATTTTCACCAGAACCCGCGTAAACACTGGCTTATAGGCCAATGATCTAACCAAATGCGTGGTTGTAACAAAAGCTAGGAGCATGTTTTACACGGGGTTTTAGGGTGGTTTCTAGAAGTTATTCCCTGTGACCAACTGGCTACCCGCCATCATGTACAATGGAGCTATCAGCACGCGGCCAGCTTTGACCGATAAAAGCGACAACACGATTGAGGTGGCAATGGATTTCTCACAGCGAATGGGATTGATGCCTGAAAAATTGGCACAGATTGACTCCATGGATGATGACTTAAGGGTTGGTCTCTGGAATGAACTGACTAATTGGTTTTGGCTGGAGTATGAGTCTGCCTACGTCTATGAGCAGCCCGTGCGAGGTTCTAATTTCTCTCTTTTTGCAAAACTTTTGTACAGTCTTCACTATAAAGCTCCGATCGACGCGATACCGGAAAACTGGGATTTCTTCTTAGCTGCGGTCAGAAAAAGGCATTTCTCTGATGAGTGGCATCGTATTTATAGTTTTCTGGAGTTTATTGTTGAGCATGGGCCCGGAGAAAGAAGCCACAACAGTAATCGAGTCGTAGACTTTATGGATTCTTGCAATATCCTGCTGGAATCTGAGAACTCAGCCTATCGCTTTGTAGATGGGAAAATAACTCCAATCACCTCCAAAGAAGAGATTGCTGAGGTCGAGAAAGCCATTTCAGAGACTAAGTATGCCGGTGTGACTACTCATCTAAAAAGGGCACTTGGCTTGCTGAATGATCGTCAGAGCCCTGATTATCGCAACTCAATCAAAGAAAGCATCAGTGCTGTTGAGTCCCTTGCGAAAAGGCTCGTTGGTGATGACAAGGCTACGCTAGGGCAGGCACTGAAGATTCTTGAGACCAAGCACAATTTGCATGGGAGCTTGAAGTCAGCATTCCTCACCCTCTATGGCTACACCAGTGATGCTAGTGGTATTAGGCATGCACTGTTAGACAATGCCACTGCACCAACTAAAGCTGACGCTCGTTTCATGCTCATCTGTTGTTCAGCCTTCATCAACTTCGCAATCGACAGCGTCGAAGACTGATGTGTGTTGGTGGTCACACCGAAAGCGTTTAGCTTTCATCTTGATCCAGCTACGGCGTGACCGCCGACTATCCTTCGGGTGTACCTCGACACAAATACAAATAAACAAAAATCCAGCCCTTGCCTTTGATCTTGCCTTTTGCTTCGGTGCATAAACGAATGCGGATGCATTCAGTAGTACCCCATCAGCGGACGCTGACAGTCATTGCACGTCACCTTCGGTATAGCAGATCAAAAGCGAAGAGCTTTGATGTGTGTTGATATTGGTGTATTGGACGGTGGACTAATCCTGAATCGGGACGATGCGACTATTGTCCATAAACGAGGTGTCACCGTAGTGCTCCGCACTGACGTTTCTATATCCGACCGTATTACTTCAACTGCGTAACTGCTGACACTTTACGGTATTGGTCGTTCGTTGCACTCTCTATATCCGACCGTAATTCAAGCAGCCAGATCTTCCACGAGTGAAGCCCTGTACGACGCGACGAAATCAACTTCGTAATGGAGAGCGTCCATGATCCTGGGATTACGCGACAGGTAGAGATCAATCCCACCAATGGCGAACGTAGTCACCTTGGCGATGCGTCGTGCTTGTCTATCCGAGACTGGTTCAAAACTACGTGTACGAATCACAGACCTTACAGCCTCCGTGCTGATAATGGGCAACATGCACACTCGCAGCACGTCCGATGGCGAGACATTGAGCTTGCCGTTACTGACCTCGCCGATGGTGTAGCAGGCACCGTAAACAAAGTCGTCTACCCACTGCATTCCCTCGGCATGGGCCACCTGAATGTACGGCGCGAGTGTATTTACGAAGACCTTCGGCTTTGGCCCGCACTTGGCCCTCACCGCATCCAAGTCGATGACGCCGACGGGAATTACGCTCTGTTCGAAATCACCGACGACCACATGGAGATTTGGATCAAGCAGGTATCGTTCCGGTACGCCATCGGTAGAGGTTCGAGATGGCTCGTAATCTTCGGGTTCTGGGGAGTATTGAGCGGCGATGAATTCACCGTAAATTTCACCGGTAGTTTGATCGACTCTGAAACCATCGATGTTGCTGGTGTGACATTGTTTAGAAAGCGGTGTTTGGTTGCTCAATTGTGTATCTCCTGTATTCAGTTCATGTCATAGGCAAATGCCTCGTGGTGTTGGGTAGGGTCAAATTTCAGACGAACGAAAACCGACGCCTGACTTCACTCTGTAGTGTGTCGAAAACGTTTGGTGCGGACTGCTGGAAAGAGCGCCTTTATACGCCAGTTGACCCTGTTTTGTCAAGTTGTATTTGGTGCTGGTAGTTGGGGTAGCTCAAACCATAGTTCAGGATTCCTGTAGTGCGTTATGGGGCTCGCTATCTAACGAGACCACCCAGAGTGGCACCCCATACTTGTTAAGCGCCATATAGCGCATTACAGGACGCCGTAGAAGGCGGGAGAGATAGTGAGCGGCTTTCGCCGCCCCCATTGCACTTGTGTAGAGTTGATTCATTGTTTGGCGCCTTGTGATTGGTTGATACGGAGAGCAACGATTTTCTCCACGTATTCCTTCATTGAACTGCGTTCATCCGAGAACTGGACTTGCAATTGGTTGTATTGCAGTCGTAATGCATTGTCGGTGTAGTCACGGGATAGAACGCTTGCACGATCCAGCATGTAAGTGGTGAACACACCGCCCGCCAAGATCTGTAAGACACAGGCGAAGATGATGGTTTGAATAATGGACTTCATTACTCTATCTCCGTCTGGTCAGCACGAACTGTACGCAATACCTTGTTGAATTCATCATGGAAGGTCTCAGCCGAAAGCTGCTTCACTTCGGTGGCATCCATACCACGAGCATCCACATTTACAGAAACGTTCACCTCTGTATGACTCTGATCAATCTTGCTTTCAGCAGGTTTAACAATCCGCCCATTATTAGGATCATCTGCTGACATCCAGTCACTCGGCAACGCTGTTTGTTTGCGCTGCTGTTGCGCTGAAGCCTCGATAATGTCTGCTGCTGTATATGCGGGAGGCATACGAAACTGTGTCATCTTTCCATTCTCTGGATCTTTTCCAAGATCTTGAGAGCCAATGCGGAATACATCGAAATTCTCTCGCTGAACTGGGTTGATATGTCCCTCAGCCCAACGCCCTCTGTTGTCCTCCGCTGCTGATTGATCATCTGCGATTGTTGCACCAGTGAACAAACGACGAAGACCATTCAACAATCCCGGTCTTGCACGATCATCCAAACTTGCTTGTTCATTTGGTGATGCTGGTTTCAATCTTGGGCCAAGTACTGCACCAACTGTACCCGGCAGAGCATTCGGATCTTTCTGCATGGCATTCGGCGTGGCGTTACCATTTGCATCATGTCCGATTAGCATGCGAATCAACGAAGTGTTGAACTTGGTCGAACTCCATCAGCGTGTTCTTCAAAGACTGCATTGCTGTATTCAATTCATTCTCTGCTTTGATTCGATCCAGAATCACTGCCTTCAACTCAGCATTAGTGTTGACTGTATTGTCATTCAGATAGGCTTGGTTCTCTGCACGCTGTTGATTCGCTGCAATGGAGCTCTTCTGTCTTGCGAGAAGATCCAAGTTCGATTGCAGGAAGTTGGTCATACCCTGATCAAAGTCAGCAGCTTTAATCTTTCCATCGGTTACAGACTTCTTGAACCATCCTGCTTGCTCTTCAACTTTGCCTTTGAAGTTGAGACGTGTTGCAGCGGCTTGACGAATAGAGGCAGCCACTACACCACCGACAGCATCGAACAAATCGTTTACATCAGAGCCTTCCGGCTTCCCTTTAGCCCGGATCTGGTTGAGCTGGTATGCAGCGCGCTTAGCCTGTTCCTTATCTGCCCCGGCGGCTAGTAGCGTTGCAGACTGGTCTTCGAACATCTTGGCGGCTTGGGTCAACGTCTTACCGAGAGCCAGCTGGCCCTGAATGAACAGCGCGAAAGACTTGGCTGTCTCTGCTGACGCTTCCTGCCCGTAGCGATTGCTGATATCAATAAACTGATCACGAGCAAACTTCTGGTTGTTTACATTCTTACCCCCGGCAGACATCAGTGCCGAATTGAAGCTTTCAGCAGTACTCGCTCCCTCTTGGCGTTGTTGAATCCTTTCGTTCAAGTAGCCAATGCCTTTAACGAGGCTGTACACCGCTGCTGAGGCAGCCGAGAAGCCCACGGCCAGACCACCAAAGCCCATTTCCTTGGGGGCGTTAACACGATCTTTCCACGCTTGATGCTTCTCAGTAGCGAAGACCATCCGTTGTGCAGCGTGGTCTTGTTTCACCGCCGCTCGGGCTTCACGTACAGCAGCCGCTGCCTTAGTAGCTTCGTAACGTTCAGCGGCACGGGCACCACTCGCACGGGCGTTCTGTAGAGCCACTTCGGCACGTTGCAAAGCCGTTTGATGTGCTGCTGCTTTTCGTTGAAGCTCTACTGTTCGAGCCTGACGTTTTTGCAGAACGTCAGCCAATCTCGCTTGGCGAAGCTGAGACTGTTCGGCACTGGCTTGAACCTTCGCACGGCCTAATTCAACTTTCAAAGACTCTTGCTGCGCTTTATGTTGTTTGGCTTGGAGCACTGCACGCGTCACTTGGTCTTTGAGAGCGTTACTCTGCAACAGACTCTCTTGGCGAGTTCCTGCACTGATAAGGCGCTGCTCGGCAAGCTGTGTTGTAAACTGTTGACGGCGTAGTTTGGATAGCTTGGTTTCAGTGGCGAGTTCTCTATCCAATGATCTACGAATGTCGGCATTGAGCTTGATTCGCTCTGATCCCAGGCCCTTGCTGGATACTCCGAAAGTCTTATTCAACTGAGCCTGTAGTTGCTGGGCTTCTTTCCCAACACGTGCCATAGCAGTTTCAGCGGTCTTTAGAATTCCGAGAAACTTAGTCAGCGGCGCACTTGAGACTTCGAATACCAGCTTGCCGGTTAGGCGTGCAATTTCTTCCTGTAGGCTCATTTCGTTTCACCGTAAGCACCGAGACCACATTTCAGCTCCAAGAGCTTGTCGAATGCACGATTAAATGCAACTGAGTTGTTTCCGTATTGAGTTACGGTTGCACTGTTGTAGTAATTGCCTCGATTATTCTCTAGATAATCGGCGAAGACAGTTTGCACACTGCGGGAACCTGACAAGGCGAAGTAGATAGATCCATCCTGAGTTTTAACCCAACGGTAAGAGTAATCGATGTCGAATCCGTGACATTTACGAAGCCATTGACCCATTGCACAGGCGAAGAGGCGAATCTTAGGACTTGTCATGTGGGTGATGCTGTGGTGTTGCGGAGATTTTTTCAGCTCTTGTTTCGGTGCAGCAGTTTTTATCATTGCGTTCCTTTGTTCTTCTGGGCTTGTTTGGCCATTTCAACAATCTTATCGGCGCGCTCTCTGGCTGCAAGTAGCTCCAGAGCCGCTTTAAATGCGTTTACGTCCTCTTCCGAAGCTTCTTCATCTGCTGGTAGCGCTTGTTTAACTACCGCCTCTACAGGAGCCTCTGAGGGGCTTGTAGCAAGTGTATCTTTGGCGTACTTCTCACGCAGTAGCAACTCCGTACCTGACAGAGTGGTTGGATCGATTTTATCAGTCATTGTTTGCCTCCAAGTGCTGCCAACACTTCAGATTCAACACGAGCGTATTCCTCGGCTTCTTGTGCTGCTTTGGCATCCAACTCGGCTTGTTGCTTCCTGCGCTTCTCGCCAGCCAAGAGCGATTCAACTTCCTTGGCCACGCACGCTGCTTTGTCAGCTTCCAAGCGCTGCAAATAATCCTGCTCAACTTGAGACTTGATTTGAGCGATCTCTTTTTCGATTTGTGATTCTGGCTTACGCAGCGAGAGGATTACCCAATCCACTGTTGGCCCTGCAATCAGTTTGGGCAGATGGGCAATCTCGGCAGTCGGCGCGAAGCCTTGAGCGACAAGCTCGACGTATTTATCGAGAGCTTGTTGCAAGCCTTGCACCTCAAACTCTTCCATAATGCCAAGCTGTTCTCGGCCTTGGATATTACATTGGGTGCGGGTGTTGTACTGACCTACTTCGAAGTCTTGTAGACGTTTTAGATGCGCTGCATCTGGTTGGAATAGTTGGGACGGTGTAGCCATTGGTATTGCCTCTTGGGTTTGGGATTGTTGTTCTTTCTTTTGGTGTCTGTGGTGGATCAATCGGCAAGCTGATGAACAGTAAGCCGCTCTTGCGGTGGAACTGGGGAACTCCCCTTTAGTGCATGACGGGTTGCGACATGCACGCATAACGATACGTGCCATGGAATCTCCTATGGGCGAAGTTGTTTGATGATTTAACGGTGAGTGAAACGGAACTGGATGAAACGCAGAAAAAAGGCTGAGCGCTTCAAGGACTCAGCCAAAAGGGGATGTAGGGGCATTCCCAAGAGTTTTCTTTTATTGCGAATCTGGGTCGAGGGCGCGGATCTAACCGACACGCCCTCTCAACTCATGGCTCACCGGAGTTGTCTCGACGTTGACACTCCCAAGGGGAGGAAGCCAGTTTGACAGAGTGCTCGACCAACCGCTCTGTCAGCGGTTTGAGAAGCCATAAGCCCGGTCTTCATGAAACACAACACAGACTGCGACTGGTTCTGTCTCGATGCTCTGGAAATTCAAATCTCGAAAACGACAAAACCGAACGCAGCTTGGCGGCTGGCCCGGTATATGTTCTGGAATTTGGTTTGGTGCTGGGTGCTGTGAGGGACGAAAAGAATGACAAAAAACCTGTATCTCTCACTGCCTAGTTTACATTACAAACAGTTATTTGTCAAGCAAAATCTGTGCCATCAATGAAATTAATTTCTACCGGCGACTTGCTGAGCGCCCTGCCTCCCGACCTGAATCGTCACCAACCATTGGTTTGTTTCGGAAAGAGACATCACATTGCTATTGCTTGGATCCAAGCTACGCTCTTGTTGCTTTCAGGTTGCGTGTTGCAGCCTGAGCAATACCTGCCATGGGGATATAAAAATGAGCAAGTCACCAATCGGAACTACCCGCAAAACCGGCGAGAAGTCACCAGAAAGCGGTGTATGGCAAACGCAAGACTCGCCTTCTACCACAGGGCCATTCGCGGAAGGCAACGTGTTTCCACCACATAACGGCAAAGCTGTTACGTGGAAGCTGATCTCCTACGCTTAAAACGCGTTGCAACAAGAAAGCCTCAGCGCATGAGGCTTTTTATATACTCCCGCCCGACCACCCTCTGCTTACCAACCCCCCCGCTCCCGCTTGACGCCCCACGACCCCACATAGGCGCTGAGACGATTCGACGTAGGCGATGAGTGCGAATGACAGAAAAGACTCTGTAGGAGCGCTGAGAGAGCCTGTAGCGGCAGGTATTTTACGTAGAATCGTTACGTAGAATCCCAGAATAAAAAAAGCCCCGAGACCAGAGTCTACGGGGCTTTTCAATGTATGGCGGAGAGATAGGGATTCGAACCCTAGGTACCGGTGAAGGTACAACGGATTTCGAATCCGTCCCATTCGGCCACTCTGGCATCTCTCCAACGGCGCGCATCATAACAACACTTTTACCGAAAGCAAACCCTCTTTCGAAAATTTCTTCGTGCTATCAGATGCTTGCGTCGATTAAAGCGGTACGCCCAGACGATTGGCGACTTCTTCGTAAGCTTCGATGACGTCACCGAGGCC
>Ga0307510_10000733_pt1 | contig 33678 bp, 29 predicted proteins | sample 12_EM_MG_FD_207224 | JGI IMG/M metagenome (GOLD analysis project Ga0307510, IMG submission 207224) | Populus trichocarpa ectomycorrhiza microbial communities from riparian zone in the Pacific Northwest, United States - 12_EM | ecosystem: Host-associated > Plants > Roots > Unclassified | place... | reverse complement strand
CCACATAGGAATATTCATAATTCAGCTTGTCAGCCAATGTCCTCTTCAGTATTACTGTCCAACCTTCATCTTCTTTAAATGTGCCGATGATATCTTCCGGGTTAATATCACTGACCGAAGTAACGGTACAAAAAACATACTCACCCTCGTTTAGTTTTGGTGTCATGTTGTTTAGTAACAGGGATATATTGGTTTCGCCGCTCATAATAGTTTAGCGATTTATTATAGGTTAGAAATTACGCCTACAGAAAACGATACAGTAAAATATACCATCACCCCTAAAACGACAATCTTAATCATATCCATTGCCATTTGAGATGCTACGGGTTTAAACATCTTAAGATATATAAAACCAATATAGCCGATTAAAGCTACGGCGCCGCAAAGTACAGCGCAGGCAACATAAAGGAGGTGGGGTACGTCAAAGCGGGTGTTAACACCACGCATTAATATGGTTATGATCAGTGCAATGATGATCAGGAAAGCTAAGGTCTTGGTATTGCGTTCTTCAGGAGCCGGATTTTTCATGTTGTAAATGTAGCATCAATAGAGTAAACAAAAAAGCCCCGTCCACCATAGCGGACAGGGCTTAAAGGATTTAATTTATTTAAGCTTTATTTTGCTTCTTCTTCAGATTTTTTCGCCTTTTTGGCTTTGCTTTCAGCACCTTCCATCTGTTCTTTCAGTTGGGCAAGTACGCTCAAGTCGCCTAAAGTTGATTTTTCAACCGAATCTTTCACTTTTTTCACCGCGGTATTAGCAGCTTTTGCTTCTTTTTTGCGGCTTTCAAATTCCTGTACACGGGCTTCAGCGCGTTGCTCTTCCCAAATACGTGAGTGTGAAATAACGATACGTTTGTTCTCTTTGTTAAATTCAATGATCTTGAACTCAGCAGCTTCTTCAGCTTTTAAGCTCTTGCCATCTTCCTTAACGATGTGTTTAACAGGAGCAAATCCTTCAACACCATAAGGTAAAGCAACTATAGCACCTTTATCGGTTACTTTTAATACGGTACCTTCATGTATTGAATCAATAGTGAAGATGGTTTCAAAAGTATCCCAAGGGTTTTCTTCCAGTTGTTTGTGGCCTAAGCTCAGCTTGCGGTTCTCAACATCCAGTTCAAGTACAACCACATTCAGTTTTTCACCAACTTTAGTGAATTCGTTAGGGTGGTTAACTTTCTTAGACCAAGAAAGGTCAGAGATGTGGATTAATCCGTCGATGCCGTCTTCCAGTTCAACAAACACACCGAAGTTGGTCATGTTTTTAACTGTAGCAACGTGAGTAGTACCAATTGCATATTTCTCAGCAGCATGTTGCCATGGATCAGGAGTCAATTGTTTGATACCTAATGACATTTTGCGCTCGTCGCGGTCTAAAGTCAATACCTGGGCTTCAACCTCGTCACCTACTTTCAGGAATTCCTGAGGGTTACGAAGATTTTGTGACCATGACATTTCTGATACGTGGATCAAACCTTCAACACCAGGGATGATCTCAAGGAATGCGCCGTAATCAGCAACGGTAACAATTTTACCTTTAACCTTTGATCCAATAATAATGCTTTCGTCAAGCGACTGCCAAGGATGCGGGGTTAATTGTTTAAACCAAGGGCGATACGTTTTTTCTCGTCATCAAAGTCAAGCACAACCACGTTGATCTTCTGATCAAGTGCCAGTACTTCTCTCGGATGCTCGATACGGCCCCATGAAATATCCGTAATGTGCAGTAAGCCGTCAACGCCACCAAGGTCGATGAATACACCGAAGTCGGTAATGTTTTTAACTGTACCTTCCAATACCTGGCCTTTTTCAAGTTTGGCCACAATTTCTGTTTTTTGGTTTTCCAAATCGTCTTCGATCAGCACTTTGTGCGATACCACTACGTTTTTAAACTCGTGGTTGATCTTAACAACTTTGAATTCCATTGTTTTGCCCACATAGATATCATAATCCCTGATAGGTTTGATATCGATCTGTGAACCTGGTAAAAAGGCTTCAACGCCCATTATATCTACGATCAAACCACCTTTGGTTCTGCTCTTCACAAAGCCGGTGATGATCTCGTCATTATCCAATGCGGAATTAATTCTTTCCCATGATTTCTGTGTTTTTGCACGTTTGCGTGAAAGTACTAACTGGCCGTTAGCATCTTCCTGCGATTCAACAAAAACTTCAACAGTATCACCGATCTTCAGATCAGGTGTATCACGGAATTCAGACAGGGATACCAAACCATCAGATTTAAAACCGATGTTCAATACCACGTCTTTGCTGTTAACATTTACAACTGTACCGGTGATGATCTCGCCTTTGTTGATAGAACTGAAAGTGCCATCATACAATTTCTCTAATTTCTCACGCTCAGCATCATTGTAATTGCCAAACTTTTTGTCGTCAGCGTCCCAATCGAAATCCTCGTTTGATGCTGCAACTTTTGATTTGATCTCTTCGATCGATAATGAATCAGCTTCTGATTCAATAGTTTCTTTTTCTGCGGTTGCTGTAACTACATCTAGCTCAGCTTCCTTAGCTTTTAATTCTTTTTCTGCTTCTTGTTTTTTTGCCAAAATAAATTTTCTCCTTTTCCCAATTATGCAATTGGGACTGCAAAGGTACGGATATATTTTATTCTAATAAAAAATATTTTAATCTTAAATACTGGTTTTTAGGCGCTTTGATGACTTTTTACCGGTTACGGGCGTGGTTACTTCGTTTTTTTAAGCGACTGTAACAGAAGCTGTACATTAATCCTTCGATAATAAACCGGAGATATCATCAAAAATTGACATAAAATCAACCTGTAATGCATTGCGGTAAGCTGTAATTATCCCTGTCATTCTTTCTTCCTGTTCGGGGGTAAACGGATCTTTCCATACACGCATGCAGATGCGCTTCAGGGCATAGGTTACCTGGTGGTTTTGCGCATAGGTTTCCAGGTAGCGGCTCCTTTTAAATTCAGTATAAAACTTAAAGAAACGGTCTGTTTCCATTAACCCGGAAAAGTTCAGGAATTCCTTTATGACATCCGTATTGCAGGAGTCTAAATGATCATAAAAATCATCGGTAGATATTTCGTCATTAGTAATGAGCAGGTTATCCAATATGATTTCTAAAGCAATATGCCCCAGGAAGAATGGTTTGACAGGGGAACCCGTTATGGCAGGTGCCAGCAGATTTTTTAAAGCATGCGAGCGGGTGGTGAAAAATCCGGAGGAATGAAAAAAACGGTCGACCTCCAGATGTTTTTGCCAGCCGAGGATAATGTCATTTATATTTTTGTCCGGGTGATGGAGCTTTTCGGGATGAATAATGATGCTTTTGTCCGCATTTTTTAAAAGATCAGGCAGTACCGTACCGAGTGTATGGTAACAGTTGGTGGTGTCCCTGTCGAAATAGAAATGCGATAGAAAATTCATACATTTTCACTCTTTGGCGATTTTAATTAATAGCCTCAAAATACGAAAATTGTTTGACTCTTATTTAAGCTGAAGGTAAAAAATGGATTTTCGGCTATTCTGCTATCTTTGCAGCTTTATTATATACGATGAATTTTGTTGAAGAACTACGCTGGCGCGGCATGCTGCATGATATAATGCCCGGAACTGAAGATTTACTGAATAAGGGTATGGTATCAGGCTATATTGGTTTTGATCCAACAGCTGACTCACTGCATGTGGGCAGCCTGGCCCAGATCATGACGCTGATCCATTTTCAGCGCGCCGGACATAAGCCTTTCGCTTTAGTGGGCGGTGCAACCGGAATGGTGGGCGACCCATCTGGGAAATCTGCCGAACGTAACCTGTTATCTGAAGATGTTTTACAGCATAATCTTGCGGGGATCCAAAATCAATTAGAAAAATTCCTTGATTTTAATAGTAGCGCCAACAGTGCGCAGATGGTGAATAATTATGACTGGTTCAAGAATTATACTTTCCTGAATTTTATTCGTGACGTAGGCAAGCACATTACCGTGAATTATATGATGGCCAAAGATTCGGTAAAGAACCGGATTAGCGGGGATACAGGTATGTCATTTACCGAGTTTACCTATCAATTGGTACAAGGGTACGATTTTTACTATCTGTGGAAACATCATAACTGCGCTTTGCAAATGGGCGGATCGGATCAATGGGGAAATATCGTTACCGGAACTGAGCTGATACGCCGCAAAGATGCAGGCGAGGCTTACGCCTTAACTACCCAACTGATCAAGAAATCTGATGGTACGAAATTCGGAAAAACAGAAGGTGGCAATATCTGGCTTGACCCGGAGAAAACATCACCCTACAAATTTTACCAGTTTTGGTTGAATACTTCTGATGAAGACGCAAAAGCCTATATCCGGATATTTACTTTGTTTGATAAAGCAACCATTGAAAACTTAGAGGCGGAGCACGATTTGGCTCCTCATCAAAGGGCTTTGCAAAAGGCATTGGCGAAAGATATAACTATCCGTACGCACGGCGAGAGGGAATATGAGAAAGCTATCCAGTCGTCTGAATTCTTATTTGGTAATACAGGTATTGAATTTTTAAATGAACTGAACGAGACTGAAGTGCTTGGTTTGTTTGAAGGTGTGCCTAATTTTAAAATAGAGTTGGACGAGTTATCAGCAGGTATCAATGTGGTTGAGCTCTTAGGGGCAAAAACAACAGTATTCCCGTCGAAAGGTGAGGCTAAAAAAATGATACAGGGCGGGGGCGTAGCGATCAACAAAAATAAAGTAGGCACAGCCGATGATATTTATAATGATAGCTATCTGATTGGCGGCAAGTTCCTGGTGGCCCAAAAGGGTAAGAAGAATTACTTCCTGATTATAGCTTCTTAACACGATAATTCTTCTATAAAAATAAAGGCAGAGGATATGTACCCTCTGCCTTTGTTTTTCTAAAACAGTATGAGATGAGAAATGGTTCTGATGATTTGCCTTTGGCAAACTGAAGTTTTTAAACTAACTTTCAGTACATTGATTCAGCAAATATTGTTTTGAATATGTAATAGCTACATCCTATGATAAAATTTCGATTGGCCTGCTTTTTCATTTTGGGGATTTGGGGAAGCGGATTTGCCAGTTCGGCAGCCATAAAAACTGATAGTCTTATTTCTATTTTAAAGAATAAAGACGCAACTATAAAAAAGCGCGAGCTGATACTTTATCTTCGTTATGGGTTTGGGGACATGCCCCAACAAGACCTGGAACAGGCAAGAGCCCAAACTGCTCAAATCCTACGGTCAGCTCATGAGCCGGACAGCGAAGGCCTGATCCTTTTTATTGACGGGATTTGTCAATACAGGAAACAAAATTACACTTCTGCACAAAATACCTTCCTCAAGGCGATAGAAAAGGCCGATCAGAATGAAGATCATTATGTGCTATATGCCTGTTTTACCCACATGGCTTTTATACAAAATACTCTTGGCAATGAAATAGATGCAATATCCTATTTCAGGGCCGCTAAAAAAGAGGCTACTATTGTTAATGATGCCTACCTGCAGATCGTAATTGATATTAATCTTTCAGATATCTATTACAGGAACAAAATGTTTAGTAATGCTCTATTTTACCTCAATGAAGCTCAATCTCTTATTAATTCAAACCAAGTTAGGATTCAGCGAATGAAGAATAGTGTAAACTACAATAAAGCGGAGGTTTATTATCAGGACAAAAATTTTGATTCTCTCAAAAAATATAACAGGATCTTGCACAAGTCTAAAGGGGGCACCCTCTCTTTGTATACTTTCCAAAAAAGGACGGACTATTACCTGGATGTGCTGCAAAAAAGATATCAGGAGGCAATCACGACAATGGCTGCGTTACGGAGAGATACAGCGTATCATTTTGAAACTATTGACGATAATAGTCTTGCGGATGCTTATTTCCAGGCAGGACAACTGGATTCTGCAAAATCTGTTGTTCAGAGATTGATTACTAATGCCAGGGATAATAACCATGCCGAACTAAATTTATACTTGTATAAGCTTTTGGGCGACATAGAGGACCATCAGAATAATCAAAAAGAGGCGACAGTTGCCTATAAACAGGCATTGTCTCAATCTCTTGAACAATTAAAACGATTGATTAATGTCGGTTCGGTTTCATCGCAGATCAGTATAGACCAGGTTCAAAATTCATACGCACTCAGAACTGAAACATACAAGAGGGAGCGCCTTTGGCTTATCTTCATTATAAGTGTAGCAGGCTTATTAATCGTATTTGGAGGGTTGCTTTATTATAATGTGCACCGAAAAAAATACTATGAAAAGTTGCTATTCGAATCAAAAAAGAACGAAATAGCATTTATTAATTCGCACGAAGTTCGCCGGCATTCCTCTAATATTATGGGGATAATGCAAATGATAAATCACGGCGAAGACAAATACGAGAATTTTATCGAAGCCGAACAATACCTGATGACAGAACTTACAAGCCTTGATAATGCTATAAAGAATATCTCGGACAAGTTGAATAGCTAAAGACTACAAATCGCTCAGTAGTTCCAGCTTCTTTGCATTATATTCTTCCTGCGAGATAAGGCCGTTATCAAATAAAGTCCTCAGTTTTTTCAACTTTTCGGTCAGCTCATCCTGTTTTGGAGCTGGAGCTTCCTGTACAACAGGTGCAGCAACAACGGGTGCTGGTTGATGCTCTGGTGCCGGAGTAGGTGCTGATGCAACGGACTGAGCAGAGGTATTCGCATGTTCAGCAAAGTTAATTGAACCTGATTCGGCGCGTTTCTCTTCAAGGTCACGCAGGCGGCGTGCTTCACGCTCAGCTTCTTTGCGTTCCTGCGCATATTGGTACAGCTTACGGCCCTGTATTTTAGGCAGGTAATCCACGCCCATTTCGGCACCGTTGGTGGTACGCACGCTGAAAACAGCACCGATAATTTCTTCTTTGGAGTAAACATCCACAATGTCTTTCCAAACAAAATCAACAAATTTTATAGACAGACCGAGGTTTGCCGGGGTGAAAAACAAAACGCGTTTGTTGGTCAGCGCCACGCAATCGGGCAGTATATTTACCAGGGGCTTTTTCTGAGTGGCAATGTAAATAATCTCTTCACCTGTGGTAAGCAGGTCAACCAGGCGGGTATAAACTTTCTCTACGGCTTTCTGGTCCTGCTGGTCATTCAAAAATTTCTCGATCATCTTGTTTTTTTATTGATGCAGGGGCAAAAATAATAATTATCTGTTAGTTGCAAGTTAAGTTTTATGCAATGAGCAGATTACAACCACGGATATCGGAATTGTCAAAGCGGCCCAGTACCTCAAATGAACCATCGGAATATACCTTTCCCAAATCCTGAGTAGCTATAAAAGAGCATGAATTGATATTAGCCAGGTCGATCACATTGATGCCGCCCGTTTTATCATTGCTAAGTGTAGTAAATGGGTCGTTGGTATCGCGGGCGATTATCTTCATCCATAGTGGGCAATTGAATATGCCATTGCTATTGGAGTAAGCTTGTGACAGCAGTTCGGTCATTCCATATTCTGAATGGATTACATCTACACCAAAACCTTTGCATAAAGTTTGGTGCAACTCCTCGCGTATCATTTCCTTGCGGCGGCCTTTCATGCCACCGGTTTCCATAACGATAAGTCCAGGGAAATCAAGTTGATGTTGTTCAACAAAATCCAGCAGAGCAAAGGTGACCCCTATTAACAATGTTAGCTTCTCAGCTTGCTGTTGTTTTTTTAGTTGCTGAAAGAGTTCCTCATTATTATATAAAAAGAAGCCGCTATCCGGGTTTTCTGACCCCTTCACCAAATCTTCCGCCATGTAGATCAATGATGAACCTTCGCGCTCCAAATAGGATGGAAGCAAGGCAAGTATGGTGTAATTTTTAATGTCACCATAAAAAAGGTCAAATGCCTTGCGAAAACTTTCTTCATACCAGCTTATATCTGTAACCAAGTGCCGGCTGTTGATCATCCCTGTTGTGCCTGAGCTGGTAAAAGTCACCTGAACTTTATCGGAACTGCTTAATACTTCATGGGATTTGAAAAAGCTGATTGGCAGGAAGGGGATTTTTTCTACCTCATCAACAGCATTAATATCAACGTTCAGATTAGTAATAAACTCGCGGTAAACAGCACAATTTTGAGCCTGGTATCGAAATGTCTGTAATGCTATGCCGGCAAATTGCTGTTCACTAGTTATAGAAAATACCTGCTGCTTATCCGGTTTGATCATCGTGCAAAGATAAGCGAATGTGCAGATATGTAAATGTGCAGATGTGCGGATTACAGATGGGCAGATGTATTTAAATGGTTAATTGCGCAAGTTCCGGGTTTTAAATGACTGTATATAGGCGGAACTTTGACTTATCAAAAATTTAATATCATGAATAACTTTAAAATTGTACCACTGTCAAAAACCGAAGTGCAGCACATCCGCGAAAATCGTAAAGATGATTTTGGCCATGAAGTAATCGAACAAACAGCGACAGGGTTGGGGCCTTGTCGTGTATCGTTAAAACCTTTCGAAAAAGGAGTAGATAAACGCCTGCTATTTACCCATAGCCCGTTTGAAATGGACAATGCGTATAATCAGCCTGGTCCGGTATTTATTAATGCCGATGATGTGGAAGAGTACAAGGATATATACCGTTTCCCACCGGAAATTAAGGCCAATAAGAAAAGCATTCCGTTAACGCTAATCGGGTATAACGACCAGCAGATGATGTCACTAACAAAAATGGTAGGTGATGGAGATGTAGACGAGATGATAACTGAAATATTTAACGAGAATCCAGGTGTTGCTTACCTGCATGCACGCAATTCGCAGGCTTGCTGTTTTATTTGTAAAATTGAGCGATTGCCTGCTTTAAATGTTTGAAATACAAACAAGTGTTCTTTTTTTGGGTTGTTTTATAATCTATTAACTATTATAATATTACCTATGAAAAAGATAAAATTTTCAGCGCTCCCGCTCTTAATGAGCCTGGTGATCGTGTTTACATCTGCAACCCCGTTGAAAGGTGATAAACAGACCGAAAGAATACACAGCGCTTCTAATGTTTTGAAAGATTTTGGGGGTATGAAAGAAGGTATCCCGCACAATCTGATCTCCAAATATGAAGGGGTTGTTATCATTCCAAAAACAATCAATGCCGGCCTTGTTGTTGGTGGAAAGCGCGGCAAGGGTGTTGCCATAGTTAAACTGCCCGGCGGAAAATGGAGCGACCCGGTTTTTGTCACCATTACAGGCGGCAGCGTTGGACCGCAGATAGGCGTGCAATCTGTTGATCTGATACTGGTTTTTAAACACAAAGGTGTGCTGGCAAAAGTGAAAAATGGCGATTTTACTATTGGCGGTGATATATCTGCAACTGCTGGACCGGTGGGCCGAAGTTCATCAGCAAATACGGATTACAAACTGGAAGCAGAAGTTTATTCTTACTCACGCAGCCGTGGATTGTTTGTTGGTATTAGTATCAACGGGTCCAGCTTAGCTATCGACAAAGATGCTAACCACGAATATTATGGCGAGGGTATGAGCGCCAAAGATATTTTTGAAACAGCCAAAAGCAATACATCTGCTGTGAGAACTTTGAAAAGAACTTTAGCAAGTCTGTAAGGCAATTTTGTTTAGAAATGGGAGGCGCTCAGTATATACTAAGCGCCTTTTTTATGTGTTAATTCTTGAATACTTTTTTCGTCAGTATACCTGATAACGCCGCCAGACCGCCCACTAACCCCCCGATCAAAGCAGTGATGAGCAACAGCAAAATCCAGTTATGTGGCAGAGGGAACAGCTGGATAACCCGGCCGGCGAGTATATTATCATTAGGGATGCTTTTTAATAAAGCCAGTATCACCCACAAAATAAATATCGCCCCAAAGCCTGACCAGAATGACCGTCCTGATGTTTTCCCGATAAACAATGCAGCCAGGAATGCAATTAGGGCTGCAACCCACCATGGTAAAAAATAACTGCTTACAAAGGATAAGATGAGTATGATGAGGAATAACATAATTATTTGTTGCTTAAAGTTAAAGTTGACTTGATACGATCGGATTTTTCAGTTGAAGATTGCAGAAACAACAATTCATTTAACTTTCCATCCCGCCATGTGGTAAACATGTCTTCATAAAAATAGCTGCCCGGATTACCGGATTCACCACCGGGAAAAACGCCGTAGCCCTTTACCTGCGGCCCCATTTGCACTACCATTCGCCATGACGGGCCGTTGCCACCCCTTAAGGCGTTGATCACTGCACCGGTTCCTCCCGCAAAAAACTGACCTGTACCAAAACCCGGCAGGTTGGCCAGATGATTGATGTGCGTGTCTTTTACATTTCCCCATTCCCATTTTTCACCGGGACCGCCATGCTTTTTGAATAATTCATCAACAGCAGCGGCAAAGGATTGCATTGCGATATCGGTGCAAGTTTCTTTTGCAGGGGTGGTTGTATTATCAAACCATTTGGAGTCGGGTTCGGTCAGGAGCATTTTTTCAGTGCGATCAAAAGATGGGTAATTGAGCACTGTATTCTTAATACCAAACTCATCATTCCAGGTCATAGCGTAAAACGTTAGCCACCAGGTATTGAAAATGGACGCGCCCATCGAGTTTGCAGCAAAATGTTTGTCCCATTTTTTGACGATCTGTAATGCTTCCTGTTGATTTTTATCCAGTTTTGAAGGATCAATATATTTGATCAATGCCGGCAATACATCCTGCGCACGCATACTGTAATTATCCATTTGCATCAGGCGCATACTGTCGATCGTTGCATTTTGCATTACTTTCAGGCGATCGTTGATGCGTTTACCGCGATCGTACAACTCAAAACGCCAGTTGATATAATATGGGTAGGTTTGATCTGTGGATGACTGGTTGGCCGAACTGACAAACCCTCTTGGAGGGTTCTTAACTGTCGGATTCTGATCGTAAGGTATCCATCCTTGCCAGTCGTTTGCCGGGTCGGCGCCATCCATAATAAATTTACCCTGGTCCTTAAATTTGAGCGGCATTTTGCCATTTGGGGTGATGGCAATATCCTTATCATTACTTGCAAAAATGAAGTTCTGAGCGGGAGCGGTATAGTAGGTTAATGCTTTGCGGTAATCATTATAGTTTTTCCCCCGGTTAAGCAGGTAAAAAGTCATAAACTCATCCGACTCATCATGTGCTATCCATCTCAGTGCATCACCAACCGGGATATTTTCACGGTCTTCTTTCGGTTTTTGGGAAGCATTATCATAAACTACCGGGCCATGATGGGTGTATACTACTGTATCATATAGCGGCTTTTGTCCTTTAATGTTTATTACCTCAATGCGTTTAGTGGTTTTGTTCCATTTGTTATTGTACCAGTATTCATTTTTGGTGTTATCCTTAAATTTAACCTGGTACCAATCCAATACAGCAGCGTCCACGTTTGTAACTCCCCAACTGATCTTTTGGTTATACCCGATGACCACACATGGTGCTCCCGGCAACGATACGCCATACACATTTACCGTAGGTGATGACATTTGTAATTGATACCAGATGGAAGGGAATGTTAAATTTAAATGCGGGTCATTTGCCAAAATAGGATAACCACTTGCTGATTTACTGCCCGCAATCACCCAGTTATTACTGCCAATGCCGGGGACACGCTGTTCGGGCTTGATGGTATCGGTCATGCTGGCAATAAAATCTTTGGATGGTTTTGGGATGGGTAATGGTTTGAAATTCCATTGGGTTCCTGCCGGTATGATCGGATCTTCATGGAATGGATAATCCGGGAAAAGGTCATTCACATCCTTCGCGCCAAAACGTTTTAAATCATTGGTCATGGCAAACTGGTCCGATCCTCCGGCCAATGTTTCTGACATCAGTTTAAGCAGGTATGCACAATTAATCGGTTTCCATTCTTCGGGCGCATAGCCCAATAGCTTAAATTCTATGGGGTAATCGCGTTTGCTCAGATGATGTATGTAACTATTAACACCGTCAGTGTAAGCTTCGATCACCATTTTACTTACCGGGTTCTTTATCATTCCCCGTAAGGTGTTTTCGGCACCATAAGTCATGCCCATTCGCCGGTGATACCGATCGATATCCAGGGCTTTCGGACCGACGATTTCTGAAAGGCGCCCCGCCGCGCTTCGTGTTTGTATATCCATCTGCCACAGGCGGTCGCGGGCGGTAAGGTAGCCTTGCGCATAATATAGGTCATGGTCATTCTCAGCAAAAATGTGAGGTATACAGTGTTCATCATACCGGATGGTCACCTTACCCTGTAAACCTTCCAAATGGAGACTTTTTTCTGGGATAATATGCTTGCTTTCGGCATTTTGCCAAAACCCGCTAACCGGGTTTAAAAATTCACCAATAGGGGGTATGTCACCAAATTTGGTTTGCAGAGCCCATATCAATAATATAGTAACAGTGATGGAAAATAAGGCTTTAAAGAGTTTCATCAGGCTGAATTAGTCATGACCAAGATAATGAAAAAAGAGTGAATATGATGAGACAACACGATGTGCCTTTTATTAAATTTACATTAAAAACCTTTAGTTATGACCGTACAGGAAATAATGGACGATCTCAAATCACATGGAAGTGAGAGTATCAAAAAGATATTATTAAAGCATGGTGTAAAAGAGCCTTTTTTTGGCGTGAAGATAGAGTACATGAAGCCGATCCAGAAAAAGGTAAAAATGGATTATCAATTGGCTAAAGACTTATATGCAACCGGGAATGCAGATGCCATGTATTTAGCAGGATTGATAGCTGATGATGAGCAAATGACTAAGGCTGATCTGCAAACGTGGGTAAAGCAAGCGGTCTCCAATAGCATCAGCGAATATACTGTTCCGTGGGTGGCAACGGGGGGGAATTACGGGTATGAACTGGCTTTGGAATGGATTGATTCGCAGGAAGAATATATTGCGGCAGCAGGGTGGTCGACATTGAGCAACCTGGTCTCTCTTAAGCCAGATCATGAATTGGATATGTCTTCATTAAAGAGCCTTTTATCAAGAGTTAGTAAGACGATTCATGCTGCTGATAATCGTGTGCGATCTACCATGAATGGGTTTATTATAGCTGTTGGTTCTTATGTGCCTGCTTTGACAGATGAGGCTATTGCGACTGCAAAAAATATCGGTACGGTAACTGTAGATAAGGAAGGCACGGCCTGTAAGGTTCCGGATGCCGTTGAATATATTAAAAAAGCAAAAGACAGGGGATCACTCGGCAAAAAGAAAAAGACCGTGAAGTGTTAACACGGTCTTTTTTATAATTAACTAAGATTATCTTCTATTTACGAACTATTAACCTAAACCTGTTTTTACCAAACGAAGCAGTATCAGCATTATAAATATTGAAAGAGTAAGTGCAATGCAGGCTAAGATCGAGTGAGTCCTTTTTGAAGCTGTCCATTAACCAGAAATGGTATTTAGATAAAACGGTATCTTTTCTAATCAAACTCAATTTGTATATGGCATCTGTTTTGCCTATCACATTCAATTTTACAGAATCTCCCTGTTCTTTTAAAGGAAGCACATTCACTGCCAATGCAATATTATTACTTGATATGCTTGACAAGCTTTCTGCGCCAAAACCTTGCATATAAGGTGCATCTTCACCAGGTACATAGCTTGCTTTGGAATCCGGTTTAAAGAATATCACAATATTGTCTTTATTGAAAGTGTCTTTTGCCAGCTCAATTTTTATAAATCCGGTGACATTTACAGTGGTATCGGTAATCGCAGCATTTCCCTGGGTTAATGGAGTGCCTGGGGTAACTGCAGTGGTACCGGTCGCTGTTTTTGATTCAGGCGATACAGTAAGGTCTTTTTGACATGATGACATGTACACTACTAAAACTACAATCAGGGGGTAAATTAATCTTTTCATCTTTGCTGGCTAAAAAGCTGCCGGGTTGTGATCTTTTTGCTTCCGACAAGCATTTATACGTGCTCATTTGAAAAGAGTTATATATATTTTACTAACGCCTGGAAATCCAGTTTTTCTTGAAATCAGAGGGGTTTTGACCTACAATCTTATTAAATAGCTTATTAAAATAGGAGAGGCTTTCGAAACCGACGGCATAGCAGGTTTCAGTAATGTTTTTATCCTGCATCAATAAATTTTTAGCCATATCAATGCGGTATTGGTTCACAAAATCGGTGAAGGTCATGTTAGTTTGCCTTTTGAAGTACCGGCAAAATGCGGGCGTAGTAAGGTGTACTTTGTCGGCAACTATATTCACATCGGGTTTACGATTGTAATTGGCGTCGATGTATTCATATATGGCGCCCATCCTGATCTTATCTTTTAAAAAGAATTGGATACTCAGATCATCATCATTTAACAAATCATATTCGCTGGAATTGGCCAATAAATGAAATATGTCTATTAATTCTATCAATTGTTTAAATGAAGAGAGCTGATCAAGCTGTTTGAGTCTTCCGGCGATAATACTTTTGGTCTCACCATGAAAGGCAATACCCGAACCTGCCTTTTTAAATAGCTGATGAATTAGGGAAAGTTCGGGAGACTGGCCAATAGCTGTACCTAAGAAATTTTCCCGCAGTTGTATCACCACCTGGTGATAATCGCTGCGCAAACGATAATCAAAATTAAGATGGGGAAGATTGCTGCCGATAAAAACGAGGTCGCTTTGAGTATAGCCTGAAATATGTGAGCCTACATGCCTTATGCCTGCATCTGCCTCGACATATACCAATTCAAATTCGGGATGATAGTGCCACAGGAATGTATTGCGCAGGCGTGGAGAGAAAAGCTTAAATGATTTTCCCGGATCAAAATCTACCTTCTCTAATTGTATCTCATTCATGTTGCATTGCGCTTTTTGCTAATATAAAGATATTAATTATGTTAATACAGAGCAAATATTGGTCATTGTAAAGGATGAATAATCTTTAAAAGTGCTATACTTTTGATTTGTAAACCAATAGTAAACAAGGACATGAAAGATCAAACAATGGCTACTATGACCCCAACCATGAGCCCCGGGAATGCACATAAGGAAATACCAGGCAATCCATCGACCGCAAAATCGAGCCAGATCAGGTTGAACGACCGCAGTAATGGCAAACCTTTACGGGTGCTGAGCGAAGATGACTGGAGATTTTGGATCGATAACGGCTATGTCGTTATTAAAAATGCAGTTCCAAGAGAGCAAGCCCAAAGACTGGCAGATTATTTATGGGCATATGAAGGCAAAGATCCTAATGATATAGAAAGCTGGTACAAAAAGCCCAATGCTGAGATGCAGATGAAGGAACTGAACAATACCGGTATGGTTGAAATATACAATCACCAGTACATGTGGGATAATCGTCAATATCCAAGGGTTCATGACGCTTTTGCCGATGTTTGGGGTACCGACAAGCTTTGGGCAACCATTGACCGTGCAAACCTGAACTTTCCGTTAAGGCCGGGGTTTGAATACAAGGGTTTTATCCATTGGGATTATGATCCTGAAACAAAGCCACAGAATGTACAGGGCGTATTGGCCTTGGCTGATCAGACCGACGAGAACATGGGGGGCTTTCAATGCATACCCGAATTATACCGCACGTATGATACCTGGAAATTAACCCAGCCCGAAGACCGTGACCATTATAAACCGGATACAACAGGATTGAACATTGTGAAAGTAAAGCTGGAAGCCGGTGATTTGTTGATATTTAACAGCCTGGAACCACACGGTATCAGGGCCAACACAAGTGGTAATAAAGTACGCATAGCGCAGTACATAGCCATGATGCCAGCACAGGAAGACAACGAAGAACTGGTGCAATGGCGCATCAATAGCTGGCAAAGCCGCGAAGCCATGCAGGGCTACGCTTTTCCGGGTGATCCAATGGAAAGGGAAAAGAAAAATCCTGTTGCTGAGCTTTCGCCGCTGGGCAGGAAGCTGTTGGGACTGGATAAATGGTGAGATTTTTCTCGGTGTTCCTTTGTGAAAATCTTTGTGCTCTTTGTGGTTAAGTTTTTTACCACAGAGGGCACAAAGTAAAAAAGCACAAAGAACACAGAGGGATTATTCCTCATGCAAACTCCAGGCATTGCCATCGGGATCTTTTACCGTTGCGAATTTGCCCCATGGAGTTTCGTCTATTTTACCAACCCCGATTCCTTTTAAGTTGAGTTCTTTTATCTCGTTATCCATGCTATCCACATGAATGACGAACCCTTGTATGCTGCCTGCTTTCAGTTCGGGGAACCAATTGACTAATGTAATGGAAACTGCTTCCTGTCCCGGAAGGGCAAGTTGAATCCACTTACTGGTCTCAAAAGGTGCTTCAACCAGTAAATTAAAGCCCAGTTTCAGATAGAATTGTTTTGCTGCCTCCTGGTTGGTAACCGGGATAGAAATGATAGAGATTGCTTTCATAACTTCTTTATAATCGAATTGAGAATATGAAAATAAGGGTAATTTTGATCAGCCCAAATAATAGTTTAAATCATGTTCAAAATATTTGTTAACTACCTCAGCCTGTTCAGAAATATATCAAAGGATGATGCTGTCATTATTGAAAAAGAACTGGAATGCAGAAAAGTAGTTGAAGGGGAGGTGCTTTTGGAGGAAGGCCTGATGTGCAGGGAAATGTTCTTTATTTGCAAAGGCGTACTGCGTATAGTGGCTCGAAATGAAAAGGGAAACAAAATGGCCTACTTCTTTTTAAAAGAGAACCAATTTTGCAGCATACTTAATAGCTTCAACAATAATATTCCTGCTATTGAGGGGATTGAAGCAGCCTGCGATGCAGAGATCATCGTACTGAAAAAACAAAAGTTATTAAGCCTGTATGAGAAATTGCCTTATCTGAAGGAATTGATCACCGGCATTACCACACAAGCTTTGCTGGATAAGATACAGGTGCGCAATTCTTATCTTGGAGAAGATGCCGGTTTGAGATACCGTAATTTTTTACTGCGCCAGCCTGATATCGCCCTGCGGGTGTCTTTAAGCGATATCGCATCTTACCTGGGCATCACGCAGCAATCATTAAGCCGCATAAGAAAAAACATGCGCTAATTGCTTTTTACCATTTGTTAAATGTATCCTCCGGTAAACCGGGGAACTTTGTCTTGTTAAAATTAATAAAAATGAAAGACAAAGAAATATCAAACAATGGTTTAAAAGGTAAACGTATTGTACTATTAGGCGGTACATCAGGTGTCGGATTGGCTACGGCAATTGAAGCGGCCAATGAAGGAGCTAAGGTAGTTGTGGTTTCAAGCAGCCAAAAAAAGGTTGATGATGCATTGGTTGCCATACCTCAGAATAGCGAAGGATATACTTGCAATCTCACCGATGAAGAACAGGTAAAAGAACTATTTAAAAAAATAGGCGGGTTTGATCACCTGGTTTTTACCGCCGGTGAAATATTGCAGTTGAGCGAGCTTTCAACAGCAAAAATAGACAAGGGGCGTGAGTTTTTTAATCTAAGGTATTGGGGAGCATTAATGGCAGCCAAATATGGGAGCCAATATATCCATAAAGATGGCTCTATTGTTCTAACCACCGGCACCGTCGGTTTGCGCCCATGGAAAGGGTGGACAGTTGCTGCAAGTATAACCGGAGCTGTGGATGCGCTAACACGTGCCCTGGCTGTTGAACTGGCACCTGTTCGCGTCAATGCCGTTTGCCCGGGCGTGGTGAAAACAGAGCTTTGGGGTAATATGCCTGAAGCTGATAGAGAAGCTTTGTTCAATGATATAGGCAGTAAATTATTAACCGGCAAAGTAGGTGAAGCAGAAGAAGTTGCCGAAGCCTATTTGTACCTGATGCGAGGAAAGTATACTACCGGGCAGGTAATAGTGGTAGATGGTGGTAGCGTGTTAGTTTAAGCTGGAAAATTGATATATTATATAAAGGCATAGTGATTTTCCGCTATGCCTTTTAGTTTTTCTGATTCGTTAACCAGCTATCTTAAAAACGCATCCTTCCAGGTCCTCATTAACGGCAATTTGACAAGACAAACGGCTTTTATCATCACTCGATGGCATGGTGTCGAGCATATCCAATTCCTGGTCATGCGGTGATGGCAACTGTTCAGCACCCTCAAGCACTTGTACCATACAGGTTGCGCATAGCGCCATTCCACCACAGGTAGCTAAAATATCATATTCGGATGCTTTTAACACTTCCATCAAATTAAGGTTGATTCCCTCAGGGATCGATATGGGTACCTGGAGACCATCGCGGTCCTCAATTATAAAATTGATCATTATTGTAATTCTGTAATACCGTAAACGGTGGTGTATTTAAAGGTTAGCCTTTGGTCGGGATATACATATTTGAAAGCGCTTTGCGCCATCAGTGCAGCTTCATGAAAGCCGCATAGTATGAGTTTAAGTTTTCCAGGATAAGTATTGATATCGCCTATGGCATATATCCCTTCAATATTGGTGCTGTAATCCGTCGTATTAACCTCTATTGCCGATTTGTCGATTGCCAGGCCCCAATTCTCTATTGGCCCTAATTTGGGACTCAATCCAAATAATGGCACAAAGTGCTCAGCGTTAATAATAAATTGTCCTTCAGGTCCGGCAAGTGTAAGCGCTTCCAGGTGGCCCGCGCCATCCAGCGAAGTTACCCTTGTTTTCAGGAGCAGGTCGATCTTCCCGATCTTTGCCAATTCAAATACCTTTTCGGCAGCATCGGGTGCACCACGAAAGGTATCACCACGGTGTACCAGGGTAACTCTTTCAGCGATATCTGCCAGGAAAATGGTCCAGTCGAGGGCCGAATCACCTCCACCGGCTATTACCACCTGCCTGCCTCTAAATTGTTCCGGGTTCCGTACTGCATAAGTAACACCTTTGCCTTCAAATTCCAACAGCCGGTCAACTTCTGGTTTGCGTGGTTCAAAACAGCCAAGGCCGCCTGCAATTACCACTGCTTTACAGTTAATTTCTGTTCCTTCGCTGGTGGTTATCAGCCAGGTTTCATCGGCTAATTTTTGCAATGTTTCAACGCGTTCGCCTAAAGTAAAGCCGGGGTGAAAAGGGGCTATTTGCCCCATCAGCTTATCGGCCAGTTCCTGTGCGTTAATAGTTGGATAGCCGGGTATATCATATATGGGTTTTTGAGGGTATATTTCCGACAATTGTCCGCCCACCTGCGGGAGGGAGTCAATTAAATGGCAATGCATTTTAAGTAATCCGGCTTCAAAAACGGCAAACAAACCGGCCGGTCCGGCTCCGATGATGCCTATATCTGTTGTTATCATGATGATTATAATTCAAGATTTTGGTAAATTTTATTCAGGATTCTTTTTAAGTCTTCGTAATCTGCTTCACTCAGACCCTCCCATGCTTTCATCCGTATATCGTCCACCCTTGGCGATAGTTCATTTAAAAGCTGTTTTCCGTTTTCCGTGAGGTGGACGGTAAAACTGCGCCTGTCGGTCTTATGGATCACACGCTCGGTGAACCCTTTTTTGCATAACAGATCAATAATGCGTGTCAATGTAGGAGTGTCTTTCCCGGTTAATTCTGCCAGTTCAGTTTGCTTTAAATAACGGTCGTTATCCAGGTTTTTAAGTATCAGCCATTGATCAACAGTGATATTGAAATTTCCGGCTGAGAATTTTTGCTGGGCATATTGTTTTACTCTTCGTGCAGTCCGGTCGAGCAGGTAAGAATAACTATCAAACTTTTTAATTGTCATACTAATAATTAGTATAGCAAATATACATATAATTTTTGTTTACATCGATAATGAGATGAGTTATTTTTTGCTTAAAAACATGAGTAATATGATTTGATATACTTCCCTTTAATCATTTTCATTTTTTCAGGTAAGCAATCTATTTTATATTAAATTTGGGACGAAGTGATCGGGTATTTGTACCTTGTTGTTTCAAAAAACCTGATCATGAGAAAGTCACTGTTTCTTACCATCATTTGTTTGCCTATGGTATTCCATGCATCAGCACAATTACCGACCCTGGAGAGGGTAGAGCCTATGTTCTGGTGGACTGGCATGAGCAATCCTAACCTCCAATTGATCGTTCACGGGAAGGATATCGCAAACAGGACAGTGGAGCTGAGCTATCCTGGGGTAAAATTGGTGCAGGTGCACAAGGTGGATAACCCCAACTATTTATTCATCGACCTTAGAATTTCTTCGTCCGCATCCCCGGGAACGTTCCCGATAAACTTCGTTAAAGCAAAGGCCACAACTTTAACTTATCAATATTCACTTAAAAAACGGGACCATTCACATGGCCGTGCACAGGGGGTAACAAATAAGGATTTGATCTACCTGATCATGCCTGACCGTTTTTCAAATGGCGATCCCAGCACGGATTCTTTCCCTAACATGCGCGAGAAAGGTATTCGGCGGGACTCTATGTTTAGCCGTCATGGCGGAGATATTCAGGGTATTATCAATCATCTTGATTATTTAAAGGATTTGGGAGTTACCGCTATCTGGCTTACTCCCGTAGTTGAAAATGATGAACCCAGAGCATCATACCATGGCTATGCCGTTACCGATCATTATAAAATAGACCCCCGCTACGGTACTAACGAATTATATAAGCAATTTGTAGAAAAATGTCATGCAACGGGTCTAAAAGTTATAATGGACCTGGTGCACAATCACGCCGGTACGGAAGGTTATACCATAAGGGATATGCCGATGAGGGACTGGGTGCACCGGTGGCCATCTTATACCAAATCAAACTTTCGGGACCAGGCGGTAATGGATCCGCACGCCTCAGCTGCCGATCGCAAACAAATGCTGAATGGCTGGTTTGACCGCCGTATGGCAGATATGAATCAGAGTAATCCTTACGTTCAGCGATTTTTAACTCAAAATCATATTTGGTGGGTGGAATATTCAGGTGTTGATGGTTTCCGCCTGGATACCTATCCATATAACGATCCTGAATATATGGCTGAATGGGCAAAGGAAGTACGAAAGCAATTCCCGAACCTATCGATTTTTGGCGAGACACTGGTATGGTCGGCGCCTAACCAGGCATTTTTTACTGAGGGGAATACGGTTAGCCGTGGGTTAGATACCCATTTGCCCGGCATTACCGATGGCGTTTTGAAGGAAGCTATTTATGAAGCATTAAATGGCAAAGAAGATTGGACCGACGGCGTGAACCGTTTATATTCCGTATTGGCGCAGGATTTTTTATATAAAGATCCTACTAAAAACACGATCTTCCTGGACAACCATGATATGAGCCGTTTTTTTTCGGTAGTGGGCGAGGATATGACCAAATACAAGTCTGGCATGGCTATGTTGCTTACCCTCCGCGGCGTGCCGCAAATGTATTATGGTGACGAAATATTGATGAAAAATTTCTCGAACCCGGATGGACTGGTGCGTGAGGATTTTCCGGGCGGATGGCCGGCGGATAAGGTAAATAAATTCATCGCCGCAGGCAGGAGCGAAAAGGAAAATGAAGCCTTTAACTATGTGCGTACTCTGGCCAACTACCGCAAGAATACGACTGCATTGCAGACCGGTAAATTGATGCAGTATATTCCGGAAGATGGGGTTTATTTGTACTTCAGGTATGATGAGTTGAAAACGGTAATGATGGTTTATAATAGCCGTGACAAGCAGCAGATCATTACTACAGAACGTTATTCGGAGCGTATTAACGGGGCATTAAAAGCGCGGGATGTAATTACTGATACTATAATAGATTTGGCTAAACTTACCATCCCCGCAAAAGCAACACTTGTTTTAGAATTAATACCGAATAATACACACTAATAACTGATATTCTACAAAAACGAATGAGTACTATAAAAGCATGCATTTTTGATTTGGATGGAGTGATCGTCGATACAGCGGTTTATCACTACAAAGCATGGAAAAGATTGGCAAACGAATTGGGATTTGATATAACCGAAGAGCAAAATGAAAAGCTAAAAGGTGTGAGCCGGATGCATTCGCTGGATTTGATCCTGCAATGGGGCGGTGTAACTAAAACTGATGCCGAAAAAGAAGAACTGGCCACCCGCAAGAATAACTGGTATGTGGATATGATCACGAAGATGACACCGGATGAGATATTACCGGGTGCCGAAGAGTTTTTACAGGCGTGTATTGACGCCGGGTTGAAAACTGCCCTGGGATCGGCAAGTAAAAACTCAACGACGATACTGGAAAAAGTAGGCATAGCTCACTTTTTTAATGTGGTGATAGACGGCAATAAAGTAAGCAAACCCAAACCCGACCCGGAGGTGTTTTTAAAAGGCGCGGAAGAATTGGGTATACCGCCCGCAAATTGCGTGGTATTTGAAGATGCCATAGCCGGTATAGAAGCTGCCATTAATGGCGGCATGAAAGCGGTGGGCATCGGTTCGCCTGATGTGCTTGCCAAGGCTGACCTGGTGGTAAGCGGTTTGGATAAAATTACGATAGAGAAATTAGAAACATTATAAAACCATGTCATTGCGAGGAACGAAACAACCGCGAACTGCACAGGGCGGACTTACATAGTGTGCGATTGCCTCCGCCAACTGGCGGATCGCAATGACAATAAATGATATTTAGAATAAATGAAAAACTACATCAAAGTTGATGAGTGGAAGATTATAGAAGAGGGGTTTGATCCGAAGAATAATTTAATATCCGAGAGCCTTTTTAGTTTGGGTAACGGGCGTATGGGACAACGGGCGAATTTTGAAGAAGCCTACAGCGGTGAAACACTACAGGGAAATTATGTGGCAGGAGTTTATTATCCTGATAAAACCCGTGTGGGCTGGTGGAAAAATGGTTATCCCGAATACTTTGCCAAGGTATTAAATGCTGCGAACTGGATCGGAATAGATGTCGTTATTGATGACGAGCAATTGGACCTGGCCAAATGTAAGGTGAGCAACTTCAGGCGCGAACTGAATATGAAGGAAGGTTATTTGAAAAGGACTTTCCGGGCTAAAACTGTTAAAGGTAAAGAAGTAGCTATAGAAGCTATTCGTTTTTGCAGTATTGTCGATGATGAGACCGGTGCTATTAAATATACCATCACACCGGTAAATTTTAGCGGATCAATTACCATTACTCCTTTTATTGATGGCGACATAAAAAATAAAGATTCCAACTACGATGAAAAGTTTTGGGATTGGGTTAGCCAGGATAATTGGGATAACGGGGGATATGTGCAACTCCGGACCAAAAAAACAGGATTTGAGGTGGCCACCGGGCAGAAATTCACCATCAGTCAGAATGAGGACAAGATAAGTACCACCGTTGAAAGCATAGAAAAAGATAAATATGTGGCTTCGGCAATTACTTTGGATGCTGTTCAGGGGGTGACTGTAACCCTGCTTAAATATGCAGCGAATATATCGTCGCAAAATTACCCTGCAAATACACTGGTTGATGTACTCGGAGCGAGGTTAAAAACCATCAGCGAAAAGGGTTTTGAAAAAATGCTGGCTGAACAAGCCGAAGCCTGGGAAAAGAAATGGCAGCACAATGATATCATTATTGAAGGCGATGCATCCGCGCAGCAGGGTATCCGCTTTAATATATTTCAATTAAATCAAACCTACACCGGGGAGGATGACCGCCTGAACATTGGCCCTAAAGGATTTACCGGCGAAAAATACGGTGGTTCCACCTATTGGGATACGGAGGCTTATTGCGTGCCTTTTTATCTGGCAACTGCCGACCCCAAAGTAACGCGTAACCTGCTCTTGTACCGCTATAAACAGTTAGGCAAAGCCATTGATAACGCAAAACTGCTTGGTTTTAAGGATGGTGCGGCATTATATCCGATGGTTACCATGGACGGCACCGAATGCCATAATGAGTGGGAGATTACATTTGAAGAGATACACCGTAACGGTGCCATAGCTCACGCGATATTTAATTATGTGCGATATACGGGCGATGAGCAATACTTAGCGGATTATGGTTTGGAAGTTCTGATCGCGATAGCAAGGTTTTGGGCGCAGCGGGTTAACTGGTCGGATGATAAGCAACAATATGTAATGCTGGGCGTTACCGGGCCGAATGAGTACGAGAACAACGTCAACAATAACTGGTATACCAGCACAATTGCTACCTGGTGCATGAAATATACACTGGAAGTAGCCGAGAAGGTAGAAGCGGCAGATAAGGCAAAATTTGGTGCGCTAGTTGCCAAAATCAATTTTGATAAGGAGAAGGAATCCGCAAAATTCCGTGACATTATTGAGAAGATGTACTACGGCTATGACGCCAAACTTGGAATATTCCTGCAACAGGATAACTACCTGGATAAAGAACAAATATTGGTAAAAGACCTTCCTGCAAGTGAGCGCCCGCTCAACCAGAAATGGAGCTGGGACAGGATATTACGATCATGCTATATCAAGCAAGCTGATGTGCTGCAGGGGCTATACTTCTTCGAAGAGAATTATGACCTCGATACTATCCGCCGTAACTATGATTTTTATGAGCCGCGTACGGTGCACGAGTCGTCTTTATCCCCCTGTGTGCATGCTGTTATTGCAGCCAAATTAGGGGATGAGGCGAGGGCTTATGAGTTTTACCTGCGTACTTCGCGCCTCGACCTGGATGACTATAATAATGATACAGAAGATGGATGCCACATTACCTCAATGGCAGGCACGTGGATATCGGTTGTGGAAGGTTTTGGCGGCATGCGTGTGCGCGATGGGAAGTTGTCATTCGACCCTTTTCTGCCGGAAAAATGGCAATCGTTCTCCTTCAATGTTAGTTTTAGAGGGACTTCTATAAAAGTTACTGTTGCAAAAAACAAGATTAAAGTAGAGAATTTATTGGGGCCGGATATGAATTTGCTGATACGGGGTCATGAATCTGAATTAAAAGCTGGGACCTCTGTAGGCGTTCACACAGTGCAAGTAACGCTTACCCCACCGCCGCCCTTATATTGAAATAACAATAATTAATATGACAGGTTCATTATCAGACAACAAACTCACCATCTACCAACTTCTTCCACGCCTGTTTGGGAATACCAACCAGACCAATAAATTCTATGGTTCTATAGAAGAAAATGGCGTAGGTAAGTTCAATGATATTAATGATAAGGCCCTCCAGGAAATAAAAAAGATGGGTTTTACCCATGTATGGTACACCGGCGTGATCGAACATGCTACCATGACGGATTATTCCCAGTTTGGTATCAAACCTGATGATCCTGATGTGGTAAAAGGGCGTGCCGGCTCACCCTATGCAGTGAAAGATTATTATGATGTTGATCCTGATCTGGCTGTTGATGTTAAGAACAGGATGGGAGAGTATGAGGCCCTGATCAATCGTAGCCATCAAAACGGGTTAAAAGTGGTCATGGATTTTGTGCCGAACCACGTGGCCCGCACTTATGCGTCGGATGCAAAACCCGCAAATGTGCGCGATTTTGGCCAGGACGATGACAAAAGCAAAGCGTTCGATCCCAAAAATGATTTTTATTATACGCCGGGACAGGCTTTTGTTGTCCCTAATGGGTATAACCCGGGAGGGGATGAACTTATAAGTCCGTTAAAAGATGGGAAATTCGATGAAAATCCTGCCAAAGCCACCGGCAATGATGTATTTAGTGCATGGCCGTCTATTAATGATTGGTTCGAAACGGTTAAGCTTAATTACGGAGTAGATTACCAGAACGGCTGGCAAAAACATTTTGATCCTATACCACCTATGTGGAACAAAATGTATGATATCCTGAAGTTTTGGTCAGGTAAAGGTATCGACGGTTTCCGTTGCGATATGGTGGAAATGGTGCCTTTTGAGTTCTGGGGCTGGATCATTCCAAAGCTAAAAGCAGATTATCCTGCACTGATTTTCATCGGCGAGGCGTATGATCGCGGAAAATATCATGACTATATCCACACGGGAAAATTCGATTATCTATATGATAAAGTGGGTTTGTACGATTCGATCAAAAGGCTAACCCGAAATGAATACGGAGCGTCGACCTGGGACATCAACCATGTGTGGAATAACGACTGCAAATTCATCGACGTCCACATGCTCCGCTTTATGGAAAACCATGACGAACAACGTATTGCATGTCCGGATTTCGCCGGGAATCCATGGCTGGCAGTTCCTGGAATGATCGTGACGGCAACTTTGCACAGAGGTCCTGTAATGATCTACTTTGGACAGGAAGTTGGAGAGCCTGCATCCGGAGCAGAAGGTTTCAGCAGTAACGATGGCCGTACCAGCATATTTGACTACTGGGGTGTGCCGGAACATCAGAAATGGCTGAATGACGGTAAGCTGGATGGTGGCAGATTATCTGATGATCAAAAAAGATTAAGAGAGTTTTATGGCAAACTGCTGAATACGGTTCGAGATAACGAAGCGCTGCATACAGGTGAATTTTGGGAATTAATGATTGCCAATGAGCATCAGCAGGGTTTTGATCAGCGATTATACATCTTCCTTCGATATACCGATAAACAACGTATATTAGTGATAACCAATTTTAACCGTGACGAGCGTAAATTACAACTAATGCTTCCTGCCGACTTGATGGGCAAGTTACAATTAAGCGGGAAGGCGGAGTTTACAGACTTGTTAAGCGGAACGAAATACAGTACAGATAATATCACCGAAGGAATAAATATTACAATACCTGCGGTGAGTGGGATGTTATTACGGTTTTAGTTCATCAGTTCAATAGCTATTGGTTCATTGGTGAACCAGGTGTAAAGTAGACCAATGAACAAGTGAACCAATAAACTAATCAAACCAACCAATAAACCAATTATCCAATTATGACAACAGAGGCTATTAAGAAGAAGCCCAGTTTAAGTTTCTGGCAGATATTTAACATGAGCTTCGGATTCCTCGGCATCCAGTTTGGCTTTGCGCTGCAAACGGGCAATGCCAGCCGGATACTCCAAACTTTTGGCGCCGATGTGGAACATTTATCCTGGTTCTGGCTGGCCGCACCTATTACGGGCATGATCATCCAGCCAATCATAGGTCACTACAGCGACCGGACGTGGACGCGTTTGGGCCGGAGAAGGCCTTTCTTTTTAACAGGAGCTATTCTGTCCGGTCTGGCATTATTGTTTATGCCCAATTCATCTGCATTGGCCGTTTTCATTCCACCAATTGTGGTTGGTGCCGGGATGCTGATGATCATGGATGCTTCATTTAATGTGGCCATGGAGCCGTTCAGAGCACTGGTTGCGGATAACTTGCCTGACAATCAGCATAATATTGGCTTTTCGATGCAGACTTGTTTGATTGGTGTGGGTGCGGTAATTGGTTCATGGCTGCCTTATGTTTTTGCCGAGTGGTTTGATATTCCTAAGGTAGCTGCAAAAGGTATTGTTCCCGATAATTTGCTGTTCTCATTTTATGTCGGCGCTGCAGTATTGATCGGGTGTATCTTGTGGACAGTCATATCCACCAAAGAATACTCTCCGACTGAGTTCGCTTCTTTTCATGAAGAGGATAAGGAAGAGGGTAAAAGTAAAAGCGGACTCATGGAAATATTTTCCGACTTGGCTCATATGCCAAAGACAATGAGACAGTTGGGTGTGGTGCAGTTTTTCTCCTGGTTTGCCTTATTCTCTATGTGGGTGTTCACTACACCGGCAATTGCTGATCATGTTTATCACATTAAAGCCGGGGACACTACTTCGGTTGAATATAACAATGCGGCCAATTGGGTGAACGTTACTTTTGGTGTATATAATTTAGTATCTGCTATTTATGCGCTAATGCTGCCCTGGATCGTCCGGAAGACAAGCCGTAAAAAAACACATTGCTTCTCCCTGGTAATGGGCGGCATAGGGTTAATCTCCATTTATTTTATTCAGAATCATTACCTGCTGTTGCTTTCAATGATCGGTATAGGATTGGCCTGGGGAAGTATCCTGGCCATGCCTTATGCCATACTTTCAAGCTCTATCCCTGTTAAGAAAATAGGCGTTTATATGGGGATATTCAACTTTTTTATCACCTTCCCGCAAATTGTGAATGGGGTGATCGGTGGCCCGATAGTAAAACATATTTACAATAATCATGCGATATATGCCCTGGTAATGGCAGGAATGTTTATGTTTATGGGCGCAATAGCCGTGCTATTTGTCAACGATGGACGGAAGATACAAATTATTGATAAACCGTAGTTTATGAATTGAAATGTTAATTACTGGCGTCATTTAAACAATTATTAATTAAAGTTTAATACAATTTTTATGAACGTCAATTGTTATATTGCGTAAAAGACACACAACTAAACTTCTTTGTGAAGAGACTATAAATTTTGATGGAAGATAAGAATACACTCAACCCCGAATTATTATCCCAAAAGCTGGTTGAAGAGGATGACGAGTTTCACCACGTCAACAATCCGGCAGCCAGTATTAAGCCAATTGTAAAAAAATACCTTGGGGCGCCTGTAGGTGCAACGCAAAAAGGCAATAAGTTTTTTTTTACTGACGGTGATGCCAAAGTTGAAGTTACGGTAGTTACCGACGAAATAATAAGAGTAAGATTAGCCCCCCATAGCGTTTTTTTGGATGAGTTCTCCTATGCTGTACCAAAGCTGGAGAATAAGAAAATATCTTTATTTGGTTTACGGGAAGAGGAGACGGAATACATAGTTTACACCAATATCGTAAATTGCCACGTCCGTAAAAAGGATTTCTTTATATCATTTTCGGATAACCAGAACCATGTAACCAGTTCGGATGCTGTACCGATGCACTGGGAGGAAAATATAAAGTTTGGCGGCTATTATGTTTACTGTACCAAAGAATGCCGTACAGATGAAAGCTTTTTTGGTTTAGGTGATAAACCTACTGAGTTTAACTTGAGGGGTAAGCGATTAAAGAACTGGAATACAGATGCTTATTCATTCGCATGGAACCAGGATCCTCTATACCGCAGCATCCCTTTTTATATCAGTTTGAATGAAGGGATAGCCCACGGGATATTTTTTGATAATACATTTAAGACCGACTTTGATTTCGGAGCCGAAGATCCTACCAAAACAAGTTTCTGGGCCGAAGGCGGCGAATTGCAATATTATTATATCCATGGTCCGCATATGATGGATGTGGTAAAACGCTACCATTTGATTACCGGTACACATCCGATGCCGCCGCTGTGGGCGCTGGGTTATCACCAGTGCAGGTGGAGTTATTATCCTGAGTCAAAAGTGCGGATGGTGACTAAAACCTTCCGTGAGCAAAAAATACCCTGCGATGGTATCTATCTCGATATAGACTACATGGACGGTTACCGTTGCTTTACATGGAACCGTAAATATTTCCCTGATCCTAAAAAGATGATCAAGGAATTAGCTGACCAGGGCTTTAAAACGGTGGTGATTATTGACCCCGGAATCCGTGTGGATGATAATTATGCTGTGTTTAAAGAGGGAAAAGAGAACAAATATTTCTGCCGGCGTTGTGATGATTACTTTATGGAGGGGCATGTGTGGCCGGGCCGTTGCCAGTTCCCCGATTTTACCAACCCTGAAGTAAGGGAATGGTGGGGTGGTTTGTTCGATGAATTAGTGCAATTGGGTGTGGCCGGTGTTTGGAACGATATGAATGAGCCTGCTGTGTTTGGCAACGGTACTTTCCCTGATGATGTGCGTCACCAGTATGATGGTCATCGCGGATCGCACCGTAAGGCACATAATGTTTATGGTATGCAGATGGTCCGCGCAACCTATGAGGGTTTGCGTAACCTGATGAAGAATAAGCGCCCGTTCACAATAACAAGGGCAGGATATTCTGGTGTGCAGCGTTTTTCGTCAGTTTGGACGGGTGATAATGTGGCATCATGGGAGCATTTAAAATTAGGAAACATCCAGATTCAGCGCCTTTCGGTATCCGGAATTTCATTCAGCGGTACTGATATAGGTGGTTTCAGTGGAGAGCCTGACGGCGAATTGTTTACCCGCTGGATACAAATGGGAACTTTCTCGCCATTTATGCGGGCACACTCTGCAGGTGATACCAAGGAACGCGAACCATGGAGCTTTGGCGAACCATATACTGCTATCAACCGTAAGTTTATTGAATTAAGATATCGCTTGCTCCCTTATTTATATTCGGCGTTTTGGGAGCACCACCGTTACGGTTTCCCGATAGTGAGACCGATTGTGCTGCAGGAGCAGCAGGAGGATGGTAACCAATTCCGCCAGGACGAGTTTACTTATGGCGATAAAATCCTGATTTGCCCTGTATTGGAGCCCGGACAAAAGAGCCGTAAGGTATACCTGCCAAAAGGAAAATGGTATAATTTCTGGACGCAGGAAGTGGCAGAAGGTGGTAAAGAAATAATAGTAGCTACACCATTGGATACTATTCCCATATTTGTAAAAGCAGGTTCAGTGATACCCGAATACCCGGTGATGCAGTATGTAGGCGAAAAAGAAATAGAAGAGGTGAAACTGAATATCTATTTCAGTGATACTGAGGCAAATTCGTTCCTGTTTGAAGATTACGGTGAGACTTTTGCCTACGAGCAGGACATTTACCTCGAAAAGAAATTTGTTGTAAAGGGCAAGGAAAATAAAATGACCATACAACAAAGTATGGAAGGATTATACACGCCGCGTTATGAGAATTATCACATCAATATAATCGGGCTGCCATTTAAGCCGACCCGTATTATTGCCGATAACAATGAAGTGAAGGATTTTGTGATGGCTGCCGATAAATCGGTACAGTTGAAGCTGAGAAAGAATTTTACACAGCTGGTTATCAGTTAACCGCAAAAAATATCCGGAGTACATATTAAATGCTCATTTATTTGTACTTCGGGTAATTATATGATACATTTATATCATAGACCAATTATTATCAGACCTAATACTTTTCCTGACAAATGACTAAACATGGCTTGCAAAGAGTTATTGTTGAACAGCTAACACCTGAAATTGACGCAGGCCGGTTTTATATCAAAAAAGTTAAAGGAGATATCCTGACTGTCGGCGCTGATATATTTACCGACGGCCACGATCATGTAAAGGGAAGGATATTGTACCGGCACGAAAGCGACAAAGAATGGTCGCATACGATGATGCATCCCACCTGGAATGACCGCTGGGAGGGGATGTTTTATCTGCCCAAAACAGGATTTTATCATTATACCGTCACAGGCTGGGTGGATCATGCACTGACCTGGCACGAAGGTTTTTTGAAAAAATACCAGGATGCTCAGCACATGGGTGTCGAATTGTTGATCGGCGCAAATTTGCTGGAAGCTATGCTGTCATCAGCAAGCGTATCCGACCAGAAACAAATCAGCAAAATTATTGACATTCTTCGCGACGAAAGTAGGTACGACCTGGCAGTTAACGCTGTTTTAGGTAATGATATTCATTTTTTTATCAATATGTATCCCGACCTCACGAACGCTACAGTTTATGACCGGGAGTTGCGTGTATATGTTGATCGGCAGAAGGCTGGTTTCAGCAGTTGGTATTGCTTCTTTCCGAGATCTGCATCACCCGTCGCGGGGAAACACGGTACATTTAAAGACTGTGAACTATTGCTGCCGCGGATTGCTGAGATGGGTTTTGATGTTTTATACTTTCCGCCGATCCATCCGATAGGAAAAACTTTCAGAAAAGGTAAAAATAATACTGTAAATGCTTCGCCTAAAGATGATGGTGTGCCTTATGCCATCGGCTCAAAAGAGGGTGGGCATAAAGATATCCTGAAAAAGTTAGGTACACTGGCTGATTTTAAACACCTGATAAAAGAAGCCGCCTCGCATGGAATTGAAATAGCGTTGGATTTTGCCATACAATGTTCGCCTGATCATCCGTATGTGAAAGAACACCCGGCATGGTTTAAATGGCGGCCGGACGGAACTGTACAATATGCCGAGAATCCGCCTAAAAAATACCAGGATATTTTACCCATAAACTTTGAAAATGATGACTGGGAAAATCTTTGGAATGAGTTAAAAAGCATACTGGAATACTGGTGCGAACAAGGCATCCGTATTTTTAGGGTAGATAACCCGCATACCAAGTCATTTAACTTTTGGGAATGGTGCATTGCCGAAGTGCAAAAAAATTATCCGGGAACGATCTTCTTGTCAGAAGCCTTTACCAAGCCTAAGGTAATGAAGGAACTGGCTAAACGTGGGTATACACAATCGTATACCTACTTTGTGTGGCGTACCGGCAAACATGAGATCATTGATTATATGAACGAGTTGGTACACACAGATATGAAGGACTATTACCGCCCCAATTTCTGGCCTAATACCCATGATATCAACCCATATTATTTGCAGGATGGCAATGAGAACAATTTCATCATCCGTTATTTTATGGCAGCTACGTTGTCATCCAACTATGGCATCTTCGGTCCGGTTTATGAATTGATGTACCATGATCCATATCCCGGAAAGGAAGAGTACCTTAATTCTGAGAAATACGAAGTGAGGCATTGGGATTGGGGCAAAAGAAACAGGCTGACAGAGGTGATCACCAAAGTAAATGCCGCCCGCAAAGTGAATCCTGCGCTGCAGCACACCAACAATATCAAGTTCTGCGATATTGATAACGACCAAATGATTGCCTATCATAAAAAAACAGGTGATAATGATATTTTATGCATCGTAAAGCTCGATCCGCATAACAAACAATTCGGGCATGTACGGGTACCGTTACAAGACTTAGGAATACCGCCGGGGCAGGAGTACAACGTTTTTGATATTCTGACGGGAAACACTTATGTGTGGAACCAGGAATGGAACTATGTTCAGTTGGAAACCTGGGATTTACCTGTTCATTTATTCAGGATAGAAGTGTAAATTTATACAGATGGGCAATACGGATGTGATAGAGAAGGCCAACCCGATAACGCTGAAAAAGCCCTGGAAAGACTTTGCCCTCGATAAAAAAGCCATTGCCTGGCTGGAAGAAAACGCACTGTATGAATACATGCGCCAATGCCGCTGGTTTGCCGGCAAGGCACGCATGATCAAGTTTCTGAAGGTGCAGCAAATGCTGCGAATGCCCATGGATGGCGGAACGGCCTACCTGGTCATCATTCATGTGGGTTACACCTATGGTGACGAAGAAAAATACGGCATGCCGGTATCCTTTATTGCTGATGATTATGAACTATTGAGCCAAATAAATCCTAAAGCATTTATTGCAAAGGCAACTGTAGAAGGCAAGCCCGGCTGGCTGATCGATGCGATTTATGATTTTCGTTTCCAAACTGAATTATTTAAAAACATTTGGGATAATGCTGTAATAAAGCAGGAGGACGGTCATTTGGCTTATCACAAGGGTAAAGGCTTAGCCGTTACAGACGAGGATATGTGCTATCTGTGTGTTATTCCAGACCTGGAGCAAAGCAACTCATCGCTGATATTCGGCAACAAATACTTCTTTAAATTTTACCGGAAGCTATTTCATGAGATCAATCCCGAAGTAGAGATGCTGCAATTTTTGACAGAAACGGGCGGCTTTAAAAATATCCCTGCTTTTTGCGGCAGCCTGATCTATGAGCAACCGGATGCGCCGCCTATTACACTTGGGCTGATGATGCAGAAGGTAGCCAGTAAATCGGATAGCTGGGCAGCAACCGGGGATGACCTGAATAACTTCCTGTATATGTTTGTGGATAAGATATTCGGGATACAGGACCAGGTATTTGAAAAAGTGGAACTGCTTGGTAAACGGACCGCCGAGATGCACCTTGCTTTATTGTCTGACAAAAAAAACAAGGATTTTAAACCA